>Ga0181566_10000012_pt1 | contig 158901 bp, 151 predicted proteins | sample 101ome_15_FD_133762 | JGI IMG/M metagenome (GOLD analysis project Ga0181566, IMG submission 133762) | Coastal salt marsh microbial communities from the Groves Creek Marsh, Skidaway Island, Georgia - 101402AT metaG (megahit assembly) | ecosystem: Environmental > Aquatic > Marine > Intertidal...
CTTATGAATAATGAAACACTCCAACAGATAAATGATCGCCAGGCGATCACCGATGGGCTGCACTGGTACACCAAATGGGTTGACCGGAACCGCGTCGACAAACAGGTCGAGATCTTTGCCGAGGACGGTCGGATATGCTTCGGCGGCGATACATGGACGCAGGGTCGCGCTGCTATTGAGGCGCTGATCCACCCCTTGGTCCAGGTCTATTCGGCGACGCATCATTACATTACCAATATAGAGATCACCTTTGAGGGTGCCGACAACGCGAGCTCCCAATGTTACCTTCATGCTTGGCACCGACCCGTCGATGGCAGCGCTGATTTTATCCTCTACGCCCAGTATCACGACAATTGGGTGCGGACTGAAGAAGGTTGGCGTATCAAGGAGCGGCTACTGAAGGTGGCTGGAACGGAAGGGCGCGAGGAAGCTGGCACCTCGTTCACGGGCATTGGGCGCAGGGATAACCAGATCTAGGGATTTGTCGGAGGGGCATTGTCAAGTTAATCGGTCACGGGGCATTTCAAAAAAATTCGACCGTTTTGTCTAGCCAACAGCGACCACCTGCTTCCATTGATCCATCGCTTCGGTCCTGAACAACTTCATTGTCGTGCGAGTTGTAAGATGACGTTGAATGTTGAAGAGGTTGTAGACGGATGCATGGAGATTGAGAAAACGCTGAGCAGACCCTGGTGACTTGAACCGCTGCATCTTTCTTTCCCTTCGTCGAACAGGTAGATGCGAGTTCTCTGCTCTATTGTTCTGATAAATTCCCTGCTGATGTTCAATATCGAGTTGCAGGGCCTTCAGTGCAGCGCCGTATGAACGAAGCTTGTCGGTGACAAATGTACGAGGTTGAACTTTCTGTTTTCGAAGAAGTTTACGGAACAATCTCAGGGCAGCTCTTCGATTCCGTCGCGACTGAACCAGAAACTCGAGCACCTCACCTTCACTATCGACGGCCCGCCACAGCCAATATTTCCTGCCGTTGATGACGACAACCATTTCATCCAGATGCCAGGTTGTGTCGGCCTCTGGCCGGTTTGAAAGAATGCGTCTGGCGTAGTCGGCACCGAACTTGTTCACCCAGCGCCTGATCGTCTCATAAGAAATGTCCAGACCGCGTTCGGCCAACAAATCTTCAATGTCGCGGTAGCTCAACGTGAACTTCGAGTAGAGCCAGACAGCATATTGAATGATTTCAGGCGGAAAACGATGGCAGCGATATGAAATATTGGTCATGGCGCCACTCTACAGACACCAGATGCCAAAATCAGGCGTTTAACGTGACAATACCATTGCTCTCTGTGGTCCGGTTCAGGAGATCAGACGATGCAGCTATAGGACCTTAACCCACGGACAAGGCGCAGTAATCCGGTTCTCTCTCAAGGAGTATGGTTTTGCTGTGGAAGGGGTGGTGGAGCCAGGCGGAATCGAACCGCCGACCTCTTGAATGCCATTCAAGCGCTCTCCCAACTGAGCTATGGCCCCTTTGCCCTTTTTCGGGGTGGCCCCGAAATGCGCGGCGGAATATAGGCGCCGCGCTGGCGAGAAATCAACCTCTAATTTGGGCTATTTCTCATCCATACTGTCGATGTCAGTTTCAATGCTGACTTCGGCAGATATTTCATCGTCGATGGAGTCATCCTCGACCTCGAGCATGCCGTCGATATCTTCGTCTTCATCGTCCTCGAGCAGGTCATCGTCACCTGTATCGAGTTCGGTATCCTCGTCTTCTGCCTCTTTGTTTTTGTCTTCGGCTTCTGCCGGCTTCTCGGCAGTGGGCAGCGGACGGCGCGGCTTGAGCAGCACTTCAGGTACGAAGGTTTCTTCGCAGGAAATGCAGGTTACGGGATCATCATTTCCCAGGTCGTAAAAACGCGTGCCACATTTGGGGCATTGACGTTTTGTTCCCAGATCTGCTTTGGCCACGGTGCGCCTCTTATCTTGATTCTGAAAGCGGTGCAGTCGTTTGCCACGACTAGGCCTGTCTGTCAAAGGTATTTTGGCTGGTATTGTAATGGTTTCAAGCTGCAGTTTGCAGGTTCCGTTCTTGGCGGTCGCTGTGCTAGAGAATGCCCACCGGCGGCCATGTTGTGCTGCCCAGGCATATACAAGACGGAGCCACTATGGGCGCGATCCGATCATCACTGGCTGAAGGCCTGCAGGGTAAGTATGTGGCCCCTGGCGACAAGTCTGTGTCGCATCGGGCGCTGATGTTGTCTGCGCTCTGCATCGGACGGTCGCGCATCTCTGGCCTGCTTGAAGGTGAAGACGTGCTGGCAACAGCTGCTGCCATGCGGGCCATGGGAGCTGAAATCCGGCAATTGGGACCTGGCGAATGGGAAGTGCACGGTGTTGGTGTCGGCGGCCTTGGCCAGCCTGATGCACCAGTTAATATGGGTAATTCGGGTACAGCGGCGCGCCTGCTGATGGGTTTGGTCGCCACACACCCGATTTCGGTAACCTTTGAAGGCGACGCGTCGCTTTGTTCGCGCCCCATGGGTCGTGTTATTACCCCACTGGAGGCGTCCGGCGCACAATTTGAAGCCGCTGACGGCAACCGCTTACCATTGACGGTTCGAGGCGCGGCAGCGCCGTTGGCGATGGACTATGATGTTCCCGTGCCGTCGGCCCAGGTGAAGTCTGCCGTGTTGCTAGCGGGCCTCAATACCCCGGGCACGACGAAGGTACATGAGCGCGAGGCTACGCGAGATCATTCCGAAAATATGCTGCGCGCCATGGGGGCAGACCTTGTGGTTACAGAAGCCGATGAAGGCGGGCGCGATATTGCGCTGACCGGCCCGGCTGAACTCGAGGCCATGGACATTGTTGTGCCGGGTGATCCTTCGTCCGCCGCTTTTCTGGTAGTCGCTGCGTTGATCACGCCCGGGTCGCAGCTGACGATCTGTAATGTCGGTATGAATCCGCTGCGGACAGGACTGTTTGAGGCTCTGCGCGATATGGGCGCGCAGATTGAAGAAACCAATGTGCGGGAGGAAGGTGGCGAGCCTGTTGCTGACCTGATCGTACGTTATAATGTGCTGCGTGGTGTGACGGTGCCCGCTGGCCGCGCCCCAAGCATGATTGATGAATACCCTATCCTGGCTATGGCAGCCGCTGTTGCAGAGGGGGAAACCCTGATGGAAGGCCTGGCCGAACTGCGGGTGAAGGAATCTGACAGATTGTCCGCCATTGCTGAGGGGCTGGCCGCCAATGGGGTTATCGTTGAAGAGGGCGAAGACTGGCTGAAGGTGACAGGCGGCCCCGTGCCGGGTGGCGGTATGGTTGCCACCCATATGGATCACCGAATTGCTATGTCTTTTCTTATTCTCGGTTGTGTTGCCGATAGCCCGGTTTCCATTGATGAAGATGCGATGATCGCTACATCTTTTCCTGCCTTTATGGACATGATGCAGCAGGCTGGCGCGCTATTTGAAGGCGTAGAGGCATGATTATCGCTGTTGATGGCCCTGCTGCTTCTGGCAAGGGAACGATTGCCCGGCGACTGGCAACCCATTATGGCCTGGCCTATCTGGATACGGGTAGCCTCTACCGGCGCGTGGGTATGGGGATGGTGCTGCGGGGGGAAGACCCGGCTGACGAGAAACTGGCAAAGCAGGCTGCCTTGGCACTGTCGGCAACTGAACTGCCAGATGAGCAAATTCGCAGTGAACAGGCTGGTGCTGCGGCGTCGATTGTTGCGGCCAATCAGGCCGTGCGCGCGGCCTTGCGTGCCTACCAGCAGGGTTTTGCGAGTAACCCGCCGGGAGATGTCAAAGGGGCCGTGATCGACGGGCGTGATATCGGCACGGTGATCTGCCCCGGCGCCGATGCGAAACTGTTCGTGACGGCCAGCCTGGAAACGCGCGCCGAGCGCCGTTATCTGGAGCTTTTGAAGCGGGAGGGGGCTGCAGATTACACGCAGATCGAGGCAGATTTGGCCGCGCGCGATGAACGAGACGCCAATCGTAGCGCCTCTCCCCTGATACAAGCTGAAGATGCGTGCTTGCTTGATACGACAAAGTTGGATATAGAAGCCGCCGTTGCAGAGGCGAAAGCCTTGGTAGATGCCTGTTTGGCGCAACGCTAAGCCACACAGGAAGACCGTCAGATCAGGTGGGGGTATATGTGCTCTCGCCTTTTACTGATTGGCCCAAATGAAGACAGCAGGAGTTCTGATGTCAAACCCAGCGACTGAAGGTGCACAGTCACCGTCGCGCGATGATTTCGCAGCACTATTAGATGAAAGTTTTGGCGGCCAGTCCAATCTGGAAGGCCGTGTTATCACCGGAACCGTGATCAGCATCGAAAACGATGTCGCGATCATTGATTGCGGCCTCAAGTCTGAAGGCCGTGTTCCTCTCCACGAATTTGCCCCTCCGGGTCAGCAGGCTGACCTTGAAGTTGGCGGCCAGGTTGAGGTCTACCTTGAGCGCATGGAAAATGCGATGGGTGAGGCCGTTATTTCCCGTGAACGCGCACGCCGCGAAGAAGCATGGGACAAGCTGGAAGCAGCTTCTGGCGAAGGTGGCCATGTTGATGGCGTGATCTTCGGTCGCGTTAAAGGTGGCTTTACGGTCGACCTCGACGGTGCCGTGGCCTTCCTGCCTGGCTCACAGGTAGACATTCGCCCTGTCCGCGACATTACGCCGCTGATGGGCATCCCCCAGCCGTTCCAGATCCTCAAGATGGACCGCCGCCGTGGCAACATCGTTGTTTCCCGCCGTGCCGTTCTGGAAGAAACCCGTGCAGAACAGCGCAATGAGCTGCTGGCGAACCTGCATGAAGGTCAGGTTCTCGAAGGTGTCGTCAAGAATGTTACCGACTATGGTGCGTTCGTTGACCTGGGCGGTATCGACGGCCTGCTGCATGTCACGGACATGTCCTGGCGTCGTGTGAACCACCCGTCTGAAGTTCTCAACATTGGTGAAACCATCAAGGTTCAGGTTGTTAAACTGAACCCGGAAACCCAGCGCATCAGCCTTGGCATGAAGCAGCTGGAAGCCGACCCGTGGGATGGCGTAGAAGCCAAGTACCCGCTGCGCGCCAAGTTTACTGGCCGTGTCACCAACATCACCGACTACGGTGCATTTGTTGAGCTGGAAGCCGGTGTTGAAGGCCTTGTCCACGTCTCTGAAATGAGCTGGACCAAGAAGAACGTTCACCCGGGCAAGATCGTATCGCAGAGCCAGGAAGTTGAAGTCATGGTTCTCGACGTTGACCCCGTCAAGCGTCGTATCAGCCTTGGCCTCAAACAGGTTCAGGAAAACCCGTGGGTTGCTTACGCAGAAGCCCACCCGGTTGGCACTGAAGTTGAAGGCGCTGTCCGCAACATCACCGAGTTTGGTCTGTTTGTCGGTCTCGATGAAGACCTCGACGGCATGGTTCACCTTTCTGACCTCGACTGGAACCGTCCTGGCGACCAGGCACTAGCCGAATACAACAAGGGCGACATGGTTCGTGCTGTTGTGCTCGATATTGATGTCGACAAGGAACGCATTGGCCTGGGTATCAAGCAACTCGGCGACGATCCGTTTGCCTCTGTTGCTGGTCACAAGCGTGGCGACACCGTTACCTGTAAGGTCGTGGCCGTTGAAGAAAATGGCCTGCAGGTCACCTTCGGCGACACTGACTATCCGGGTTACATCCGCCGTGGCGACCTTGCCCGTGATCGTGACGACCAGCGTCCGCAGCGCTTTGCTGCCGGCGACAAAGTCGACGCCATGATTACCAATGTTGATCGCTCCAGCCGCCGGATCAACCTGTCGATCCGTGCTCTGGAAATCGAGGAAGAGAAGCAGGCTGTTGAACAGTATGGTTCTACCGACTCGGGCGCGAGCCTTGGCGACATTCTCGGCGCGGCCATGAGCGAAGCCCGCAGTGACGACGACTAGGCCGTAACGCCCGTTCGGCTATTGCCGGGCAAAGAAGATTTTGGCCCTTGCATCCCGCGATGCAGGGGCCATTTTAATTTTGGTGACAGGCAAAAGCGTGTAGCCTGTGGCAAATAATTTGATGGAGACCCTAATGAGTGCTGAACGAGACCAATTGCTGGACCGTTGCCGCCTGAAGAAGAAACTGACACTCTGGCAGATTGGTGCCATTGCATTGGGCAGTATCCTCGCGCTGGTTGTCGCCGGTCAGGCGTTCAACCCGGATCAGCCACATATTGCCCGTGTCTCTATCAGTGGCATGATCACGGATGATTTTGCCCGTGAAGAGCTTCTGGACAAACTGGTTGAAAATGAAAATGCAAAGGCCGTCGTCGTTCGAATCAATAGCCCTGGCGGAACGGTGGCCGCGTCTGAATCGCTTTTCAACGGGTTGCGGGCCGTTTCAGAAAGCAAGCCGACAGTGTCCTTCATCAGCACAATCGGGGCCTCCGGCGGCTATATTACGGCGCTGGCAACAGACCGCATCTTTGCTCGCAAGAATGCCCTGACCGGCTCAATTGGCATCCTGTTCCAGTCACCGGAGATTTCTGGCCTGATGGAAAAAGTGGGCGTCACATTGCAGGAGGTGAAGTCTTCACCCCTCAAGGGTGGGCCATCCATGTATGCGCCCATGAGCGAGGGTGAACGTGCGGTGATCAAGCAGATGATCGATGATTCCAATGAGTGGTTCATTGACCTGGTGGAAGACCGCCGGGCCATGGATCGGGCAACCGCGACGGCGCTGGCAGATGGCGGCGTCTACACAGGGGGACGGGCCCTGGAAAACAATCTCGTCGATGAACTGGGTGGCGAGCAGGACGCCATAAAGTGGCTTGAAGGGCACGACGATGTACCAGCAGACCTGCCGGTGGTTGACTACAAACCACGTCAGCCGAACCAAAGTCCGCTGGCTGATCTTCTGTCTTGGGTGGGTTTAGGCGAGATTTCCGCGAGTCGGCTAAAGCTTGACGGCTTGCTGGCCCTCTGGCAACCTTAGGAATCGAAAAGTATCGTAACTTCAATGTTATAACGGGCAAAGGGGCCTGGGGGGCGTTGCGAGATGATTAAGTCTGAATTAGTTCAGAAACTGGCGGAACAGAATCCGCATCTCTATCACAAGGCGGTTGAGCGTATTGTCTCAACCATCTTTGACGAAATTACCGATGCGCTGGTGCGCGGCGACAGGGTGGAACTACGCGGTTTTGGTGCGTTTTCCGTCAAACATCGGCCGGAAAGAACAGGGCGCAATCCACGAACGGGTGAAGCTGTTCACGTGCCGGCAAAGTCTGTCCCGTTCTTCAAGACGGGCAAGGAATTGCGCGAGCGCCTGAACGACTAAGGCGACCGCCGCGCGGATTCTTTACATCCTCGCTTCTAAATGCTACGCCCTTGCGCGGACCGCACAGCCGAACAGGGTTTCCATGAAAGTGATCAGACAATTGCTCCTGCTGCTCTTGGCGGCTGGGGCTATTTTATTGTCTGTGTCTAATCGTGACCTTGTTCAACTGAACCTGCCCTTCGGCGCCTATGTGCTGGAGGTGCCGCTCTACCTGCTTTTGCTCGGCATTTTCCTGTTAGGTCTGATCTGCGGCGGCATTGCCAGTTCACTGGCGCGACTTGGCCGCCAGCGCAAGAAGCAGGCTAGGCATAAGCGCAAATCTGACGATGTGCCAAAAACCACTGGCGCACCGCTGGCTGCTGTCGGATTGCCTAGCCCCCGCAAAAAGGCTGTCTTGTCCCTTTCAAAGCCCGGGACCAAATCTCCCAACAGAAGTGAGAATTCTTTATGACTGACATTTACTGCCCACTCGACACGCCTTCTCTTGAAACAGCAACCAAATGGGCTGCTGACCTTGCCGGGCATGTGGGCGGTATGAAGATTGGTCTGGAGTTTTTCAATGCCCAGGGACCGCAGGGCGTCAAAGCGGTCACGGATATGGGGATGCCCCTGTTTCTGGACCTCAAGTTTTTCGACATCCCCAATACAGTCGCCGGGGCTGTCCGGTCGGTGACGCCACTGGCCCCCTATATGCTCAATGTGCATGCAAGTGGTGGCCCGGCGATGATGAAAGCTGCGTTGGAAGCGGCCGAGCAGACCTCTGCGTCGTTGGGCATTGAACGCCCCAAGGTGATCGCGGTGACGGTATTGACCAGTTTTGATGAAAGTGACCTTGAATCAGTCGGCGTTAGCGCCTCTCCGAGGGATCAGGTGGTGCGTCTGGCCAGCTTGGCGCGGGACTGCGGCCTTGATGGCGTTGTTTGCTCTGCCCATGAAATTGCGGCTATTCGCGACGCCTGTGGGCCCGACTTTAAACTCGTGGTGCCGGGTATTCGACCCGCGGGTGCAGACGTTGCAGACCAGAAACGGGTGATGGCCCCGCCAGAAGCAGCAAAGGCAGGGGCGAACCATCTGGTGATCGGGCGGCCTATTACACAGGCAGCAGACCCGGTAGCGGCTGCTCGGGCCATTAACGCGTCCATGGCGGATCTGTAAGGGTAGGTATGGCGATCACATCAAAAATATGTGGCATTACAACGGCGGAGACAGCACAGGTCGTCGCGGAGTCGGGTGCCAGCCATATTGGCTTCATGTTTTATCCGCCCTCCAAGCGCTATCTCCCTCTGGTTGATGCGCCGGCTTTGTCTGCGGCTGTGCCGGGGACGTTGAAACGTGTGGGTGTTTTCGTGGATGCGGATGACAAATTATTGGAACAGGCCATTGCAGCCATGAAGCTGGATGTACTCCAACTCCATGGTACAGAGACGCCCGAACGCGTGCGCGACGTAAAAGCCATGTTTGGTAAAGAGGTGATGAAAGCGGTGCCCGTTGCGACACGGACCGATATTGCTGCAACACAGGCCTATGCGCCGGTGGCGGACCGGGTGCTGTTCGATGCAAAGGTTCCTGGTGACCTGCCCGGTGGCACCGGCCAGCAATTCGACTGGCGTCTGCTGGATGCCTTGCCCGCAGGAATGCCCTGGGGCCTTTGTGGTGGTCTGTCGCCAGAGAATGTCGCAACGGCCATTCGTGAAACGGGATGTGACTTTGTTGACGTTTCATCTGGCGTTGAAGACGCACCCGGCGTAAAAAGCCCGGCGAGAATTGCAGCCTTTATGGCAGCCGTAAGGACAATGCAGGCATGAATACGAGCGAACGACAAAATTCCCTGCGGGCGATGCCCGATGACAGTGGCTATTTCGACCTATTCGGTGGGCGGTATGTTGCCGAAACCCTGATGCCGCTGATCCTGGATCTGGAGAAAGCCTATGCTGATGCACAGGCAGACCCGGCCTTTCAGTCGGAGCTGGACGAATTGCTGGCGCATTATGCCGGGCGGCCCAGCCCGCTTTATTATGCCGAGCGACTGACAGAACATTTTGGTGGCGCGAAGATTTACTTCAAGCGTGAAGAGCTGAACCATACCGGCGCGCACAAGATCAACAATTGTATCGGTCAGGTTTTGCTAGCCAAGCGTATGGGTAAAAAGCGCGTGATTGCCGAGACAGGTGCTGGCCAGCACGGCGTTGCAACGGCGACCGCGGCTGCACGCTTTGGGCTGGAATGCGTTGTTTATATGGGGGCCAAGGATATTGAGCGCCAAAGCCCCAACCTGTTCCGTATGCGTCTGCTGGGTGCCAAGATCGTGCAGGTTGAATCCGGGTCCAAGACGCTGAAAGACGCCATGAATGAGGCGTTGCGTGACTGGGTCACCAATGTTGACGACACGTACTATGTAATTGGCACAGCCGCCGGGCCGCATCCGTACCCGGCCATGGTGCGCGACTTCCAGTCTGTCATTGGTGACGAGTTGCGCGAGCAGATGCTGGAACGTGAAGGGCGCCTGCCGGATAGTCTGGTGGCCTGCATTGGCGGTGGCTCCAATGCCATCGGCCTGTTTCATCCGTTCCTGGATGATGAAGACGTTTCCATGGTCGCGGTTGAAGCAGCTGGCATGGGTGTCGACACCGAAGAACATGCAGCCTCTATTGCCGGTGGCACGCCGGGCGTCTTGCACGGCAACCGCACCTATCTGCTGCAAGATGATGATGGGCAAATCGAAGAAGCTTATTCGATCTCTGCCGGGCTCGATTATCCGGGTATTGGACCAGAGCACGCCTGGCTGCACAAAATTGGCCGGGTCGATTATGTCTCTGCAACAGATGCCGAGGCGCTGGAGGCCTTTCAGCTTTGCAGCCAGAAAGAAGGCATTATTCCCGCCCTGGAACCATCCCATGCGTTGGCACAGGTCTGCAAAATGGCCCCCGACTTACCAAAGGATCATCTGCTGGTGGTGAACCTGTGCGGGCGCGGGGACAAGGACATCTTCACCGTGGCTGAAGCGCTGGGGGTAGAGCTATGAGCAATCCCGAGAGCCGTATTGATCGCTGTTTCGCCGCGTTGAAGGAAGAAGGCCGGTCAGCCTTTATCCCCTTCATCATGGCCGGTGATCCCAATCTGGAAGACAGTGAAAAAGTGCTGTCCTTGCTGCCGAGCGCTGGCGCAGACCTGATTGAAATCGGCATGCCCTTCAGTGACCCAATGGCCGATGGACCGTCGATCCAGGAGGCGGGTATTCGTGCCCTTGCCGGTGGGCAGACATTGGCCAAAACGTTGGACATGGTCACCCGTTTTCGCACGACCAATGAGCATACGCCGATCATCTTGATGGGTTATTACAACCCGATCTATCATTACGGGGTTGATACCTTCCTGGTAGACGCCAAAAAAGCAGGCGTCGATGGGTTGATCATTGTGGACCTACCGCGGGAAGAAGACGCAGAACTCTGCATTCCTGCAACGGCGGCTGGCATTGCCTTCATCCGGCTGATCACGCCGACCACGGACGATGCGCGTCTCGAGCAGGTCTTGGAGAACACGTCTGGCTTCCTATATTACGTTTCTGTCGCCGGGATTACCGGTGCGGGCATGGGTGGGCCGGACATGGTTCGCGCCGCACGTGCCCGGATCGAGGCGCAATCTGACCTGCCGGTGGCTGTCGGTTTTGGTATTCGTACACAGGATGACGTACGCGCGATGTCGACAGCAACGGACGCCGTGGTGGTTGGCTCTGCCCTTGTTGAGCAGATATTCAAGGCGTCCGAGGCGACAGGGGCGTTGGATTCCAAGGGCTTAGAGGCCGTTGAAGCCTTTGCTGCTGACCTGGCTGCCGGTGTCAGATAGCCTTGTTTGGCCAATTTCAGGCGTTATCATGGCCTGTGTAGTCTTTTTGAGGAAAGGAACGCCAAGATGAACTGGATGCGAGACTATGTTCGCCCCACTCTGCGTGCCGTCTTCAAACGGTCCGACGATAGCGAAGAGGTAAAGTGGCATTCCTGCAAAAAATGCGGGCAGATGATCTATCGCCGCGATTTTGTGGCTGCCCAGTATGTTTGCCCCCAATGCGACCATCATGAACGGATCGGTCCGCAGGAACGGTTCGATGCGCTCTTTGACGAAGGGGTCTACCAGCTGATCGACATGCCCCGGGGCATGGACGACCCATTGAAATTTCGCGACAAGAAGAAATATGCCGACCGGCTGAAAGAAAGCCGCAGCAAGACCGATCGGCAGGAAGCCATCAGTGTGGCCACCGGCAAGCTCGCTGGTCAGCGTACCGTGATTGCTGTGCAGGACTTTGCCTTTATGGCGGGGTCTCTGGGCGTTGGTGCTGGTGACGCGTTCCTGGTGGCGGCCCGCGAAGCGATCGCAGAAAACGCGCCTTTCGTGATGTTCACCGCTGCTGGTGGTGCGCGCATGCAGGAAGGTATTCTGTCCCTGATGCAGATGCCGCGTACTACGGTCGCGCTGGAGTTGCTGCGTGAAGCTGGGCTGCCTTACATTGTTGTTTTGACGGACCCCACGACCGGTGGTGTGACGGCGTCTTATGCCATGCTTGGTGATATTCAGATTTCTGAACCCGGAGCGCTGATCGGCTTTGCCGGCCCGCGCGTGATTGAAGATACGATCCGCGAGCAGCTGCCGGAAGGCTTCCAGCGGGCGGAGTATCTGCTGGAGCATGGCATGATCGACATGGTTGTCCACCGCCATGAATTGCGGGACACGCTGGCCGGCATTATCTCGCTTTTGATAGACCAGCGTCGCGCCGGTGGTGATTTGCCGCTTTTGGCAAATGCCTCATCTGGCGCTTAGCCACAGACCGAGGGTTCGCGGCGTTATATGTCGAGTGAAGACGCCCTTGAGCGGCTGTTCAGCCTGCATCCCAAACTGATCGACCTGTCGCTGGGGCGCATGCAGCGCCTGTTGGCAGCCCTTGGCCAGCCTGAACAGCACTTGCCGCCGGTCATTCATATCGCTGGCACAAATGGCAAAGGCTCGACGCTTTCTTTTTTGCGGGCCTTCCTGGAGGCAGGCTGCAATCAGATCCAAGCGTATACCTCACCCCATTTGGTGCGCTTTCATGAACGCATTCGCTTATCAGACGGCCTGATTACGGAGGCCGCGTTGCAACAGGTGCTGGATGATGTGGAACGGGTCAATGATGGCGAAGCTATCACGTTTTTTGAAGCGACAACGGCTGTTGCCCTGGCAGCCTTCGCGAAAGATGAAGCTGCAGATTTTTGTCTGCTGGAAGTGGGGCTTGGTGGCCGGTTCGACGCCACCAATGTGATCGATGCCCCAGCCGCCTGCATCATCACGCCGGTAGCGATGGACCATCAACACTTTCTGGGTAATCGGCTGGATGGCATTGCGGGCGAAAAGGCCGGCATCCTGAAACCGGGTGTACCGGCCTTCATTGCAGGCCAGCAGCCAGAAGCACAGGCCGTCATCGAAGAAGAAGCCGAAAAAGTTGGCGCGCCATTGTTTGTGGCGGGGCGTGATTGGCGCGTATCTCTATCAGACGGCGGGTTTGTGTTTGAAGATGCACAGGGCGTAGCGGAGTTGCCTATGCCTGCATTGTCGGGTGCGCACCAAATGCATAATGCCGGGGTTGCCCTGGCCTGTTTGCGTCATCTGGGTCAGTGCACCGACGCGGCAGCCAAGAAGGGCATGGCACGGGTAAGCTGGCCCGCGCGCCTGCAGCCAATTACCGAGGGCCCTCTGGCTGATATCCGCGATGGCAAAGGCAGCCTGAGACTGGATGGGGGCCACAATGAACACGCCGCACAGGCGGTGGTCGAGTATTTGGCTGGCCGAAAGGTGCATGTGGTGATGGGCCTAATGGCCAATCGCGCGCCCGAGCCATTGCTGGGCATTGTCAGCGATATTGCCCAAAGCTTCACCTTTGTGCCGATTGACGGTGAAGAGGCGCATACGCCCGATACGCTGATTGAAGCGGCAGAAGGTATGGGGCTGCAAGCCAGTAAGGCAAAATCTATATCTTCTGCGCTACAGGCGTTGCCTGAAGGAGACTGTCTGATCTTTGGGTCGCTCTATTTGGCGGGCCAGGTTCTCGCGCAGTCCGGTCTGGCACCTCAGTAGAAACAAAAAAGGCACCTCAAAAGAGGTGCCTTTCTCAATCCGAATGTCGGATGGGATCAGATGGATTCGTTAATCCATTCCACGATCTTGTTCTTAGGCATGGCACCAACCTTTGTGGCGGCAATTTCACCATCTTTGAACAGCATCATCGTCGGGATGCCGCGCACGCCATAGCTACCCGGTGTGTTCGGGTTCTCGTCGATGTTGAGCTTGGCCACGGTCACGGTGTCGGCCATTTCTTCAGAAATTTCGTCAAGAGCCGGAGCAATCTGCTTGCAGGGGCCGCACCATTCTGCCCAGTAATCAACCAGGACCACACCCTGGGATTCGAGGACATCGGCGGAGAAGCTGTCGTCGGTAATTGTTTTGGTTGCCATGGAAGCATACCTTTCTGCGCGGAGCACTGTTTTGTCGAATGATGTCCGAATGTAGGAAGGCCCCCTTGCAAGGTCAAGGGCTAGCGATGGTGAAGGTCTAGATCTGGTGCTCGTCTGGTATTGTGTCGAGCATATCTTGTGGCAATTGCATCAAGGTGGGCCCGTCAGTCCAAAGCAGGGCACATTGTATGTCGGCCTCTGGGTATATCTGCTGCAGCAGTTTTTGGTAGGTCGCCATCTGAGCTAGATATTGCCCCGGCACGCCCTGTGCCTGCTTCGGCGGTGGCCGGTTTGTCTTGTAGTCAACCACCATAATTCTGTCGCTTTCGACCACGAGGCGGTCAACCACCCCGCTGACCGGGGTGTCGCCGACGAGGCCACTCAGGGCGACCTCCGCCAGACTGTCCGGCCCGAAGAGCGGGGCAAAGGCTGGGTCGTCCAGAATGACCATGACTTCTTCGACCCATTGTTCAATCGTTTCAGCGTCCAGCCCGTTAGCAGGCTGGGCCAGAAGTGCCCTGGCATTATGCCGCCGGCCTTCTGTGGCAATTTCAGGCAGAATTTCCAGTAATTTGTGGATCAACAAGCCACGTTTGAAGTGGTTATCCTGCACGCCTTCCAGCGGACTGCGCACTGCAACCTCATTGCCGGATGGCCTGGATGGCATCAAGGGGCGTACGGGTGTGGGTTCCGGGGCAGGCGGTGCGAGTGCCCAATCGGGGACGGGATCTGCCTGATCTGGCGTGGTGCTACTTTTTGCCGTGCCATCAGATTTGTGACCCGTTGTGTAAGTGCGGATGCTTCGTCCAGCGGCGTCCAGGTCTTCTGTTACGCCGTCCATGGTGTCAAAGGCGTTGGCGACATGGGTGTACCAGCAGTTTCCGGGAATCTTGAATATCTTGGGCGGCAGGTAGCCGCAGATATAAAGTTCATCTTCAGCACGGGTAAGGCCCACATAGAGTTGGCGATGATATTCCTGCTGGTCCGCTTGGCTGTCGTTTTCCTTCAGCCGTGCCGCTGGCCCCCGCATCAGCTCAGAACGGGTTGACCACAGTGGCAGCGGCGGGTCGGTATCCAGCTCATATATTGTTGTGGTCGCGGTTGGCACATTGATCGTGTCCGGCAGGAAGACGATAGGGGCCTGCAGACCCTTAGCGCCGTGAACGGTCATGACACGTACCTGTCCCTGCGCCTGTTCCAACTCGCGTTTTACTTCGGTGTCGCTGGCCTCCAACCAATGCAGAAAACCTTCCAGGCTGGGGGTGTGGTCCCGTTCATAGTCCAGTGACAAGTTGATGAACTCGTCCAGCGGATCCTCCGCTTCCGGTCCCAGCCGACTCAGCAGTTTCATGCGGCCATCCAACTCGCTCAGCACCCGACCGTAGAAGTCGAACGGGCGCAGGTTGGCGAATTGCTGGACCTCCCTCAGTTGAGCGAGGGTGTTGGCATAGACCCCGTTGCCAGCTGCGGCGTCTTTAAGGGCTACCAGAAGGCTGCCGTCTCGGTTGGGCGCCAGCTCAATAAGGTGACTGTCGTCTAGCCCAAACAGGGGGCTTTTCAGTACGGTAGCCAGGGTCAAATCGTCATTGGGCATCAGGGCGAAGCGCCCCAGGGCGACCAAATCCATGATGACCAATTGCTCATTAAGAACCATGCGGTCCATGCCAGCGACATCGATGCTTTTTGCCTTCAGGGCATTGACCATAGCGTCGAAAAATTCATTCCGTCGCCGTACCAGGATCAAAATATCACCCGCCTCAATGGGGCGACCCTTGGCGGCGAGGACAGTCTTGCTATCGATCCATTCGCCAACTTGTTCGGCAATGCGCCGGGCCAGGCGCGCATAGGGTGGGTCGTCGGATATCTGCTGCACTGGCAGCTGCCATCTTTCCGGGGCTTGTTGGTCGTCCTTGTTGTTCGCTTCTGGCTCCCACAGGGAAACTTTGCCGGCAACATCCCGTCGGAACGCGTGGTGCTTGATCGCAGGGGCTGTTGCCGCCAATTGCAATCCGTCTGCGGCGCCGGGCAGAGCAAAGGTAGCGTCTACGACATCCAACACCGCCTGTGTGGATCGGTAAGAAAGATCAAGCACAGCATCATTGAAGGCCTGGCCACTAGGGGTGATTGTGTCCCCGAAATACTGGCGCATATATTCAAATTCACGGGGCATGGCGCCCTGGAAGCGATAGATCGACTGTTTGGGGTCGCCGACGGCAAAGACGGTGCGGGTGCGATCAGGCTCTAGCTGATCAAAGAAGGCATCGGCCAAAGAGCGGACAATAGACCACTGGTCTGCATTGGTGTCCTGTGCTTCATCAACAAGGATATGGTCCAACCCGCCATCAAGTTTATAGAGCACCCAGGGTGCACTGTTTTCGACCAGTTGGCGGGCCTTTTTGATCAGGTCGGCAAAATCCATCAACCCCGCATCACCTTTCAACTGGTCATAAATACTCATCATCTCTTTCGCGAAAATAAAGAGGTGCCGACTGCTCTCCACCACGTCGAACATGGCGAGCAGGTCGGCCACGTTTTGAAGGCGCAGCGCTTCATCCAAAAGAATTTCTGGCAGCGTCTCCAATTCTGCCATGGCAGCTTTTGTCGGCTTTTTTTGCCTTGGGGTCTGGCTTTGGGTCAGGAACAACAAAGTATAGGCGTTGAAGTTCTCTATGCGTCTTTGTTCAGGCGCATTGAGCCAGTCTTCTATAGCCGCAGCCCTTTCCTGCTCGCTTTTTGAGCCATATTTCAGGGCGTCAACGGCTGTCAGCAGCATCGGCTTGCTGTAAGATGACTCCCCACAGGCCTCCTGAACAAGGTCTGCTTTACCATTCCAGCGGCCTATACCGAGGGTGATTCTCCATTGCCCTTCGGCCTCATACACGTCCGCAGCATTGGTGAACAGGGCATCCTTGCTCAACATTTTGTCGACCAGTTCCTGAAATTTGGTTTCGGCGACATGGGCGGTCAGGAAATCTATTGCCGCTGAAAGGTCTGAATTGTCTTGGCCTGCCTTGGCAAATACTTGCTTGCGGGCCTCCGTTTTCAGTTCCGCTGATGTTCGGTCATCCATGACAGCAAAGTGTGGGGCGATGTCTGCCTCCAGCGGGAAACGCGCCATCAGGGACTGGCAAAAAGCATGAATGGTTGAGATCTGCAAGCCGCCCGGGGCATCCAATACGCGGACAAACAGCTCTCTTGCTGCGACTAGGAGGTTGCCATCGGGGTTCTCTATGCCGAGTTGTAGTAATTCCTGTTTGAGTTTGTCTTCGGGCATCGAGACCCAGGAGGCTAGCCGCTGCTTAATGCGGTTCGACATCTCAGCCGCTGCTGCCTTGGTGAAAGTCAAGCACAGGATGCGATAGGGCAGGGCGCCGTCTAACAGCAACCGCACAACACGGTTGGTCAGTACATGTGTCTTGCCACTACCAGCAGAGGCGGACACCCAGGCCGAGCCTGCAGGGTCGGCGGCAATTTCCTGCTGCGGATTGCGCGTGAAGTCAGGCGCAGCCGTCATCGGACTTTCCCTCCCATTCTTTCACGCGGGCAAGATGGTCATAGTCCCCCCAGCCGCGATAGGTCGGGTTGGGGTTGGACCGATAAGGTGTGTCGGCATCAGCAAATTTGTCTACGAGCACTGACAGGCCTTCTTCGGCCTCTGCGATCAAATCCGGCACCGGTGTCTGGTCGCGCCTGCGAGACAGGCTAGCAATGCGACTGCCATCTTTGCCGCCCCGTAATTGCCAGTAGGACATTTCGCCGACATCGCCGTCAGGAATTTCAGGAAAGCCCCCTGCTTGCAGGATCATTCCTTCGACGGGTAGTTGTGGTGCGTAGCCGGCGTTGACCTGCTCGATAGAAGGGGGTTGGCCTGTTTTGTAGTCAATGATGTCAAATGTGCCATCAGCCATCCGGTCGATCCGGTCTGCCTTGGCTGTGGCGGTGAAGCGGTGACCCTTGGGGGTCGTCAGTACATATTTGCCGGTGCTTTCGATGGCTGTTGGAACGAAATCACCTTGCCGCTCTTTCTGTTGTTCGATGAACCACGCGGCAATCTGTTCGAAACGGGGCCACCAAAAGGCACGCGCCCCGGCCTGCAAACCGATGGAATCAAGCTGCTGCGCGCCAATTTCCAGCAAGCGAGCCAAGGCATCTGGGTTGTGCGGGTCGTTCGTCTCTTCCAGGAACAACTCCAGGGCGTCGTGGACAAAAGTACCCTGCTCGGCGGCACCCGGTTCTTCGTCGAGATCTGCCAATACGGGCAGCTTCAAAATCTTCTGAGCATAGATGCCGTAGGGGTCGCGCATCCAGGCTTCGATACGGGTTGCTGACAGTTCTGTCGGGCGCAGTTCAACAGGTGGCTTTGGCTCTGGTGGGCTTACAGGGCTGCCAGGTCCCGCTTCCTGCAGAATGTGTGCCCAAATCGCGTGAGGCGCTTGGGTCCATGCGTGTTCAGGGATTAGTGCATTGAGCCGTAATAACCAGCGCGACGGTAGCGTTTCAGCGCCGCCCTGGCGGATGGCTCGGCCGAAATAGACGTCTCCGGCGCTGGCCGCATGGACGAAGTCATGCGCTGAAAGGCCAATGCGTTGTTCCGGCTGCGGCAGTCCAACCTGATCTTTCATCGGGCGGCTCAGCCAGGGGTCGTTTCCGGCATCTGGTGGCCAGCTGCCTTCGTTCAATCCGCCCAGGATTGTCACATCGGCATGGTGCAGTCGGGCTTCCATGGGGCCTAATATGGAAAGTCGGGGATGCGTGCCCCATTGCGGGCGTATCGTCTCGCCATGCAGAGCGCTTTCCAGTAACGCCAGATAGTCATGCGGGGCAAGAAGGGGGCGTATGCTCTCTCGGTCTTCCAGGTTGGAGGCTAACCCCATCAATTGATCAAAGAAACGCGCCAGCGCTTCCCCATCCTGACCGGCCCAAAGTCTCTCTGAGCCTTCGGTTTCGTTGGTTTTGGCCAGTGTTTCGCAAACCTTGATATGGGCGGTCGCCATGGCTGTTAAGGGTGCCTCATCCTGTTGCATCAGCTCAATGAGCGGGTTGCAACACTTCGTGAAAGTCTCCCACCATTCTTTGGTGGTTTCTTCAATGCGAGAGGCGCCGGGGGCTGTAAGGATGCCATTTGGTCCTGGTGCAGGGCGCGGCCCACGCAATACATGGCGTTCCATATCCATGGCGTAGCGACGAACCTGTCCCGGTTCCAGGCCCATGGTGCAGAATGGATGCTTGAGGCAGGCCAATAGGGGTATGGGGGCAAAGTCCTGCTGCACCATGTCGATAACAAGGCGCAAAAAGATTGCCACAGGTGCTTCAACAAGGGGCGTACCGGCGGAATCATCAATATTGATGTCCCAGCGGCGCAGGCTTGCTGCTGTACGTCGGGCTAGGTCACGGTCTGGCGTGATCAACACGGCTGTTTTGCCAGGTGTCTCCAGCGTCTCTCGCATTACAAGAGCAATGGCTTCTGCTTCATGTCGCGGGCTTTCGGCATCCAACCGGTAAAGGCCTTGCATGGCCGAGGGGGTGTCATTTTGTGGCCATTCAGACCATTTTGCCGTGGTCGCGGCCGGTCGCATGGCCTCGTTCAGCAGAACCTGCCGGGCTAGGTAGGTGTTGTCTTCTTCTGCGTCCTCCAGGCCGGGCCAAAGCAAAACCTCTGTTCGGTCAACCTGCAGGCTTTGCAGTAGGTTCTGCATGCCTGCCTGGGGATGGGTTGGGTCGAGTGCCTTCCAGCTTTTTTCATCCATCGACTGGTCAAAACCGGGCAGGATAACCTGGCCCTGAGGCATATGGGCGATGGTGTTCAAAAGCGCAGCTGTTGCCGGAACAGAGCCTGTTGAACCCGCGGCGATCACCGGGTGTTCAGGCGGGTCCTCTTTCCAGTGCCGGGCCAATGCTTGCAGGATTTGGTTGCGGCGTTCGACAGCGTCCAACCTGTTTTCGTCTGCCAGAATGGCGGGCCATGCATGGCCAATAATCTTCAGGAAATCGGTTGTTACTTGCCAATGGGCTGTGAAGTCTTCATCCACAATATCGGACAGGGCGGCGACGGGCCTGCCCTCTGTCTGCAGGCGGTCGAGCAGGCGCCCCAGTTCTGTCGCGAGAAGAAATGCCTGTGGCAGTTCCAGTTCACGTCCGTCCGGGTGGCGATGGGCTCTGCGAACAAGAGACGCCAGCATAAAGCTGCGCTCCAGTGGTTCCATGGCCGGTGGCAGGTTTTCACCCTGGGCACCCGGCAGGACGCCGGCCAGGGCAGGGTCGTCATCTTCAATACCGCCTAATGGCAGAATGCGAGGCAGGATATTGGCGTTGCCTTCGCCTTGTCGCAAAAAGGCTTCCCGTAGCGTTCGGGCGGCACGGCGGGTCGGTAAAAAGACTGTCAGGCGGCCCAATGCCAGTGGGTTGTGGCCGTATTGCACCAACAAGCCCTTGGCAAGCGTATCGACCAGCGATAGCCGGGCAGGGATGGTAAAGATGGCCGAGTCCCTGCTCATGGTCCTAAGCCTTGCGTTGTTTTTGGAGCATGGCTTCTGCTGCGTCGCGCCCGGCTGGTGTGCCGACGTCGTGCCACCTTCCCTGGTGAACGAGGCCATGGAGACGGCCAGCCTCACTTGCCCGTTTCCACAAATCCGTCAGGCGGAAGGCACCACTGGGGCTGTCAGCAAAAAGGGCCGGTTGGGTGACGTGCAAGCCGGTATAGACATAGGGGGCTGTGGCTGCATTGCCGCGCCAGCTTAGGGTGCCCGTGTCTTGGTGGTCGTCCAAATGCAAAAAGAAATCCCCATTCCCCGGATGCTCTACTGCCTCTTCCCGCGGGATAAGCAACAATAATGCATCCATCCTATCAGGATCGAAGCTCTTGGCCAGTCGGTGCAGGGCATTTTCACCCCCATTGGTCCAGATGGCGTCACCATTGACGACAAAGAAGGGGCCGTCGCCCAGCAAGGGCAGTGCCTTGACCAGGCCGCCGCCTGTCTCCAGCAATTCGCCACTTTCGTCCGAGATTGTGGTGACAGGGGCGCCCGAGCGCGCGTCGAGATGGGCAATCAGCTGTTGTGCCAGATAGTGCACATTGACCACTGCCTCGTTGATGCCTGCCCCTGCTACATGATCCAGCGCATGGTCGATAAGGGGTTTCCCATCCACTTCCACCAGTGCTTTCGGTCGGTTGTCGGTCAGTGGCCGCATGCGCGTGCCTTTGCCTGCGGCCAATACCATGGCCTTGTTGGGCAGGGGCGCACTCATGCTGGCGCTCCGGGCAGTGGCTGGCGACGCATGTCTTCGGGTATATACCTGGCAAGCCAGGCCGCCAGGGCATTCAATGCCGGGTGCTGCAGCGATCGGTCCAGCAGGTCCCAAATGTAGGGGATCATTTGTAAATATCCCGGTTTTCCGTCGCGCTGCCACAGGCGCACAAAGATGCCGACAATCTTGATGTGCCGTTGGGTGCCCATCACCCTATAGGCTGTTCGAAAGGCTTCCTCATCAAGGTCTGGCCTGGCAGCAATATATGCATTTAGCATTGCCTCTTCGACCTCTGCGGGCACGTGATATCGGCAGTCCTGCAGCAGCGAGACAAGGTCATAGGCCGGTGGGCCAGCCAGGGCGTCTTGATAGTCTAGCAGGCCGACACAGCCGTTATGGGTCATCATGAGATTGTCGACGTGGTAGTCCCGGTGCACCAGCACATCATCGCCGACACGGCACAGGGGGAACAAGTCGTTCCAGATAGCCTCATAGTCTTCCAGAACCCCTTGGGTTGGTGTTATGCCTGCTGCAGGCATATACCAATCAGTGAACAGGCGCGCTTCGGTCATCAGGGCGTTGTCATCATAGGGCGGCAGGTCAAAAGTTGGGCCGGCCTCGGTGGCGATCTGGCGGGGCGGTGCGTGCTGATGTAGCCTCAGCAGCTCGTCGACTGCAGCCTGATAGAGCGTCAATGCAGCTTCGCCCTGGCTCAACAGGGTGGTGAAGGTATTGTCGCCCAGATCTTCCAGTAGCAGAAAGCCGTTCTCAAGGTCGTGCGCCAGCAGGGCAGGTGCGGCCATCCCCAGGCTACGCAGATGCTGGCCGACGGCGATGAAAGGGACAACGTCTTCTTTATCAGGTGGGGCATCCATCAACACGCGCGGCGGGGTGCTGTCGATACGGAAATATTGGCGGAACGACGCATCGGCGGCGAGCGGTCGTATGGCGTCAGGGTCCAGACCATGGCCAGCGACAAATTGCGCCATCTTGTCCATGCGGCTCATGTGACAAGCTCCGATAACTCGCTGGTCAAAGCGCCCAGCCGTTGTGTCCAGTTGGCGCCACCATCAAGCGAGGCAAGCCGTTCACCCTCGTTCTCGGTCATGCTCAGATGCAAATGCAGGCAGTCCTCCGGCAGAAGCTCGCCGAGCTTTTCGGGCCATTCCACCAGGCTGATACCGCTTTCAAAGGCATCTTCAATATCAAGCTCATAGGCTTCTGCCGGGTTGTTGATGCGGTACATGTCAAAGTGCCAGATAGCGTCTGCCGCATGATCTTCAAGTGGGTAGGTCTGCACCAAAGTGAATGTGGGTGAGGGGACTTCTTCATCTAACCCCAGCGCCTGGATGAACTCCCGAGCAAAGCTGGTTTTCCCCGCGCCCAGCGTCCCATGCAGGGCGACAATATCGCCCGCGTCACAGTGCTGGGCGAGCCTTGTTGCAAGCTGGGCTGTCGCCGTCAGATCGTCGAGCAAGAAGCCGACACGAAGTCTTGAATGTGATGAATAAGCCTGCATGAGTGCTGTTGTACCGGCTCTCACCTCATGCTTCAATGGCTCTCGGAAAGGGGACACAATGCAGGTGCTGGCCATAGATTTTGAAACTGCCGACAAGCGCAGCGACAGTGCTTGTGCGCTGGGCCTTTCCGTCGTCGTGGATGGTGCGGTTGTCGACAGTTGGTACAGTCTGATCCGCCCGCCTCGGCGCGACATTTTATTCTCCTACATTCACGGCCTGTATTGGGATGATGTGAAGGACGCCCCTGTCTTTGCCGACGTCTGGCAAGAGGTTACGCCTTACCTGGATGGGATAGACTATTTCGCGGCCCACAATGCCGGGTTCGACAGGTCAGTGCTTTATGGCTGTTGCCGACGGTTTGACGTGGCGCGGCCACTTCCCCCGTTCATTTGTACGGTGCAACTTGCCCGGCGTTTTCTGGATCTTGAACGCAACAACCTGGCAGCTGTTTCAGACCATCTGAATATCGAACTGGACCATCACCATGCCTTGTCAGACGCCTTGGCGTGCGGTGAGATCATCGCCCATATGCAACGGGAAGGACACGACATCGCCAGCTGTGTGCTCAAACCCTATAAAGACAAGCCGGATGCCTGACCTGGACAAGTTGCTGGCCGATATTCGCGCCTGCACCCTGTGTGCTGATTTCTTGCCGGAAGGGCCGCGCCCGGTGGTGCAAGCGCATCGGTCAGCGCGAATCTTGGTGGTTGGGCAGGCGCCGGGCATCCGGGTCCACGAAACAGGTATTCCCTTTAATGACCCGAGCGGTGACCGCCTGCGGGACTGGATGGGAATAGACCGAGAGATTTTCTACGACGCCACGAAAGTAGCGTTGGTGCCGATGGGCTTCTGTTTTCCGGGATCGGCAAAATATGGTGATGTACCGCCACCCCCGATCTGCGCGGAAACCTGGCGCGATAAACTAATCGCGCAGTTGCCGAATGTTCAGCTGACATTGGTGATGGGGCAGCACGCCCACAAATGGCATCTGCCCAAAAGGCACAAGACCCTGACGGAAAATGTCCGGGCCTGGCGCAGCTATGGTGACGAACTCATTCCCATGCCGCACCCCAGCCCGCGCAACAATATCTGGCTCAAAAAGAACCCGTGGTTCGCAGAAGACCTGCTTCCTGTGTTGAAGGCGTGGGTGGGTGAGGCTTTAAATGGAACCGCTCATCCTGAGTGAGGTGTTTTAGTACCGGTAGTGATCGGGCTTGAACGGGCCTTCAACCGGCACGTTGATGTAGTCAGCCTGTTCTTTTGACAGGGTCGTCAGCTTAACGCCCAGACGGTCGAGGTGCAGCCGGGCAACCTTTTCGTCAAGGTGCTTGGGCAGCACATAGACCTTGTTGTCGTAATTGTCGTGATTCTGCCATAGCTCGATTTGCGCCAATACCTGGTTGGTAAAGCTGGAACTCATGACAAAGCTGGGGTGGCCGGTGGCGCAACCCAGGTTCACGAGGCGACCCTTGGCCAAGAGAATGATGCGCTTGCCGTCGGGGAACTCAATTTCATCGACCTGCGGCTTCACTTCTTCCCATTTCAGGTTCTGCAGGGCAGCGACCTGAATTTCAGAGTCAAAGTGGCCGATATTGCACACAATGGCGCGGTCTTTCATGCGGCGCATGTGCTCGATGGTGATGATGTCTTCATTACCCGTGGCGGTCACAAAGATATCGCCCTGCTCGGCAATGTCATCCATGGTGACAACTTCATAGCCTTCCATGGCGGCCTGCAGTGCGCAGATGGGGTCGATTTCGGTGACCATCACGCGGGCCCCCTGGCCGCGCAGGCTTGCAGCACAACCTTTTCCGACATCGCCAAAGCCGTTCACCACGGCAACCTTGCCGGCGAGCATGACATCGGTGCCGCGCTTGATGCCGTCGATCAGGCTTTCACGGCAGCCATAGAGATTGTCGAATTTAGACTTTGTGACCGAGTCATTCACATTGATACAGGGCACAGGCAGGCGACCTTCCTGCTCCAATTGATACAGGCGCAGCACGCCGGTGGTTGTCTCTTCCGAGATGCCTTTGACGTCGTCCATCAGCTCGGGGAAGTCCTGAATCATCATGGCTGTCAGGTCGCCACCATCGTCGAGAATAACGTTCGGGCGCCAGCCGTCCGGACCCACAATAGTCTGTTCAATGCACCATTCAGCTTCTTCTTCTGTTTCGCCTTTCCAAGCAAAGACAGGAATTTCAGCGGCGGCCATGGCGGCGGCGGCCTGGTCCTGGGTTGAGAAGATGTTGCACGAACTCCAGCGCACTTCTGCGCCCAGTGCTGTCAGCGTTTCCATCAGCACCGCGGTCTGGATGGTCATATGCAGGCAGCCGGCAATGCGGGCGCCCTTGAGGGGCTGTTCGTCGCCATATTCATCGCGCAAGGCCATCAGCCCCGGCATTTCGGTTTCAGCAATGGCAATTTCCCGGCGGCCCCATTCAGCGAGGGAAATGTCGGCAATCTTGTAGTCGTTGAAGTCTGTCATGGCGGCCATCCTTTGGTTTACTGGCCGCCCTTTTATCAGGCCCGAGGTTTCGCCTCAAGCATAAAGATATCTTTATATTGTTATGTTGAGGTCAGGCGTCTTCTTCAAAACGACGCTCAACAAGGTCGGCCAAGGCATCCACAGCCTGCTGGGCTTCGGCGCCCGTGGCATTGATGCGGATTGTGCACCCCATAGCAGCTGCCAGCATCATCAGTCCCATGATCGACGTACCACAAACCTGTTCCCCATCCGGGCCTTCGCTCTCATTGGAGACTTCGATGTTGGCATCGAATGTTTCGGCCAAGGCGACGAATTTTGCCGACGCACGGGCATGCAGGCCGCGGCGATTACAGATCGTGGCGCTTTTGGAGATGGTGTCCTGGGACAATATTATTCCTTGCCGGTCAGGAGTTTGGAGGCAACGTTGATATATTTGCGACCCGATTCCTGCGCCTGATTGACGGCTTCTTCGAGAGAATCGGCATCCCGCAAGCCAGCCAGCTTGATGAGCATGGGCAGGTTGATGCCGGCAATCACTTCGACCTTGGCTTTGTCCATGATCGAGATCGCAATATTAGACGGCGTGCCGCCGAACATATCGGTCAGCAGAACGACGCCAGTGCCTGTGTCCACATCTGTTACAGCCTGGAGAATATCCTTACGGCGCTTTTCCATATCGTCATCGGGGCCGATGCAGATGGAGCAGACATTTTCCTGGGGACCAACAACATGTTCCATGGCGGCAACAAATTCTTCCGCCAATCGTCCATGCGTAACAAGAACCAGTCCGATCATTCGTGTTTTTCCCAGCCTGCTGTTTCTACGGTCAAGATTATGAGTCTTGATTCTTTATATCACGATGTGTCGTGCGCACGGCAAAGCCTTTTTCGCTCAACAGGTTGGAGATTGTCTTGGCCGAAAAGATAGAACGATGCTGTCCGCCTGTGCAGCCAAAGGCAATGTCGAGGTAAGACTTGCCTTCTCGCCGGTATCTCGGGATCAACCAGCCCAGTAAGTCGATCAATCGGTCGATAAACTCTTCATAATCGGGGTCGGCACCAATAAAGAGCCCGACATCTTCGTCGAGCCCGGTTTTGTCGCGCAATTCATCTTCATAGTGTGGGTTGCGCAGAAAGCGGGCATCAAAGACAAGGTCGGCTTCTTTGGGCAGGCCGCGCCGATAGGAAAAGGACATGACGGATACAGTAAAGACGGCGTCCCGCATGGCCCCGAATTTCTTGTCGAGATATTGTCGCAGGTCCGGGTTGTACAGCTCAGACGTGTCGATCACCATATCGGCAATTTCTTGTAGTGGGGCCAGCATCTGACGTTCCAGGTCAATGCCAACCTGTACGGGATTGTCACCAGACAGTGGGTGCCTGCGACGGGTTTCCTGATAGCGGCGGTGGAGGACGACGTCGTTGCAGTCCAGGAAAAGCAATTCGATGGCCAAATCTTCCCGATCACCGAGGGAAACGAGTTGCTTGAGCAGCCCGTCGACAGAAAAGGCACGTGAGCGCGAATCTATGCCGATCGCCAAACCAGCATAATGGTCCCGGCTGGCTGGCAAGGCTTCTTTGCGCACCAGTTCACTCAACAAGGGCAGGGGAACATTGTCGACTGCTTCAAAGTGCAGGTCTTCCAGTGTTTTCAAAGCCAGCGTTTTACCAGCACCCGACATGCCGGTTACCAGCAAAACGCGGTTCTTCTCACTCTGGTGTCCTGTGTCGGTCATGCATTGATGCTCTACAATTCTGTCCGCAGGTTACCACCGGCAAGGGCATAGATGCCAAGGCGAATCTTTGCGGGGGCCGACGCTTCAAAAGAATTGAGATAGAGCAGGGGCAGCGGCTGGGTGTCCGTCAGCAATGTGGCATGGCAGTCTTCCGGGTCGGGCAGGCGTGGAACGTCATCCCTATCGACGAGATCGACAACAAGGCGGATAGTTGCCTGCGGTAAAAAGGGGACGGTGACCAGCCCCAGACCGCGAACTTCTATAAGGCCCTCAATGGTAGGTGGCGGGCTTGCCAATACATCATCGCCTTGCGCGGAAAGCGCGACATAGTCATCGCTGACCAATGCGGCACCCGCATCCATCATCCGCAAGGCCAGGTCAGATTTGCCACTACCGGAAGGCCCGCGCAAAAGCACGCCGGTATTGTCGATTGCGATGCAGGTGGCGTGAACGTTCATGGTGTGGTCCTGCGAATTAGCATCCTATCATGCAGCAGAGACGCGGCAGACGCTACACAACAAACGGGCCCCCGCGCAGCGATTGCAGTAAGCCTGTTGTTTAGCGGTGCTGCGGCAAACTAACAACAAACCGGGCGCCCAGTGCGTCCTGATCCTGATCACCTTCGGCATAGATGTTTTCAGCCCAGATCTCGCCGCTATGAATGGCGATGATCTGCTTGCATATGTTCAGTCCGAGGCCCGAATGGTTGCCAAAGTCCTCGGCCTCGGGGCGTTCTGAGTAGAAGCGGTCGAATATGGATTCGAGTTTGTCCCCATCGACCCCTGGGCCTTGATCGTCGACGGTTAGCTGGATACGCGTGTCTGTTGCCTGGGCCTGAATTGTGATTGTGCCGCCGGACGTATTGAAAGAAATGGCATTATCCAAAAGATTGCGGATGACCTGGGCGATATGACTGTCGATACCGGCAATATTCATTTCTTCGTCCGGTATAATCAACGAAATGGTCATATCCTCGGGCAATGCCGTTTCTTCATAGACCTCGGTGATGGTTTCCAACATTTCGCCAAGATCAAATGGGGTCATGTCGCCCCGAAGTAATTCGGCATCAAGCCGCGAGGCGTTGGAAATGTCACTGATGAGCCGGTCCAGCCGCCCTATGTCACTCTTGAGAATATCAAGCAATTTGCGCTGTTGTTCCGGGTCCCCATCCAGGTCCAGTGTTTCAATGGCGCTGTGCATGGAAGAAATGGGGTTCTTCAGTTCGTGTGAAACGTCTGCAGCAAAGGCCTCAATGGCGTCGATCCGGCGGTAGAGGGCGCGCGTCATTTCCTTCAACGCGCGTGACAGATCCCCCAACTCGTCTTGCCGGGTCGTGAAGTCCGGCATTTTTACTTCGCGCCCGCGCCCCTGACGCACCTGATGGGCAAAGTCGGCCAACCGGCGGACTGGCCGTGCAATAGTGCCTGCCAGCAATAGCGACAGTAGCGCCGTGACGATCAGGGCAATGCCGAACACTTCGAGGATGGCAAGCCTTTCCTGCCGCACTACTTCTTCGATTTCCGTCGTTTCAGCAGAAACCAGAACCGCACCCAGCACCCGATGCAGTCGTTGAACGGGAATAGCTGCATGCAGCATCAGGGTTTCATCATCCGTTTGCCGCACAGCGACGGCAATTTCTCCCAGAAACGCCTGGGTGACTTCAGGATAGTCTTCAGCCTGCTGATCAACACGTTCCATATAAGCGGGATAGTCTGGCAGGCTTGAAACCAGGCGGATGAACCAGCCTTTGATGCGGTCCCAGAGTGGGCGAATGCCGGGGCTGTCCTCTGGTGGCTTTAAGGGGGTTTCACGCACCTGGCTGTTGGGAATGATATTGCGGCTGTCCAGCATCAGGCTGCCGTCGATGCTGAAGAGACGCGCCCGGTTCCCTTCGCCGCTGATCAGACGCTGCAGAATAGGACGGGCCCGGTCGACATCGACACTGATGGCATCGGCACCACCGGTGGCTGATTCACCCAGTGCGGCGGCGACCATTTCTGCCTCGGATACGAGAACCGACAGGCGGGTTTGGACTAGCCCGGTGCGGAACTGGTTCACATAAAGGATACCCCCAACCAGCATGGCTAGCGCCAATATATTCAGCGCTAAAATACGCCCGGTCAGGCCGGAAAAGGCCCGACGCCGCAGTCTGGTGCCGGACTCAGCGGGTATAGCCTTGTTGGTATCTTCGGAGGGCACGCCTTACTCTACTTTCCGCCACGTTGCCGATCAGGTCTCAACGACATATTTGTAGCCGATGCCATAGAGTGTTTCGATGTTGGCAAACTCTGAATCGACAGTACGGAACTTCTTGCGCAACCGTTTGATGTGGCTATCAATGGTCCGGTCATCCACATAGATCTGGTCGTCATAGGCGGCATCCATCAGCTGGTCGCGGCTTTTGACGATACCGGGCCTGTTGGCCAGTGCTTCGAGGATCAGGAACTCTGTGACGGTGAGGTCTACGTCTGCGCCGGACCATGTGCAACTGTGACGTGCCGGGTCCATGGAGAGTTTGCCCCTTTGGAGGGCACGCTCTGCGCCCTCGGCGCCGGCGAGGCCTTCGGCACGCCGCAAGACGGCGCGAATACGTTCGACCAGCAGACGCTGGGAAAACGGCTTTTTGATATAATCATCGGCACCCAGCTTCAGGCCGAGCACTTCATCGACTTCATCATCCTTGGACGTCAGGAAAATGACGGGCATGTCTGTCGACTTACGAAGCCGCTGCAATAACTCAATGCCATCAATGCGTGGCATCTTGATATCCAGAACAGCAAGGTCTGCTGGCTCGGTTGTCAGAGACGACAGGGCGACTGTTGGATCGGAGAAGGGGCGCACATTCAGACCTTCTGCCTCAAGCGCCATGGCAACTGAGGCGATAATATTCCGGTCATCATCAACGAGTGCGACAGTATGGGTCATGATCAAACTATTCTCCCAAAATAAGATGTGCTGCCATCCCCCGATTGGTGCGACTCGAGCATAACACGACAGTCTTCTGAAAAAAGACCTCTGTAGGGCCAGAATTTTGAAGATTTTGGCAACTTCTGGGGTGCTGAAAGTCGCAGTAACAGCGGCACTTGTCATATTTTTGTAAAAAAGGGTGAATCTTCAATTGCAACCGAGGAAAGCTGTCCCTATACCGTTCCGACAAATCGGCCACGGGCTTTTACCGTGGCTCAGTTTTTTCTCCCACTGAACGAGGCAGGAGAATATCTGTGCACCACACAAGCGGCACACGTGCTGGCAAGACCGGTCTGGACCAGCAAGGAATTAACCCCACCAAGAATGTAAACTGGAACCTCGACTCGGCCACATTGGCCGAAGAGGCTGTCCGTCGTCAGGAAGGCAATCTGTCTGCTGGCGGTGCTGTCGTCGTCAAGACGGGCGAACATACGGGTCGTTCGGCCCAGGACAAATATATTGTCCGTCGCCCTTCTTGTGAAAACGACATCTGGTGGGAAGCGAATAAGGAAATGGCGCCGGAGAAATTCGACGCCCTGTGCGAGAAAGTCCGCGCCTATCTGGGCGAGCAGGAACTTTTCGTTGCAGACCTGTATGCCTGCGCTGATGCAGACTACCGGTTGCCTGTTCGGGTTATTAACCAGCATGCCTGGCACAATCTTTTCCTGCGGCACCTGCTGATTGAGCCGCCCGTTGAAGACCTGGCAGACTTTATCCCCGGTTTCACAATCCTGCATGCGCCGGACTATTTTGCGGACCCCGAAGTCGACGGCACCCGCACAGGCACTGTTGTGGCGCTGGACTTTGAAAAACGCATCGCGCTGATCTGCGGCACCAGCTATGCCGGTGAGATGAAGAAATCTGTTTTCTCCATCCTCAACTACATCCTGCCCGGCGAAGACATCATGTCCATGCATTGTTCTGCCAATGTTGGCGAAGATGGCGACTCAGCCGTTTTCTTCGGTCTGTCCGGCACGGGTAAGACTACCCTGTCTGCCGACCCCAACCGCACGCTGGTGGGTGACGACGAACATGGCTGGAGCCCGACATCACTGTTCAACATCGAAGGCGGTTGCTACGCCAAGATGATCCGCCTGTCACAGGAAGCCGAGCCTGAAATTTATGCGACCACGCAGCGTTTCGGCACGGTCCTTGAAAATGTGGTGATGGACCCGGATACCCGCCTACTGGACCTGGACGACGACACACTGGCTGAAAACAGCCGTGGCGCCTACCCGCTGTCATACATTCCCAATGCGTCGGAAACCGGTGTCGCAGAACACCCGAACAACATCATCATGCTGACGTGTGATGCCTTTGGTGTCATGCCGCCGATCGCCAAGCTGACACCTGAACAGGCCATGTACCACTTCCTGTCCGGTTACACTGCCAAGGTTGCCGGTACCGAGAAAGGTCTGGGCAATGAGCCGCAGGCAACATTCTCTACCTGCTTTGGTGCGCCGTTCATGCCGCGTCATCCGTCGGTTTACGGTAATCTGCTGAAAGACAAGATCGCCAAGCACAATGTGGATTGCTGGATTGTGAACACTGGCTGGACCGGTGGTGAATTCGGCGTCGGCGAACGGATGCCCATCAAGGTAACCCGTGCGCTGCTGGCTGCTGCCCTCGATGGCTCACTGAGTAATGCAGACATGGTCGTTGACCCGAACTTTGGTTTCCTGGTGCCGACGTCCTGCGCCGGTGTTCCTGATGGTATCCTCAACCCGCGCTCTACGTGGGCCGATGGTGAGGCCTATGACGCCAAGGCCCAGGGTCTTGTGCATCAGTTCATTGAGAACTTTGCCAAGTTTGAAAGCTATGTAGACGAAGGCGTTCGTGCTGCTGCACCTAACGCCGCCTAGATAGTTTTCCATAAGATGTTGAAAAGGGCCGGTTTTCCGGCCCTTTTTTCTGGCCATCAACTTTGTCCGGGTGCTGGCAAGTGCTGGTCACTATTTGTTATAATGGGCCTTCGTGCAAAACGCAGGGGCAGAATATGCCGCAGTCAAACAGTTGGGGATTTCCGCGTTGGGGCGGCTACGGAAAAGACAGCGAAGCTGTTACCGTCCAACTGTGCGAGTGGGAAGGCTGCACCGAAAAGGGTGACTGTCCGGCTCCCAAATTCCGTGACTCCAAAGAGCGCTATTGGTTCTGCCAGGAACATGCGGGCGAATATAACCGCTCGTGGAACTACTTCAGCGGCATGACGGAAGAAGAGGCCAAGAAGGCAGCCGAAAAGGAAGAGGCTTACGCCCGCAATTTTCGCGATGGCAATACATGGCAATTTGCCGATATCAGCCTGACCAAGGAAGAACGTGAAAGGCGGACCGCCCTCAAGGTGTTGGACCTGGATGAGCATGCCTCACAGGCTGAGATCAAGGAATCTTTCAGGACGCTGGCCAAGCAGCATCATCCGGACACCAACCCGGGGGACGAAGCGGCAGAAGAACGCTTCAAGAGCGTTTGTGCTGCCTATGAAATTCTGAAAACCTGAGGCGTATCAGCCCAGCAGGAAGTTCACATTTGCCATGGCGATGGGCTTGTCGCGGCTGTCCTGCCAGGCTGTGGCCCGCATATTGACCACGCGACGCCCCACACGTGTTGCCTTGGCGACAGCAAACGTATCCTTGGCAGCACCAGAGCGCATGTAGTCAACGGTGATGGTAACAATCTTGGGCATCACATCCGGTTCGAACTCGCAGGCCACCTGAAACAGCGATGTCATTTCCAGCAGGGCGCTGAGTGTGCCGCCATGCAGCGCGGGTAATTTCACATTGCCGATCAGCATGTCGCTGTAATGCATGGTTGTCAGAAACTCGTCACCTTCCTGTTTCAGGCTCAGGCCCAGAAAACCCGCATAGGGTACAACCTCATGCAGGTTGGAAAAGTCGCCCTTGTCCTTCATTTCTTTCAGGGGAACAACAACGGCCATTACAGGTTCTCCCTCGAGTCCGCATGGGAAGACCCGGTGAACATGAAGGTGGCCGTTGCGTTGGCGATGGGCTCGTCCCTGCTGTCCTGATAGGCGATGCCGCGCACAAAGGCGATGCGGCGGGTAATCTTGTAGCACTCTGCAAAAGCAAAGACGTCCTCACCCACCTTGGCAGGCTTCATATAGTCGATCCGCAGGTCGAGGGTGGCGAACATGCGCTCGCGGTCGGTCCTGGCGCTGACAGCATAGCCGCAGCAATTGTCGAGAAAGGCCGAAATCGCACCGCCGGAAAACAGCCCGTCTTCCGGGTCGGCAACCAGATCTTCGCGATAGGGCAGTCGGAGGATGACACCTTTAGGGCCAAACTCTTTAAGGTCCACGCCCAAAGCATGGATATGCGGGATGGTTTCGAGAAACTCTCCCCGTTCTTTGAACAATTTCTTCAGGCTGGCTTTAACCATGGATCCCCCTGCTCCTGCGGCAAAGATTATGCATCACGCAGGAAGGGCTGCAAGGACAAACCTTGTAATCAGTTGATCTGGTGATCAGCCGTGAACCGCTGAATGCGCTGAACAACAGGTGCGCGTCGCCGGAAGGGCGGCGCAAGGGCCAACACCGTACCGGCATGGGTCAAATTATTGAAAAGTTCCACCTCTGCCAGAATACCGTGTGATTTCAATGCCTTGGAGAGCCGGAAGGCGTTACCAGGCCGGACCACAATATCTCGTTCACTCGAGATCAGCAGGGCAGGGGGCGCATGCGCGCCTGCATAGTGAATGGGCTGGCTTTCCATAGAGGTCGCCTTGTCGCCAAAGACAGCAATCACGTCCTCATCGGTCATGGGTAGAAAGTCATAAGGGCCGGACATGCCGATCAGCCCCCGAACTTGATGGCCGGCTTCATCGAAGGCGGGCCTGAAGGACGGATTCAGCGCCAACATAGTGGCAATATGGGCGCCAGCAGAATGGCCCATCAGGAAGATATTGTTCGGGTCGCCGCCAAATTGTTCGACATGTTCTGCCGCCCAGGCCAGGGCGTGGCCTGCATCATGCATGAAGGCAGGAAATTGTACGTCGGGGAAACGCCGATAGTCAGCCACCACGCAGCAATAGCCGTGACTGGCCAGGCACTGGGCAACGAATTTGTAGTCGCGCCGGGAGCCGCGCTGCCACCGACCGCCATAGAAAAACACAATGACCGGTAATGGCGCTTCGCGCCGGGCAGGGGTGTAGACATCTGCCATCATATGCTCGTCGGCCCCATAGGGCTGGTCGACATGAATATGAAGATGCCGTGTTGGCAGCGACCAGTTCAAGGCGGCCAATGGCCAGTCGGAGGTCAGTTTTCGGTTGATCCGGGCCACAAGGCCGGGTGTGCGGTCCGCAGGCATGTTATTGCGCGGCAACGTCCTGTTCGGCCTTGAAGGCTTCCAGCAGCTTGAACTTTTGCACCTTGGTAGAGGACATCGGCCACTCATCGACGAAACGCACATAACGCGGCACCTTGAAGCTGGCGATCTGCCCTTTGCAATGGTCAATCAACTCTTGTTCAGTTGCACTGGCACCCGGGTTGAACTCGATATAGGCGGCGGGCACTTCCAGCAGACGGTCATCGGGCACCCCGATCACCTGTGCCAGTTTGACTGCCGGGTGTGTGGCCAGCTGGGATTCAATCTCGATGGCGGCCACGTTTTCGCCGCCAACCTTGAGCATATCTTTGATGCGGCCATGGAATTCGATGGAGCCTTCTTCAGTCAGGGCACACAAGTCGCCGGTGCGGAACCAACCATCCTTGAAGGCCTCTGCATTCTTTTCCGGTGCCTTGTAATAGCCGTTGAATACAGAATAACCGCGGATAACAATTTCGCCCTTTTCACCAGCGGGCATGTCTTCAAATGTATCCGGGTCGACGACGCGAATCTCTACACCGGGGAATGGTTTGCCACAGGTATGCAGGCGCGTCTCCAGGTCTTCATCCGGGTGGTTGTAGGAGATAACGCCGCCAGCTTCCGTCAGGCCGTAAGCGCCAGTCTGCACCGCCTGCGGAAAGGCCGCCTGGAATTTGCGGAGTACGTCCGGCGGGGCAACATTGTTGATGCGACGCATCTTGCTGAGGTCCCGGTCCTTAAACGTTGGGTGTGTGATCAGCTCGTTGGTAACAGTCGGGAAGCTGGGGAAGGCCAGGGTGACGCCTTCCTGCTCCATCATGTCGAGGGCAATACCTGCATCAATATAGGTCATCGACATAAAGGCCGCCCCTTCATAGAAGCAGGCCATCATGGGCAAGAGGCCGGCCATATGAAACATGGGTAAGGCGGCCCAGAAGCGGTCATCCTCTTTCAGGAAGAAGCGTTCTCGCGTCATGTTGATGCCAGTGCGTACCAGGGACTCATTGCTCAGCGGGCAGCCCTTGGGGTTGGCCGTGGTGCCAGACGTATACATCATGATCGCCGGGTCGCTCAGACGCACACAGACGCGGCTGTCATCAATGGTTTTGCGGCCGGTGCCGCTTGAAAGTGCTTCAAAGGTCGTGCGGGTCATGAAACCAGCGGGTTCTGACGGGCCCATCATCACGATGGACTTCAGTAGCGGGGCGGCCTGGAGATTCAGATTGGCCGGGTCGCTCTGCTCGGGCAGGTCGGGGAAGGCATTGCCAAGCAGCTCGGCGAAATTGGCGTATTCAGAAATCAGGTCCGATGTGAATAGCGCTTTGAGGTCTGCATTTTCAATGACATAGCCCAGCTCACCTGGCTTGAATCGGGCGTTAATCGGGATCGCAACCGCCCCCAAAAGGGTAATGCCGTATTCCAGTTCTACATAGTCGATGCAATTGGGCATCAAGAGGCCGACATGGTCGCCCCGGCGAATGCCCATGCTGTAAAAGCTCTGGGCCCGTAGCCAAGCATTTTCAGTCAGTTGCGCATAGGTGCGCCGGTCATCGGGAAAAATGATGGCATCATTATCTGGCCAGCGGTCGTTTGCCCGCAATAACAGGTCACCAAACGTGGTGCAGTCGATGCGATGATCCATATGGTCTTGCGGGCGATGGTCAGACATAGCGGGCCTACTTATTCATGGGTGCGGGCTGTGGCCGGTGGAATTCCCAGTGATCGTCGGTCGACAGTTCCGGCATGAAGGCATAGCCGCCATAGTCGAAGCCTTTGAGGGCTTCGGGGTCTTCGATCCGGTTGTCGATCATATAACGGGTCATCATACCGCGGGCGCGCTTGGCGAACATGCCCAGCATGCGGGCCTTACCATCTTTGATTTCCTTGAAGGCAGGGGTGATAACGCGGGCATTCAGGGCTTTGGGATCAACGGCTGAGAAATATTCTTTTGACGCCAGATTAATAACCGTTTCGCTCTCGCGCTCATTGACTTCATCAGTGATGCGGCTACCCCAGAAATCATAGAGCGACTTGCCGCGGCGCGTCGCCAGCTTGGTGCCCATTTCCAGGCGGTAGGGTTGGATGCCATCAAAGGGGCGCAACAGGCCGTACAGGCCGGAAAGGATGCCTACGCGATCCTGGGCAAAAGCCAGGTCTTCTTCAGACATGCTGTTAGCGTCTAGACCGATATAGGTGTCGCCCTTAAAGGCCAGGATCGCCTGTTTGGCCCCCTGTGGCTCGGCATCTGTATCGAAGCTCTGGTACCGCTGATAATTCAGGTCTGCCAGATTGTCGCTCAGTTTCATCAAATTCTTGATCTTGGGCCGGCTGAGGCTGCGCGCTTTCTTGATCAGCGCGTTCGTGTCGTCGGAAAAGTCCGGCCGCGTCAGGGGTGGTGACTGCAGCGCGGGAGAGAAATCGAGGTTCTTGGCTGGTGATAGAAGTACAAGCATGACCGCTTTCCGTGAATTTTTTCATCCGTGCATAGAACAAATTTTTGCCTGTGTCAGGTGCTTCGGGTCTGGCATTCCGTGCAGGCATGGGAGACTATAGAAAAAATTGCCAATAACGGCAGCAAAATCCCGTCTTTCCAACGCAGAATGCCGGGCCGCAACGAGTGGAGGACCCCGTGACAATATTGATCCGCAAGATTGCCCACCGGCTCTCCGCCATGGTCCTGGCTGGAGCCTTGTTCGCTCTGCCTGCTGCCTACGCGCAGCAGAATTCAGTGGATCATGGCCAGGTTCGTGCCGAGGGGGAGGCCGAGTTGGGTCAATTGGTGCAGGACAGTACTGACAGAAATAATCGGTGTGCCGCCAGGTGGGACGAGGTGCGGCAGTTCATTGGTCCTGTTGATAGCCCGCTGGAGCCGCGTGACAAGATTTGTGCCGCGTATATAGAGGACAACGGGCTTCGTAAGGATGGTTTTAAGGGATGTTCGGAGACCTATTTCGGTCGCTACGATGCAGCGCATGAGGCGTTTCGCCAGTGCCATGACGAGCAGTTGGAAAACTCAACAGCCATCATAGCGCTGCGACGGTCGTTGATTGAAACAGATATACAGGCACGGCGTCTGGCCCGCGCACGTGGCAATGCACCAGCAGAGGTGATCGAGGAACGAGGATGGCTGGGTATTCGCTTTGATGGCATCTCCAAGGCACAGATGCAGCGTCTGGCCCTTACTTCACAGGAAGGCGTGATTGTCGATTCTACCCAGCCGGGCAGCCCGGCAGCCAAAGCAGGACTGCTTTCCAATGATGTTATCATTGGCTTCAATGATACGCCGATCACCGATAGCCGCAGTTTCCGCAACACCACCCGTGGGCTGCAGGCAGGCCAGCTTGTGGTGCTGAAAGTGCAACGGCTGGGCGCGCTCCGTTACATTTACATTGCTGTTGAGGAGCGTTAATACCCCCGGGCTTATGAAGCGGTGCGCTTAACGCTCACCGTCCATATAACGTTCCCATTCCCGGTGCCAGTGGCGCAATTGCTGTTCCATTTCACTGTAGCGTGCGCCGCCATACCCCCGCGAATTAATGCCTTGCTGGACATATTCCATCATCCGGGCGTCCTGGCTGATCACGTCCCCCAGGCCGGGCTCGCCATGGCCGATAAACCGGCGTTCCGGGCGTACCTTGCCTGAGATATCAACATCATCTTCAACCCCCATATAGGCGGGGACGCGGTAGGTCGGATCGTCAACCGGGTTGAACAGGACCATGAGGTCATAGGTCATCTTCTCCGGGTCTTTGGCATGCGGGCGGAAGCGCTGGATCAGCAGTCCCTCTGGGTGTGCGTTGAATGTCACGTTGGGGAAGATGCCATAGTTCCAGTCATCTGAAAGTTGGTTGTCAGTAAAACCGCTATAGTCCAGCCCCAGCCGTTCCGCCTTGGCGCGCTTTGCTTCCTGGATCAGACGACGGCTGTCATCGGGGTTATCCGGAAAGTCTTCGGGCGCCACATTTACTTCTTCCAGCAGCGCCGCCAGGCCGGGGTTGATGCTTTCCTGGTCCTCAAACCGGTGGCTGATTTCGCCGAATTTCAGCAACTGACGCGAATGGCCGGCTCGGTATGTATCCCACTGCACCTGGTAGTCATTGAAGAAGGGCAGGATCTCCGGATGGACGGCGTGAACGTGGTAAACTTCGATGAAGGCATCATGGCCGATCTTCCAGTTGCAGGGCCAGGGCGTCTGCAGGTCCTTGATGATCTTCATGTCCTTGAAGTTATAGGCCTTCAGGTGCTCGGGTAGCGGATCGAGGAAGTCCAGCAATGGTTCGGCATCGTCATCCATATTGATGAAGACAAAGCCATCCCAGATTTCGCAACGTGCCCGGGTTAATGGCGGGTTATCGGCTACCAGGTTTTCGCGGAAGGTCTCGCGGTCGGTAATCTGTTTGAGCGAGCCATCCAGATTCCATTGCCAGGTATGGAACAGGCAGGTGAAGTGATCAACGCTGCCAAAATCATCCATCACCAGCCGGTTGCCGCGGTGCTGGCAGACATTGTAATAGGCGGCAATGTCTTCTTCGCCGGGGCCTGTGCGGGTGATAATGAAGCTTTCCGGCCCAACATCATATTTGAAGTAGTCGCCCACTTCGGGAATGTCAGAAGCAAGCCCGGCCAACTGCCAGACACGGCACCACAGCTTCTCCCATTCCTCGTGCGCAATCTGCGGATCGAAATTGCGTTCGGGCGAGATGATGCCACCCCCATTGTCCACATAAGGGTGCAGCGCTTCTGGTGTGCCAGGCGCGGCCTCTTCGTTAAGCGGGTGACTTTTGGTCTCCGGAAAATCGACCTTGTCCATGATGTATTCTCTCCCCAGACGAATTCAAATTCGGCCATCATCTTGTTTCAGACAGGGATTGAAAGCAAGATTGTCTTGTCGATAGCAATTGTCGACAATCCCGATAACGCAAATCTGCAAAGCTCAATTGCAAAGGTAGAGCTACTCTCTCAGCTTAGCGAGGGGCATATATAGCGCGTCTTTAATCCTCCCCCAGATGAAGAATAGAACTCCCCATGAAAGCGCTTCTCAAACTTGCTCTTCCCTTTACCCTGATGCTTGGCCCCTTGGGCGTCCTGCACGCCAGCTAGGCTCACATACGGTTCGATAGATGAGCCGCTGAGAACGAGCTTCTGAGCTCAGGAAGCCCTGGTCTGTGATGTCAGGTTTAGGGTCTCGATCAGGTCGAATATCGCGCGGAGTTCTTCGACGGTATTCAGGATTGGTGCATGCGGATCGGCCTGTTCGTCTAGGGACCCGGCTTCGCAATTATCTTCAGCACCATTGACGGCAATCAGCATGTCGTTGTCGTGAAAAGCTGCCTGCAGTTTTTTGCCCATTTGGCGTTGCAGTATCAGCATGCGTTCCATGAAGTCTGGCGTCAGGATGAACCGGGCTTCCGTTTGCGAGGTTGAATAGACTTCGAACTGGTCTTCAAATTCAGGGTCTTCGAGCCGCACGCGTTCACCCTTGGTGAATTTGCCAGACAGGAAATTTCCGATAGCCGTTCTGTCGGTTTGTACCAGTGTGGTGCCAATGAATGGTTTTGGGAAGGTCAGGCTCAACAGGGGACCCTTAAAGACAGTCACATAATGTGTGCCATTTTTGGTGCGCCGCTTCTGCTGCAGATGCGCCTCAAGATAGCTGATCTCGACCGTCTCGTGCAGCCCGGTCAGGCTGTCTTCCAGGGTTGACCGATCATGGCGGGGGATAAGTTTTAGTGTTCTGTATCGTTCATGGTTAAAGCCGATGGGTTCAGCCCTGTAGGTCAGGCCAAGTTGCGGGGCCATCCTGCCTACAATTTCCTGCTTGTAGGTGTCGCTGAACTCTCTTGCTGGTTTGCGTGCCCAGAACTGCCAGCCAGCGATTGCGGCAAAGATGGCGAAGATAGCGGCCTCTGGGTCTACAAAAACAAACACAAGAGAGACGACCGGCACGGCCACGGCGGAAACAATGATGGAACGTTGCCAGACGGCCTTTGCCGCTGTTGCGCGTGCTTCTGCAAGGTCGAACACCAGAGGTGCTATCTCGGCTTCATAGAAGGCGTTGAAGCCTTCCAGCCAGGGCCTGTCTTCGCGGACATAAGACATAAAGGTTTAGTCCATAATGTCGGCGACATTCACCGGTTCGCGAACAGCTTCTTCCACTTCAAAATAGGGCAGGGCTTTAACGCCTGCCATGGCGGCTACCATGCTCATGGGCCAGATTTCGCAGGCATTCTTCAGGTCGGTGACGGCGGAAGTGTAGAAACGCCGGGCAGCGGAGATATGTCCTTCCACTTCGCTATAGGTTTGCTGGGCGTTCTGGATTGCCTCTGACGAGCGCAGTTCCGGATAATTCTCGGCAACGGCAAATAACTGCATCATGCCCGACTGCAATTTGCGCTCTGCTTCCAGATGCTGTTCGACGGCGGCGGGGTCATCGGGCGAGTAGGACTGGTGCGCCAGATTGCGGGCCTCTGTCAGGCCGGTCAGCAGTTCCTTTTCGTGGGTCATGAACTTCTGCGCCAGAGTGACAATATTGGGTATCAGATCATGGCGCTTGCGGAGTTGTACATCGATAGAAGACAGCGCTTCTCGCGCTGTATTGCGGCGCTTAATCACGGTTACGTAAAGGCTGTAAAAGCCGACTAAAACAACCCCACCAATAATCAGCAGTTCCATGCATCCCTCACCGAATTTGTTCGCAATGACAAAATCCTAACATGGCATAAAAGCAATTTCAGCCCTGCACTTGCCGGTCGCAGCATGCCCGGCTAGTCTTTCGGGCAAATCAGGATGAATGGTCAGGATGAAAGGACCGCACCATGCGCTATCTGCACACCATGCTTCGGGTTACCGATGTCGATGCTTCAATGGACTTTTTCTGCAACAAGCTGGGCCTTGTGCAACAGCGCCGCGTGGATGTGGAGCAGGGGCGGTTTTCGCTCATCTTCCTGTCGCCGCCAGACCAGCCGGATGCTCAGGTGGAACTGACCTGGAACTGGGACCCGGAAGACTATACGGGTGGCCGCAACTTCGGCCATCTGGCCTATGAGGTCGATGACATCTATGCCCTCTGCCAGAAACTGATGGATGAAGGCGTGACCATTAACCGCCCACCACGCGACGGGAATATGGCGTTCGTGCGTTCGCCAGATAATATATCGGTAGAACTGTTGCAGAAGGGTAAGCCGCTGCCCGTGCAGGAACCGTGGGCCAGTATGGAAAATATTGGTGAGTGGTAATGGCTGAAGACGCAACAATTGTCATCAACCGGTTCTGGGATGTCCAGGACCGGGGTGACTATACAGCCCTTGTCGATCTGTTTGCCGAAGATGCCGTGCTGGTGGACCCCTTCACGGGCGAGATCAAGGGTAACAAGGCCATTGCAGAATATATGCAGACCATGAATGAACAGGTCGGCGCCCAGGAAGGCCGGTTTGAACGGATCGACCTTGTTACCGGAGGCGAAGCCGCCTGGACATCCTGGAACTGGATAACCAAGGACGGTACGGCCAATGGCGTCACTGTATACAAGGTGCAGAACGGCAAGATCACCTATTACCGCGACTATATGGGAAGCCCACCGCCGGGGGATGTGGGGTAAGTTGGAAGGACTAGATAAGTCAGCTAGGCATGCCAAATGGGTGAAGACGCATTTGAGGCTGCTCTAATGATTCAGAATTTGTGGCGTGCGATTGAAAAGGAAGAATACGGTTCGTTGAAGACTATGTTTGCCCTTGGCGCCCAATATGTTGACCCGGTGCATGGGGCAATTGTTGGCGATGAGGCAATAGCAGAACATCTGGAAGGCCTCTACACCTACGCAAAAAATAGAGACAGTGTAGACTTTATGGGTGGCGGCAAATTTGAGTTGATGGAATTGATGGATAGTCGTTCAGGAACGTTCACGCTGTGTGAGGTCTGTGAAGAGGGTGAAAAGGGTTGGGCTTCTTGGCAGTGGAATGGATTTAGGGGAGAAGTTGATGGCGTGTCGGTCTACAGGTTGAAGAACGGCAAGATCACCTATTGCCGGGATTATGTCTGCGGCACGCTACTGTTGATGGAAGAGTAAAGAAATTTCCTTCTAATTGTCCCTACGGCCTTCTCTTTGGGTGACATTTCGGCCTGAAAAGCGGAATGCAAACGGACCATAAATCGCGCCCAGCACGGCCAATGCTATTGAAGAAACAATTGATTGCGCCAATGCGCCGGTGACTAGCCTTGGGTCGTTCAATGGAGCTTTGTTTTGCACTAACAAGTCCGATGAGGCGTGAAATCCCAAAAAACTGAAACTCATTATAAACAAGCTGGAACTGGCAATGAGCATCGCCTTCCAGGCCGTTGGGTTTTTGCTTCTTACCAGATGCCAATCAATGAGCGCTGAAGCTATAACCAAAGGAAAAAGAACAGCTATATGGGCAGCTAAAGACATGTCCTGGCTACTCTGCATCAATAAGTAGTTCACTGCCCAAATGCATATTGGGGGAACGATGAGAGAGAAATTAGCCCTAAGAAATCTGAGCATAACAAGTATGAAAGGTTTATAACTCCGCACGTCTTCCGTGCCGTGGGTTGTTTTCAAAAGAGCCCGAGACAATATTGCCCATCCGCGCGATGGTTTCTTCCGCCTCGGCCACCATATTGCGGACGATCTCACCAGCGGGCAGCAAGTCATGCACCGCGCCGGAACCCTGACCGGCAGCCGTTGCCTCGCGGTCCGGGTCGAAGGTCGAGGTGTCGCCGCGTAGTGAATGCATCACACCGGCGTCGAGGGAATGTTGGCCCTGTTGCCCGAACGGGAGGATGTCCTGCGGGCGGCTTTCCCAATCATCGGTCCAGTCATTCTTGATGACGCGCATGGTTTTGCCGGAATAAGAGCGTGTCACTACCGTGTCGCGGTCTTCGGCTTCTATGATCTTTTCCTTATAGAGCACATGGGCGTTGGCCTCTTTTGAGGCAATAAAACGCGTGCCGACCCAGACACCCTGGGCGCCAAAGGCCAGGGCGGCGGCTAATCCGCGGCCATCCGTTATGGCGCCTGCGGCAATAACCGGGATGTTTACGGCTTCCACAATCTGTGGGATCAGCGCCATACCGCCAATGGGGCCAGTGTGCCCGCCTGCCTCGGTACCCTGGGCAATCACCACATCACAGCCTGCCTGTTCGCCCTTTTGGGCGTGGCGGACAGCGCCGCACATATTCATGGTGACAATGTCAGCAGACTTCAGTTTTTCTAGAATGGGGAAGGGCACCCCAAGCCCGGCAATAAAGGCGGTGGCCCCTTCTTCAATGATCACATCAATGGCGGCGGTCAGTGTGTCCGGCAAGGCGGCCAGCAAGTCGACGCCGAAAGGCTTGTCAGTCAGTTCCTTGACGCGTAGCATTTGTGTGCGGATTTGGTCGGGGGTGGATGACGCCATGCCCAGTGTTCCAAACCCACCAGCTTCTGAAACAGCAGCACAGACTTCGGCATAAGAAACACCGCCCATGCCGGCCAGCAAAACCGGATGCTCAACCCCCAACAGGTCACAAATTGGTGTGCGCAATGCCATCAAGTCCTCCCAGACAAAACTCCCTGCGCACTATCTTAACGGTGCGTTGGCAGGAGGCCAGCCCAGAAATGCCGAAGAGGTTATAAAGAAGCCGTCAGGCCATTGCGGGGCGGCCGTTTACGGCATCCAGCGCGGTAATGAAGGTGGAGGGTTCAGGGCGCACCCGGTAATTGTCCGTCTCATCGAGGAAAATAATCCGCCCTGCCTCGTCGGTAATGATGACTGTCGGCATGACCGTGTCCGCCTCATAGCCATTGACGCCAAGCGGCACACCGTTGGCAGCCGCAATACCAAGGCTGTCTGCCGCTTTGTTTCCATCATCCACGAGAAACAGGAAAGGGACATCGAATTTTTCGGCGAGTTCACGCGAGTTGTCGTGCGGTTGTGGGCTGATCAGGGCGACCTGGGCGCCGCGGTCTGCCAAGGCTTTGTAGCCGTCCGCAATTTCCCGGATCTGCGCCATGCATAGAGGGCACCAATTGCCCCGGAAAAACAAAAAGACTGTCGGGGAACCCATCAGGCTGGTTGAGGGGACATTCTCGCCCTTTGTATCCTGTACGGTGAAGTTGGGCAGACGGCTGCCAACCTGCAATTGGCTATCAAAGCGACCGCCAAAGCTGGAATACCAGAAGGTGTACAACAACAACCCGCCCAGGCAGGCCAGGGCGAGCAAGCCTGGTAGGGCGCTGGCCCCGGTGTTGAACTCGGTCCACAGTGCCATGGCAGTGCCGATGGTTGCCAAAAGCGTTACCAGTGGCAGACGGCTTGAGGTCCGCGCACGCGGGCTCAAAATGGTGATCAAGATCAGGAATAAGGGAAAGGCCAAACCGGCCATCGCCAATCCAAATGCCGCTATCGGTTTTGCTGGGGTGAACAATAGATAGAGCCCGTATAGACCGCACAATGACGTGAGTGCCACATAGGGCGCGACATAAAGCGATTTAAGCCTGTTCACCGTAAGCTCCAAAACGCAACTCAAGAGCCGCCATCCTAGAGCAGTCTTGCCGATTTTCTAATTCACATGCATGTGATCAAAAAATTCTCTACGATGCGTGCCATCAAATTTGAGGGATCAAGGGAGGACAGAATGCCCATTAATTATGACGAATTGCTGCAGTCCGCTGCGACAGATATGCCCTACAGCTATGGCGATCGGGAAACCATGCTCTACAATCTCGGTCTCGGGATGAGCCGTGACCAGCTGGACCCCAACGAGCTGAAATATACATTTGAAGAAGGGTTGAAGACGATCCCCACTATGGTGTCGCTGTTTGGCGGCGGTAATGTGCTGGGCAAGTCTGGTATCAATTTCGTGATGGTGGTGCATGGCGAACAGCGGATTAAGCTGCACCAGCCACTGCCATACAAGGCCGATCTGCTGGTCGATTCGCGCGTCATTGAAGCGCTCGACAAAGGGCCAGATAAAGGCGCCGTGGTCTATACCCAGACAACAACCAAGTTGAAGGACACGGGCGAGCCCGTGTCCACATCAACTTCGACAATCTTTGCCCGTGGTGACGGTGGCTTTGGTGGTCCAAGCGGCCCGGCACCGGTAGAAACCCATGTCATTCCGGACCGCGCCCCGGACGCAAGCTGCGAGCTGTCGACCCGCGATGACCAGGCGTTGATCTATCGCCTGTCTGGTGACCGCAACCCGCTGCATGCGGACCCTGGCTTTGCCGATGCTGCGGGTTTCCCGAAGCCCATTCTGCATGGTTTGTGCACTTATGGTGTCGCCTGCCGTGCCGTGTTGCAGACGATCTGCGACTATGACCATACGAAAATCACGGGCTTTGATGCGCGTTTCTCTTCACCAGTCTTTCCGGGCGAAACAGTCGTCACCGACATGTGGGTCGACGGCAATATCGTTTCTTATCGTTGCCGGCTGAAGGAACGCGATGTTGTGGTCATCAATAATGGCCGTTGTGAATTGGCATCCTAGGACGACACGATGAAATTTCTACGTTACGGCCCGGCAGGTCAGGAAAAACCTGGCCTGCTGGATGAGGCTGGCACCCTGCGTGACCTGTCTGCCCATATTGATGACCTCGCAGGTGATACCTTGCTGCCTGAAAAACTGGCTGAACTGGCGGCGTTGGACCATGCCAGCCTGCCGGCGGTTGATGGCTCACCACGTATTGGCCCCTGCGTGGCAGGCACGGGTAAGTTTATGGCCATTGGCCTGAACTATGCCGACCATGCCGCCGAGACGGGTTCTGACCTGCCGGCCGAGCCCATGCTGTTCATGAAGGCGACGTCCTGCATCAGCGGGCCGGATGATGACGTGTTGATTCCGCGTGGGTCGACGCAGCTTGACTGGGAGGTCGAGCTGGCCTTGGTCATCGGCAAGGAAGGGAAATATATCCCGGAAGATGAGGTGCTGGACTATGTGGCCGGGTTCTGTGTGGTCAATGACCTGTCGGAACGCAGTTTTCAGTTCGACCGGGCCGGTCAGTTCACCAAGGGCAAAAGTGCCGACACGTTTGGCCCAGTGGGCCCATGGTTGGTGACGCCGGATGAAGTGCCAGACCCGCAGAATATGCGGCTTTGGCTTAAGCATAATGGCGAGATGCGCCAGGATGGCACGACCCAGGAAATGGTGTTCGGGGCGCTGTATCTGGTGAGTTATCTCAGCCACTTCATGCGGCTGGAGCCAGGCGACATCATCAGTACCGGCACCCCGCCGGGTGTTGGCCGTGGTATGAATCCGCCTGTTTATCTGAAGGCGGGTGATACGCTCGAGCTGGGCGTTGATGGCCTTGGCGTGCAGCATCAGACGCTGGTGGATGACGCATAACCATATTTGGCGTCGATATGCGCTTTTTAAAAAACCTACCTAATTAGGTAGGTTTTTGTTTTTGGCGTTTTTGCGATGGTGAACCCGGATCGTTATTCCGGTCTAGTGTTGTTATCAGGGCGTACGCAAATCCCAGCATTTTCGGGTTGGGCGTGCGCCCTGCCCCATTTGGGCCCCTGCTTTTCCAGTACTGCTGAACACGCGTCATCCTTGCGCCTTGACTCTGTTTGCGACTCTCCCATAATAAGAACAAAACAAGAACAAATGAGCGTTAGTGAGTCGTTCTCCTGCGCCGGGTGGGTTGCTTTAATGCCATTTACCCCTTTGTTCCTGTCCGTATATGACGCAACGAAACGGCCTGAAAATGGACCAACAAAGCAGCCAGACCATGGCGGCCTTGCCGCCCCGCCACCGCGAAATCGATGCTCTTCGACAGCAGATTGGCCGTGTAGAAGGTATTGGTCGTTCCGGGCGCTCTGGCGTGTTGCCCTTTGGCCTGCCCATGGTTGATAGCGCCCTGCCGGAAGGGGGCTTGGCATTGGCCAGCGTGCATGAGGTCCAGGGCATTTATGCCGATGGGGCAGGGGCGGCCTTTTGCGCGGCGTTGTTGGGTCAGCTGGCACGGGAGGCAGGTACATCTTCAGCCCCCATTCTGTGGCTGGAAGCCGGAGAAGGGCTGTATTTACCCGGTTTGGCCCGTTACGGGCTGCAACCGCGGCAGGTGTTTGTCGTCTCCAACATCCGCAAAACAGCAGATCGCCTTTGGGTTCTGGAAGAAGCGCTGCGGTGTGGCGCCCTTGCCGGGGTGGTCGCCGAGCTTGAAGAGGCAGACTTCACCGCCAGCAGGCGCCTGCAACTGGCGGCAGAGGCGGGCAATACGACGGCTTTGGTGTTGCATGAAGGTGGGCAATATAGCGGTGCCGGGTTGGCCACCGCGGTGACCCGCTGGCAGGTGCAAACCATGCCGAGCATGCATTGCCCGTTGAACAATGGCCTGCAGGGGGTGGGGGCACCCTGCTGGGATGTTGCCCTGACCCATAGTCGTGGCGGCCGGCCAGAACGCTGGACGCTGGAATGGCAGGAAGAACAACAGACCTGGCACAATATGGCCGATGTCGGGGCAGAGACCATTCCGCTGCCCCAAGCCGCGAATGATATGCCCGCCAATGATGACCATGTGTCTGCACCTGTTGTGCGGAAACAGCGACGCTAGGCCTGTGTCATGGTGCAATCATCCCCCATAGATGACAGGACAGGTGCCCCCGCAGGGGCTGATCCTGAACCCCCCAGCGGCAAGCGGGCGCTTGTGGTCTATCTGCCTCTATTTGCGACCGAACGGTTGGTGCGAATAATGCCGGAAATTGCCCGCCAGCCTTTTGCGTCTATTACGGAAGATCGGGGGCGGCTGGTGCTGGTGGCGGTGAACCCGCAGGCCCGTCGCCTGTCATTGCGCCCTGGCATGGTGCTGGCCGATGCTCGTGCTTTGGCCCCCGACTTGCAAACCCGTTTTGCCAACCCAGTGGCAGAGCAGGAAGCGTTAGAGAAGCTTGCCCATTGGTGCATGCGCTATACGCCCATTGTCATGCCGGGGCAGGGAGAAGGGGCAGAAGGGCAGTCGCTATTTCTCGATATCAGTGGCTGTGCGCATCTCTTTGGGGGCGAAGAGCGCATGGCCCAGCACCTTTGCACCCGGCTTGTCAGTTTTGGCCTGACCCCCCACGTCGCCATTGCTGACACGCCGGGGGCAGCCTGGGCGCGGGCGCTCGTCAGTGATGCCGATGCGCCTATTATTCTGCCACCTTTCAAGGGTGACAGCGTCTGGGAGCACCTTGCAGATTGCCCGGTGGCAAGCCTGCGGCTGGATGGTAGCACTACAGAGGCGCTTATATCCTTCGGCCTGCGCACCATTGGGGCATTGCGGCCTCTGTCGCGCCGCGACCTGGCGGACCGTTTTGGCGCGGGGCTGCTACTGCGCCTGGGGCAGCTTTTGGGGGTGCAGGAAGAAGCCATTAACCCGCTGCGTGTCATAACGCCTTTTGTTGCCCGGCAGGGCTTTTTTGACCCCATCGCCACACCGGAAGATATTGCAGCTACTACCCGCCAGTTGCTGGACGCCTTGTGCCATCTGTTGGAGCAAGCCGGGCAGGGGGCGGTGCGGCTGGTGCTGTCTTGCCACCGGGTTGATGGTACGACCCAACGCCTGGCGGTGGGCATGGCCCGCCCGTCGCGCTGGCCGGAACCTCTCTTTGTGTTGCTGGCCGAGAAACTCGGTGAGATCCGCCCGGATTTCGGTATCGAAATCATGGAGCTGGCCGCGCCTGACAGTGCGGTGGTTGAAGGCGACCAGACCAATTGGCAAGACCCGGTCGGCAAGCGCTCGGCACAAGGTGAGGCTTTTGCCGCGTTCGTAAATCGGCTGGGCAATCGCTATGGCTTTGCCAGCCTGGCCCGGCAGGCCCCGGCCCAAAGCTGGCTGCCGGAACGAGCTGTGCGCCGCCTGCCCCCGTTCGACGATAAGCCTCTGGGTACCAATGGGGTGGCTACTAATGGGGTGGGGGCCAATGCGATGGGCAAAGACCCGCGCTGGCCTGGTGGGCGCCCGCGTCCCCTGCGATTGCTGATGCGGCCCGAAGCTGTTGACGCTATTGCCCCGGTGCCCGATGACCCGCCAGTGCAGTTCCGCTGGCAGGGGCGCACCTATCGAGTGCGGGCGGCCGATGGGCCAGAGCGCCTGTCGGATGAATGGTGGGGCGATGACCCGGACAATGGCAGTGGTATTCGCGACTATTATACCGTCGAAGATGAGGATGGTCGGCGATACTGGCTGTATCGCGATGGGCTCTACAAACCTGGTACGGCACCACAATGGTTCCTGCACGGCCTGTTCGGCTGACGGGGGAGGGCATGAGCGACTATACCGAATTGCAGGTTACCAGCAATTTCAGCTTCCTGCGCGGTGGGGCCCACCCGGAAGAGCTGGTTGCCCAGGCGGCCATGCTGGGCCTGCGGGCGATTGCGCTGACAGATCGGAACAGCCTGGCAGGTATTGTCCGTGCCCATGCAGCCGCGAAAGAGGCGGGGATTCAATTTATTCCCGGTGCTCGGCTCGACCTGCTGGACGGCCCCAGCCTGTTATGCCTGCCCATGGACCGTACGGGTTATGCCCGCCTGGCGCGGCTTATTACCCTGGGGCGCAGGCGGGCTGAAAAAGGCGATTGCGCCCTGTTTGTTGATGATGTGGTGGCCGCTGCTGCTGGTAATTTGTTTATTGCCTTACCGCCACCGGTGCTCGATACCGTGCAACTGGCAGCTTACAAAGCGCGGCTGGAGGATTATCGCGACCGGCTGGCCTCACCCCTCTATCTGGCAGCAACCCATTATTACCGGGGCAATGACGGTAAGCGTTTCCAGCAATTGGCGGACCTGGCAGCAGACACCGGCGTGCCGCTCGTGGCCACCAATGATGTGCACTACCATGTGCCAGAGCGCCGCCGCCTGCAGGATGTGCTGAGCTGTGTGCGCAATCACTGCACTATTGAAACAGCGGGCTGGCGGTTGGCGGCCAATGCAGAACGCTACATTAAGCCACCGGCGGAAATGGCGCGTCTGTGCCGGGGGCATGGGCTGGCGCTGGATCACACAGTAGAGATTGCAGAGCTATGCACCTTTTCATTGGATGAACTGCGTTACGAATATCCCGACGAGATCACGGAATCCGGCCGCCCGCCGCAGGACGAGCTGGACTATCTGACCTGGCAGGGCGCACAGGACCGCTACCCGGACGGGCTGCCAGACAGCGTGCGACAGACATTGGAGCATGAACTGTCGCTGATTAGCCAGCTCGACTATGCCCCGTATTTCCTGACGGTCTACGACATTGTGAAATTTGCCCGTAGCCGCGACATATTGTGTCAGGGGCGCGGCTCTGCGGCCAATTCTGCGGTGTGTTATTGCCTGGGCATTACGTCGGTCGACCCGGCGGAAATCGACCTGCTGTTCGAGCGGTTCATTTCGGCAGAGCGTAATGAGCCGCCGGATATTGATGTGGATTTCGAGCACGAACGCCGTGAAGAGGTGATCCAATATATCTATGAGCGCTATGGCCGTGACCGGGCCGGGTTAACGGCCACTGTCGTCAATTACCGTACCAAGGGGGCGCTGCGCGATGTCGGCAAAGCTATGGGGCTGAGCACCGATGTCATTGATCGGCTGGTACGGACAATCTCGCATTGGTCTGGCCCGGTTGATGATGTGCTGGCCCGTGAAGAAGGGCTGGACCCGACCGATAAAACCCTGCGGCTGGTGTTGGAGCTGGCCAACCAGCTGCGCGGTTTCCCCCGGCATCTTTCCCAGCATACGGGCGGGTTTGTCATTTCCCGCGGGCCGTTATGCGAAGTGGTGCCCATTGAAAATGCGGCCATGGAAGACCGCACGGTTATCGAATGGAACAAGGATGATCTCGACGTTTTGGGGCTGATCAAGATTGATGTGTTGGCCCTGGGGATGTTGACGGCCATTCGCCGCTGCTTTGACTTTATCCGTACCCATTATGGCCGCGACCTGACGCTGGCGGCCATTCCCCATGGTGATGCAGATGTCTATGGCATGATCCAGCAGGCAGACACGATCGGCGTCTTCCAGATTGAAAGCCGGGCCCAGATGGCCATGCTGCCGCGCCTGCGGCCCCGTTGTTTCTATGACCTCGTCATCGAGGTGGCCATTGTGCGGCCCGGGCCTATTCAGGGCGACATGGTGCACCCCTATCTGCGGCGGCGGAATGGGGAAGAGAAGGTGCACTACCCGTCGGAAGAGCTGCGCCAGGTGTTGGAGAAAACCATGGGTGTGCCGCTGTTCCAGGAACAGGCTATGAAAATTGCCATTGTTGCGGCAGGCTTTACGCCGGCAGAGGCTGACCAGCTGCGCCGGGCCATGGCCAGCTTCCGCAATATGGGGACTATTCATAAATTCCACCAGAAGATGACACGGGGCATGGTTGACCGGGGTTATGAGGCAGACTTTGCCGAGCGTTGCTTTCGCCAGATTGAAGGCTTTGGAGACTATGGCTTTCCCGAAAGCCATGCGGCCAGCTTTGCGCTTTTGGCCTATGTGTCGTCGTGGCTGAAATATCATTACCCGGCAGCGTTTACGGCCGCTTTGCTGAACAGCCAGCCGATGGGATTTTATGCCTCGGCCCAACTGGTGCGGGACGCACAGGAACATGATGCGGAGGTGCGCCCGGTCGACATCAACCATTCCAATTGGGATGCCACGCTGGAGCCTTTGCCAGATGGTGCCTGTGCCCTGCGGCTGGGCCTGCGGCAGATCAAGGGGTTGAAGGCTGATGAAGCAGACAAGCTGTTGGCTTGTCGGGAAGGGGGCTATCGGTCGCCGCAAGATGCCTGGCAGCGCGCCAGCCTGCGGCCAGAAACCATGGTGCGGCTGGCTGAGGCCGATGCTTTTGGCTCACTGGGGTTGGATCGGCGGCAGGCGGCCTGGGCCGTTAAAAGCCTGCGCGAGCCAGAGCCCTTGCCGTTATTTGCACATCTCGACCACAGCAAGGCGGCAGAACCAGAGCCCCATTTGCCAACCATGAGCCGGGGCGAACATGTGGTGGCAGACTACAAAACCACCCGCCTGTCGCTCAAGGACCACCCGGTGCATCTGCTGCGCCCCCGGCTGACCGAACGGGGCCTGCGCCCCTGTGGCGACTTGTTGGATGTAGCCGATGGCAGCCGCATCAGCCTGGCCGGGGTGGTGCTGGCGCGCCAACGGCCCGGCACAGCCAAGAAGGTCATGTTCATTACGTTGGAAGATGAAACAGGGGTGGCCAACCTTGTGGTGTTCCCCGGCGTGCATCAGGATTTCCGCCGCCCGCTGCTAACGGCCCGGCTGATGGCCTGTTCCGGCAAGGTGGAGAAAAGCGAAGGGGTCATCCACCTGATTGTCGACAAGGTCGCCTCGTTGAATAGCTGGCTGGAAAGCCTGTCAGACATTGGTGCTGATACGCCAGAGGCCTTCCTCGACAAAGGGCGCTTCTTCCATTGAGTTAAGCATGGTGCTTGCGTTGCCCTCCGGATTAAGGAAAGCTTTAACTTTCTCGGGGGAGGAACACATGAGCAAGATTTTCGGGCCTGTGGTGCAGCAGGGCTATGTGGTGCCAGACATGCAGGCGGCACTGGATCACTGGATCGCGCGGGGCGTTGGGCCATTCTATCTGATGGACGATATCCGCCTGCCCAGCGAACATTATGGTGACCCGCAGGAAACCCATATTGCCGCAGCCTTTGCGATGTCGGGGGACCAGCAAATCGAGCTGATCCACCCCTATGAAGATTCCGGTCGCACGATCTATGCGGATTATCTGAAAGACAACCCGGAAGGTGGGTTGCAGCACTTGGCTGTCTGGGTGGGGGATGTGGATGCAGAACTCGCGCGCCTAAAGGATGAAGGCGTCAACTACATCATCGCGCATCGGTATATCAATTCGCATGCCTATCTGGACCTGCCGGACAGCCCGGGTATGATGATCCAGCTGATGCCGCAGGACGACGTGCATATCAAAATGTTCAGCGTCTTTGCCGACGGGGCTGCCGACTGGGACGGTGTAAGCGACCCCGTCCGGCCCTATTCTTCTTAAGCAATAGGGTGGGATTAGCTAGATGAGCGATCACCAACGCCTGACGCGACGGCAACTCTTTCTCTTCGGTCTGCCCGATTATGCTGTCTATTTGGCCGTGATCCCGGTCTCGCTCTATCTGCCTTTTGTCTATTCCACCTATCTGGGGATCGACCTGGCAACGGTTGGCATTGTGCTGATGGCCGCCCGGTTGTCAGATGTCGTGACAGACCCGTTGATCGGTTATCTGTCGGATCGCACCAATACGCGGTTTGGCAAACGCAAGCCATGGCTGGCAGCGGGGTCCGTCGTGATGGGGGTTTCCGCCTGGCAATTGTTCACCCCGACCAGCGCGGTGTCGGAGTGGCATCTGCTGATATGGGCCATGCTGTTGTGGCTGGGCTGGACGATGGTCAACATCCCCTATTTCGCCTGGGAAGCGGAGCTGTCCGACGACTATAACGAGCGGACCCGCATTACCGGCTGGCGGCAGGCTCTTGGCTATCTGGGTAATGTCAGCGCCCTTCTGGTACCCATCATATCCGGCGAGCTCTTCGGCTATGGCGGCATGCCCGCTGAGGGGATTGTCATTGTTGGCTTCATGGTGATGGTACTTTTGCCCGTGCTGGCGGCACTCGCCGTTTGGGGCGTGCCGGAACGAACGGTAAAGCGGAACATCCAGCCCAATTTGTGGCAGGCCGCCAAGAAAATGTTCAAGAACGGGTCCTTCCTGCTGTTGTTCGTCAGCTTTTTGCTGTTGTCAGCAGGCATGGCCTGGATGTCGCCGCTGTTCATGTTGTTTGCGAAATTCATCATCAAGGTTGAAGCGCAAACACAGCTGATCTTGCTGGGGTATTTCGCCACAAATGTGATTGCCCTGCCGTTATGGATGTCGCTCTCTTACCGGATTGGCAAAAAGTGGACATGGCTGTGCGGGGCCTTCATCTTCGTCATTGCGACGCCCTGCTTCCTGGTGCTTGAGGAAGGCGACATGCTGGGCTTCTTTTTGGTGCTGGCGCTATGCGGCCTGGCAGGGGGGAACACCACAGCCATTGCCTATTCCATGAAGGCGGACCTGATCGAAGTCGCTGGCCTGCGCACCGGGGACCATTTGGCGGGGTCTTATATGGCCGTGTGGTCGTTGGGCGCCAAGGCCGCCAACGCCATTGCCGGCGGGGTGGCGCTGCTTATGCTCGACTGGTTTGGTTTTGACCCAAAAGCCATCAACGACCCCGAAGCGCTGGACGGATTGCGTTATACACTCACCATGCCGACCACGCTGCTCTATCTGCTGGCGATACCCATTATTCTGCGTTTTCCACTGTCGCCTGATCGGTTGGTGCGCATCCGTGAAGCCTTTAGCCGCCGTGAAGACCGGAGAAGAGGCGCCCAAGAGGGTGCTGTATCCTGAGTCAAATCGCGCCGACGTTGAAAGTTGGTTTGTCTGAAAAGGCTTACGCCGGTCAACCGGGGCTTGCGGCACCGGTCATGAGCGCCTGCATCAGCGCTTGTTGAAGGCGAGGTGCATGTGTTTGATCGGCAGGAAGAACATGCTCGGCTCGTGCACCAGGTCGGCCAGCGGTTGGGCCAGTTTGATGTCATCCATGCGGTTTAGCAGGGCGGTGAAGGATGAGGCCATCTCCTGGCGGGCCAGCATAGCGCCGACACAGAAATGGGCGCCGGAACCAAAAGCCATATGTGCCCCGGCATTCTTGCGGTCGATGTCAAATTTGTGCGGGCATTCAAACATCTCGGCGTCCCGGTTGGCCGCGCCGTAGCGCACAATCACCGGTGAATTGGCGGGGATCGTCGTGCCGTTCAGCTCAATCTCCCGGGTGGTTGTCCGTGCCAGGCCCTGCACGGGACTTTCCCACCGCTGGCTCTCCTCAATGAACTTTTTCATCTTCTCTGGCTCATTGCGCAGCATGTCCTGCAATTCCGGTTGGCGCACAAGCAGCCACATACCATGGGCAATAGCGCTTTGGGTGGTTTCATAACCACTAGTGATCAACTGGTGCATCAGGTTCTGCAGTTCATGCATGGTCAGGGGTTCTTCATCATCCCCATGGGCATGAACCAGCCCGGACATCAAATCGTCCGTTGGGTTTTTGCAGCGTTCCTCGAAAACTTCTGCCAGGAAGTGTTGCGCTTCCAGCTCAATTTCCAGGGTGGCTCGCATTTGCTTTTCATCCATGGGCATGCCGGATCCCGCCAGCATGGCATCAGCCCATTGCTTGAACGTCTTGACGTCCTTGCGGTCCAGCCCCAATTGCTCGGCAATGATGATGCCTGGCATGGGCATGGCAAAATCGTCGATGAAGTCGCAGCTGCCCTTGTCGATGAAATTGTCGATAAGCTCGTGGGCCACCCCGTCAATATAGTCGACCATGCCGCGCACGCGCTTGCCGGTGAAGACCCGGTCGAGTAATTTGCGATAGCGGGAATGTATCGGCGGGTCGGTACGCTGCAATGTTGAGACGTGCGACCAGCCACGCTCGGCCAGGCCCTGATGGTATTGCGCCATCACGCCTGATGCCTGCATGCTGGCCCCGGCACCGCGGCTGTTGTCGCTGGAAAAGGCTTCGGTGTCCTTGAGCACTTGCCGCAGGTCATCATATTTCGTGACCATATAAATCCCCATGCCGGGGATCTCATAGACAGGGCACTCATTATGAGCCTTCTCGCAGAAATCGTAAGGATCGCTCTGGGTGGCCGGCTCAAGGAAATTATAGTCGGCGAGGGTCTTGTTCTCGTCCTGTGTGCTCATGGTCTGCTACTGCATATGAGGTCTTTTCAATTAACGGATAGCCTTAATATATTGTCAACATCACGGAATGACTGGCGGGAGGGGAAAATGGCCATTTATCAGATAGAAATTCGCAGCGCTGCCATGCCGGGCCAGGAAGAAGCCTATGAAGAATGGTATAACGGCACGCATCTGGGCGAGGTGCTGGAGGTAGATGGTTTTCTGAGCGGCCAGCAGTTCCGCCTGCCTGAGGTCAGCGAGGCGGGCCACACCCATGCAGCCTATTCAGGGTGGAGACGGATGACCCAGCTGCTACTCTTGCCACGTTGGGGGAAACTTTTGCCAGTGGTACCATGACACCCACTGACGCGCTCAATACATCTATTGAAGCATCAGCCCTGGTGCTTGTGCCCACAGGTGCCGCGCAGGGGCGCTGAGCGGCAATGGCCTGATCGGGCGGCCAGCGCCTGCCGAGGCAAATCAGATGCTGCATCTGTTGCAAGCCGCAAATTGCTCCTGTACCGTTTGCACACAAATTACAGTGTAAATTCGGGGAGCGATCATGGCATTTGACCACATCATACATCGGCGGGTGGAAACCAACGGCATCATGCTGAACTGCGCAGAACAACTGCCAGAAGGCGCAACCAAAGGCCTGGTGCTGATGTGCCACGGTTTCCCGGAAAGCTGGTATAGCTGGCGCCATTGTTTTGCGGCTATTGCAGCTGCTGGCTACCATGCCGTGGCGGTCGACATGCCCGGCTATGGCAGGTCCGATAAACCTTATGACATCGACCAGTACAACCAGAAGACCCTGGTCGACAACATGATCGGGCTGATCCCGGCCCTGGGCTATGAGACGGCTATTATCATGGGGCACGACTGGGGCGCACCCACCGCCTGGGGGGCTGCAGAATGGCACCCGGACAAAATCACCGCTGTTGGCATTCTCTCGGTGCCGTTTTCACCACGTGGAGACTTCCCACCGCTCGATATGCTCAAACAGGTCTTCAAGGACCAGTTCTTCTACCAGCTCTACTTCCAGGAGCCAGGTGTGGCCGAGGCTGAATTAGGCGGCGACGTGCGCACATTCCTGCGCAAATTCATCTATATGGGCTCGGGCGAAGGGGCGGAAAATGCGGCGGCCATGGCCGCCCAGGGGCCGGATGCGGATCTACTCTCCAACCTGCCGAACCCGGATGAGATGCCTGCCTGGCTGACGGATGAAGATCTGGATTATTATGTCTCCGAATTTGGCGGCTCTGGCATGCGCGGGCCGTTGAATTATTACCGCAACCTCAATACCACCTGGCGCAACACCGAAGGGGCGCCCGGCGTGGTTAACCAACCCTGCATGTTTGTTGCGGGCGAAAAAGATGGCGTGATCACCATGTCAGGTGATGCCTATGCGAATATGGGTAATCACGTCACCGATCTGCGGATTAACGAGTTGATCCCCGGTGTGGGCCACTGGACCCAGCAGGAAGCGCCCGAACAGGTGAACGACGCCGTTACCCGCTTCTTGGGGATGCTCTAGCCATGAGCCGGGTTGCTGTTATTGGGGCCGGCATTGCCGGCTTGGGGGCGTCTCTGGCCCTGGCACGCAAGGGGCATGACGTCACGGTGCTGGAGCGGGACGTGCCGCCACCACCCGCCGGGGCAGATGAAATCCCTGCCGACAGGGCGTTCTTCGACTGGAACCGCAAGGGGGCAGGGCAGTTCCGCCACCCGCACGCTTTCCTCGGTCTTCTGTGTAACATTTTACAGGACAATTACCCCGACCTGCTCGATGACTTTGAAGCCGCCGGTGCCCGCCGTGTTGGCATGGGGGAGATGATCCCACCCAAGATGCGCGCGGCATACACACCCCAGCCGGGGGACGAACGGTTGTGGATTCTGATGTGCCGTCGCGCCACAATGGAGACCGTGCTGCGCGCCTATGCAGAACGGCAGCCCACCATAACCATTAACAGCGGCCAGGTGGTTACGGGCCTTCTGGCCGATACCGCCGACGGCCAACCCGTCAATGTGCGCGGTGTGCAACTGGGTGACGAAGAAGCCCTGTTCGATGTTGTCGTTGATGCGTCCGGGCGCACCACGAAATTCCCGGCCTGGCTGAAGGATAGGGGGGCAGACATTGCGGTGGAAGATGAAGAGGCCGAAATGGTCTATTACACCCGCCATTACAAGTTGAACCCGGGCATGGAAGAGCCCGACTCCAATTCCGGTAAGCGACAGGCGGGTGACCTTGGCTATGTAAAATATGGCATCTTCCCCGGCGACAATGGCCATTTTGCCACCATCATGTGTGCCCACCCCGATGAAGTGATGCTGCGCAAGGCCTTTAACGATGAAGACGCCTTCCACGAAATGCTCATGGCGATCCCTGGCACGGCAGACTGGGTGGACCCGGCCCGGTCAACCCCGACGACCGACAGTTTTGGTTTTGCCGATATTCGTACCACCTGGCGGCACTATGTGCATGAGGCCGAAGACGGCACCAAAACACCTGTCGCCCTGAACTTCTTTGCCGTAGGCGATGCTACCCTGCGCACCAACCCGCTTTATGGCCGCGGCTGTGCCATTGGCATGCACCATGCGCACATTATGGCCCAGGTGCTGGAAGACGAAGCTGACCCCGCCAAGCGGGCCATTCTGCTCGACGAGCGCACGGAAGATGAACTTCGACCGATCTTTGACGCCAGCCAGAATGAAGACCGCAACGCCATCAAGCGTGCCCGCGCCATTATGGCCGGTAAATCGGTGGAGAAGCCCGACGGCCTGAAGGCCTGGTTCGGGCTGGCCTTTGCAGACGCCATTGCCGCGGCTGCCCAGAACGAACTCCATGTGGTTCGCGGGACGTTGCGCACCTTCCAGTTGGAAGAAAAACCGGGCGCGTTCCTGAAGGACAAGAAAATCCGCAGCACGATCTACAAATACATGCTGCGTGGCCGCAAGAAAAACGCCAGCGCCAGCATTGTTGAAGGCCCCACCCGAGACGAAATGCTGAGCATAATTGAAGGCGCCCTGGGCGAGGTGAAGGCGGCGGCGGAGTAGGGCCCGTGGGTATGGGTCCGGCCCGCTGAGCTAACTTGCTCGGTCTTCGATCCAGTCGACAAAGTCCACCCACATTTGAGCTTCTTCTTCCGTGACTACGCCGTCTGCAAGAACGACTCTCTTAGCTGCTTTTAGGAAGCGGTTTTGCTTCTTTGATGGCCAACGCTTAATCTCATGTAAAGCTTTCAGGACTAGATCATCGGGAGGGCGAAGCCTCCTGACATAAGAAATCAACGCTTCATAGTCTTCATCGTCAATGGGGATGGACGCTTCATATGCTTCGTCTTCCACATAATTCATGATGGCTAATAATTCTTGGTCATCAAGGAATTGATCTGATTTTGCAAATGCCACTAGCAGGGCTAATCCAACCTTAGACTGCGCTTTCTGCGCGTTTCCAGGCATGGATATTGTTTCAAGATCAGGCGTCGTTGCTAATCCGCTCATGTCGAGGTGAAGTTGGTCCCTAAAGAACTCCTCTACATTGTAGATAATACCATCCAAGTCTATCACTTCGTCGATGCGGTCAACTCTGAAGCTTCGGCTTGCACCTCGTTCATGACACCGAGCTGTCATCATCAGGTGGTGATTTTTTAGGAGATACAAGTTGTGGAGCGTGATTCTGCGGGTAGATTCCTGTCCTTTTGAATCTCTATAGTGAATTGCAAAGCTCATTCCCCAAAGGTCGTGCTCCAACATTCCGATAGTACCCTTGGGCCAATTGTCTTGGACTTCGAAGTCTATCAAAGAGTCCACTTCGTCTTCTTGATCAAGACCGCTAGCTTGAAAAGAGCTATCTATTTGCGGGGCCGTTTGCTCGGTTCTGTTCAGTAGTGACTTAAAAGATTCTGCGATACCGATCATCGTTTCATCCTTTCTGTTCAATAAGCTCTATTAAACGTTTTATGAAATCTCAAATTTCTCCGGCAACGCAGTTTACCCTTAAAAATAATCCATGTGAACCGACTGAACACTTTATAGGCGTAGTAATTGTCTGATGAGTAAGGCAGCAAAAAAATTCACCTCCCAAAACCGATAGTTACTTTCTGGCACGGCGCGGTTATCATCTGAGCAGGGGAAATACACATATCGCCCAATATTAAGTGGCCACCGAACATAGGTGGCCGCCGGGTAGGCGGTGAGGGAGGAGGACTGTCATGGTTAATGACGACATTATCGCGCGCCAAAAGGAAATCTCTAAGACACCGATGCTCGACCGCATCGAGTCCATCAAGGAAGACCTCTATGCCGCCGGTGACGAAGCGCAGGAATTGCGGCACCTGCCCGGCTGGGCATCCGACAAAATGGCCGAGATCGGCCTGTACCGATACGCCTTGCCGCCAGAGCTGGGCGGCGAGAATTTGCGCGCCCGCGAACAGATAGAAATTATCGAGGCTGCCTCGGCCATTGATGGCTCCGTCGGCTGGTGTGTGCAGATTTCATCTGAGATCAACGCGCTGATCATCCGTCAGATGCCTATGCCTTTGGCGCAGGAAATCTTTAATGACTGGAACGCCCTTGTGTGTTCCGGCCATGGCCCGGCTAATGGGCCAAACCTCGGCCGCGGCGTACACCCGGACGGCGACGGCTGGCGGCTGAATTACCAAGGCAGTTTCGCCAGTGGGTGCCAAAACGCCACTTGGAACTATCTGATGGGCCCCAGCTGCATCGACGACCGCACCGGCGAACCAGCAGATGCCTCTTTCATGGTGCCCAAGGGTGAGTTCGAAATTATCGACACGTGGGACACTTCCGGCATGCGCGGCTCCGGCAGCCATGACGTGCTGATGGCAGATTGTTACGTGCCGCCCGAGCATCTGCTGCCCGGCCGCTCGCTGGCGCCCAGCGAGTTGTGGGACAACCCGACCTACCGCAATCCGACCCATGCCATCTACAATAAGTCAGCAGTGGCGCTGGGCATCTGTAAGGGGGCGATCGATAATTTCGTCGGCCTGGCCATGGGCAAGGTGCCCTGGGGGCTATCGACGTCGCTGAAAGACCAGTCCGTCGTGCAATATCGGGTGGGTGAGGCCAAGGCCAAGCTGATGGCCGTGCGAGCCTTCATGATGGAAACGCAGGATGCCATGGAAGACCACCTCGGCCCGTTGCCCAAGGATGGCGGGCGGTTGATCCCGGATTGGGAGGTCTTCTGGCCGGCACTATTGGCTTGCACCCATGCGGCCCAAACCTGCCGTGAGGTTGTTTCCATGATCAACAATACGGCGGCCACGACCGGTTGCCGCATGGACAGCCCGCTGGAACGCCAGTTGCGCGATGCCCAGCAGGCCGCCAACCATGCGCTGATTTCTTATCGGCATTACGAGAATATCGGCAAGACATTCTTTGGCCACGATAAGGACCCGTCCTATATCGCCCTGACCCAGCCGGTTTAACAACCAGCCAGTGCTATCCGTGGGAGGCCACCTTCAACAGGTGGCCTTCTTTTTTGATCTGGTTGAAATGCGCATTGATGTGTTGGCACACACTGTCCATTCGCTCGTGCAGTTCTTCTGGATATTCGGCACCTTTGTACCGGTCCGGGTGGCACCGCAGGATCAGCTGTTTGTATTCCCGCTCGGTCTTGGAGAAGTTGTTGGTCGGGGTAAAGCCCAGGCTGGTATAGGGATTGATGCCATGTTCCAGCGCGGTGATGTTGATGATCTCGGTAATGTCCGAAATGGTGTGCTTGGAGATCATCATCAGTTCGCCCTGCAGGGTCTCGAAGGGCAGGAAACCGCGTTCGTCATTCAGCATGTCCTGCATGCGGCTGGAGCGTGCAATGAAGAAGTAGCCATAGAGCGTTTCGCCCGATAGCCGGGCCAGTCTTGCCAGCATTTTGTCTCTTGGCTGTTTAAGTTGGTTGTTCATGCACTTGGGTAGTCCGGACCAGTGTGTTGGCAGCATAATGCAGGCGAGGGCTGCCCCACTTCCATCAGGATTTCGTTAAAATTTGATAAGAAACCTGCACGGATACAGAAAATAAATTTGTGGCTTTTGTCGTTTGCCGGTGGTTAGAACTGGAGAGTGTGTCATCATCGTCTCTTCACTCAGTGCGCCTGTCTGGTTCAGCCATGTCCCAATCCTTCCTTCAGCGTTTGAAAATGCTTCTGAAACGGCGTAGGGCCGCCAAGAAGCTGCGCGTGCCCCTCAGTCGCGGCGCGTGGTTCAAGATGCCAGAAGAAATGTGGTTTGAGGGCAGGATGGTACCCTTGTCCGCGCCCGATGACGATGGCGTGCATTCTGGATTCATCCAGGTGTTGCTAAACGACGACTACGACATGGCTGGCGTCGTCCGGTCTGGGGTGAAGGTGGAAACGGTGTTGGACGTGGGTGCCAATGCGGGGTTCTTTGCCTTGGCGGCGCGGCAGGCTTTTCCCGACGCTCGTATCCATCATTACGAGGTTAACCCGTCACTGGAGCCTTTTCTGGCGGCCCAGTGTAAAGCCGCGCGGACAGACTATTTTATGGAGGCCCTTGGGAAAGAGGATGGCAAAGTAGAGCTTAGTTTTCTGCGATCGCTTGTCGGTACCATGGCCAAAGCGTCTGACAGCGGCACCCTACCTAAAACATCCTTTGCGACCGCGATTGAAAGACTTGGTGGCCATGTCGATTTTGCCAAGATCGACTGCGAAGGGGCTGAATGGGAGTTGCTTGAAGATACGGCCAGCTGGCAGAAGATTTCCCATGTGGCCATGGAATATCATCTCACGAACTTCCCTGAACACAGTGCTGATGAGGCCGCGATGCGTTTGAGGGAGTTGGGCTTTCACATCACCAGTGAAGAACACCACGACGGCTACGGCATCTTGCGCGCATCGCGGGCCACCTAGGTCACTAAATCAGGTCAGGCTCTTCGCCGTCTGGTGGGTCATCCTGGAAGGTCAGGTGAACCCCGGGTGTCAGCGACACATCGATTGTGATGGTCTGCATCGGCATCTCTTGTTCTTCTGCGGCCGCTTCCCAGCTTGCCGTACGAATAAGGGCAGAGAAGGCGGTATTGAGGATGGGGCTGTCCTTATTGGCTTTGTGGATGGCCTCTGCCGCTTCCCTGTCGAAGTGATCCGTAATATGGAAATAAGCCAACATGCGGGGTGACAGGGTCATTTCCAACTGAACAGCCGCCAGGTCGAACCCGGCTTCTTCAAAAATCGGCCTTGCAGCGACCAGTTCTTTTTTCAGGGCGATCAGGCCCTCGGGTCCCAATTTCTTGATATGAAAATTGGACGGCATGACGCGCTTGATGAAGTCGCTCATGGCGCTGGTGCCGCTTCGTAGCGAGTCGAAGCCTGTACGGGTCTTGTCTGTCAGTTGCCGAAACGCCATGCCTACCCCTCCTGCCCACACCATAACATAAGGAGGATGGGTCGAGGAAAAAGGGCCAATCAGCAAGCTGATCAGCTTGCTTTTTTGGCCGCCAAGCGTTCTTTCTTTGCCTGTTGGGCATATTCCGATGAATAGCCCATTAACTTGATGGAGGGGCTCAGCAAACCACCCACGGCCACAACCACCATGCAGATGCCCGAGATGTAGTAGAGGCTTTCCAGCCCGCCGGCATCGATCCCCCAACCCCAGAAGGCAGCCGAAATAGGGGCAACGCCCATCATGGCAAACATCATGACACTCATCATTCGACCCAGGAGCGAGATATCCACGCGTGTTTGCATCCAGGTCATGAAGAAGACGCTGGTATAGCCCATGAATAGGCCAAAACAGCCAAACAGGATGAGGACGCTGGTCAGGTCTGTGAGTACACCCAGCAAAAGCATGGTTGCGCCCCGGAAGGCGGCAATCAGCATCATCATGGGGCCGTAGAAGGCAGCAGATGGCCGGGCAATAAAACCGGCAAAGAGCGAAGCGATCACCGCGCCAGCGCCGGAGGCCGCGCCCATCATGCCCATCAGGGCCGCAGAAGGGATGCCGTAGGTTTCGCTTCGGATGTCCGCCAGCATGGGCTGGCCGACCATGATGTTCCCCATCATGAAAAGCTGCGAAAGGGCGATATAGATGATAAACGCCCGCAGCGGGCCGTCAATCCACACAGCGCGGAACCCAGCGACGATGCTCGAGATCATAGGTTGTGCGTGGTCGTCTGTCTGTTCCGGTGGCTTAACCCGGACATAGGACAGCATCACCGCCGACACAAAGAAGGTGATCGCGTTGATGGCGAAGGCATAGCCATAGGCGACCATTTCCTGTTCCGCATCCATGGTCTGGCCTTCAGGCGCGTAGATGTCATAACCGGACAGGAAGGCAATCAGGAAGCCTACGATCATGGGTGCAAAGCTTTGCAGGGTCTGCTGCATGGTCGTGTTCAGGGCGTTGCCTGCTGGCAGGTCGTCCTTTTCAAGCACGCTGGGCATCAGCGTCATCTGCGCGGGGAACAGGAACGCACCCACTGTGCCACCCACTGTCGCCACGACATAAACCATCCACATTTCGGCAATGCCCATGAGGGCAACGATTGCCAGGGCTGCCTGCGTAAGCCCCATCACAATGCGGGCCATCATCACCATGCGGAAGGCAGAGAAGCGGTCAATCAGCACACCACCCAGCAGCATGAGAACGGCCCGTGGGATGCCGGATACGAACATGACAAGACCCAGCGCACTGGCGTCACTATTCGTCATGTTGATGATCAGCAGGGGCATGGCGATCAGGGCAAAAAGGTCGCCCAGCCAACTGATATTGCCCGAAATCCAATAGGTCAGAAAGTTGGTATCCCGCAACAGCATAAGCCGCGCCTTGATGCTGCGCTGTTCGGGAGATACAGCGGCAGGCAGCGCAGATGCTTCGGACGGCGACTGGTTCGCCTGTGTTAGCGGGGCATTACTCATGCACGGTGTTTACGCGTACTATGTAAGACGGTCAATGCGACCGACCAAATTAGTGGATTTTTTTTGGTCAGGCAGCGTGGTGCGGCACAATCACGTGTTTAGCAAAGTCGGAAAATACCTCCCGCCTGCGGTTGAAGTCCGGCAGCAAGACGATTTCTTTCAGGCCGCGACGCTCCAAATCATCGACCCGTTCCAGAATTTCATCAGGTGTGCCGACAAGCCCCATGGTGGTGCGAATGGTCGTGGGCGTTACGAATTTCCGCTCGGCCTCCGTCAGGAACGAACAATGCCCTTCATGGATCCGCTGGTGGCGGCGTTCTTCGGGCATGTCGTCTTCCACATGCTGCTTGTAGTCTTCCCAAACATCCCGGATCACATCGGGGATGAAGTGGTCGCTGCCCTGCAGCGCATACAGCTCGTAATAGAAGTGAAGGCTGGAGACGACCTGGCCGCCGATTTCTTCAATCACCCGGGCATCGGTCAGGCTGTCGCCGGGTTGCAGAACCGACGCATATGTCAGGCACATGGTATGGAATTCATTATCCAGTGTACGACCGGCCTCGGTTGCTGCTGCCTCCATGCGACCGAGATTACGGGCAAACATCTTATCGGATTCGTTCCCTGCCGAAATCCGCCCGTCCCCATACTTGCCGGTGGCAGCCAGTGCGCGGGGTCCGTTGGCGGCGACATAGAGCGGGATTGGATCGTCCAGATTGAGGCAGTCAAGTTGCCGGTCCAGAAAGCGGATGGGTTTGGACTCTTTGCCGGATGGGGCATAGTCCACCTCTTCGCCTCGCAATAGTCCCGTGATGACACGCAATTGGTCTTCAAATTCGTTGATCGTGACGGGGTTCTGGCCCATCACCCGCATGGCGGTATGCCCGGTGCCCATGGCCAGGAATGTACGACCGGGTGCCAGCTTGTTAATGCTGGCGATGGAATGGGCTGTCACAGGTGCCAGCCTTGTCCCCGCGATAGCAACCCCTGTCCCGAGCCTGATGCGGGAGGTGTTGGCGGCTGCAAGGGCGAGAGTGGCGTAGCAGTCCGACCAGATCATCTGGCTGTCGGGGGCCCAGCCGCTGTCGTAGCCCAGCTCTTCCAGGTAGGGAAAGATTTCCCAATCATCGATTTTGGTGGCAACCATTCCCCCGAATTTCATGTCTCATGCTCCCGCAGTACCGAAAGGTTTGATCTTACATGCTGAAACCGGCGTAGCACGAACAACATGTGTTGCTTTTGAGCAGATGCATGGCTTTGTGCTATGATGTCCCGGGAAGGAGAGACGTATGAATCGGTGGATTGCCCTCTGCAGTGTTGTGGTGGCCTGTATTGCGATGACGGACGTGCAGGCGTCGGACTTTCGCGAACACAGAATGTCGGGCCATATTATCTGGTTTCATTCTTCTCATGAGCTGCGCGAAGGCACCGGCCTTATTGAAGAAGGCAAATATGAGCAAGGCATTGCAATCATCGAGAAGCAGATGGAGCGCGGCCTGCATATGAATGAAATGGCCTATGCCATGAATAGCCTATGCGTTGCCCATTTGGGCATGGGGCAATTGCAGGAAGCCCTGGAAAATTGCAATACCGCGATCCGCCATGACAGCACGCTGTGGCAGGCCTGGAATAATCGGGGCAATGTGCATTTCTTCCTCAGGGTCTATGGCAAGGCGCTGGCTGACTACCAAAAAGCCCATGGTTTTGAGCCTGACGAGGTTGGCCTCGCACAGATAGAGAGCAATATCGCATTGGTACAGGGGCTTATCGCACAGGAAAAAACACAATAGGGCGTGCCGCCTCACGTGAAATAGGAAGCCCCCCACTGGTCTTTGTAGACAATCTCTTCCAGCGGCCCGCGCCCAACCGGCCCGAAATTTCCCTCAGGATAACCAATTGGCAGAATGGCGAATGACTTGATGTCGTCTGGCAGGCCCAGGGCGGCATCAACTTCCTGCCCAAAGATCATGTGGCGTGATGTCAGTGTTGCTCCGAGCCCCAATGCCCGGGCGGCCAACAGCATGTTCTGCACTGCAGGGTAAATGGAGGCCCCACTGCCCGCATTGGCACCGACCGCACCAACATTCAGGCAGGCGACAATCATCACGGGTGCTTCGTGGTAGTGGTCGGTCAGGTGCTTTGTGGCCGAAATCTGACGGACAAATTTGTCCTTTTCGGCGCCCTCTTCCATGCTGTCGATGATCGACTGATAGTGCGGGCCGACCATGTCGTCATAGGCTTTGGCGTAGAAGTGTTGGATCTGTTTCTTGACGTTGGGGTCTTTGACCACGATGAAACCCCAGTTCTGGGCATTGCCGCCATTGGGTGCCGCCTGTCCCGCACGGAGGATTTGTTCTACCAGTTCTTCAGGAACAGGATCAGGTTTCAGCCGGCGCATGGCGCGCATGGTGAACATGGTATCAAACAAGTTGGCGTCATTTTTCATTTTCCCCTCCCTGGGAATTGCTGGCATGGTCCTATCATGTAATGGCTGGCGCAAAAGGGGGAACAAAATGATTAATGGCGTGCATCACACATCTATCTCTACCGGTGATCTGGATCGCCTGATTGGCTTTTATGGTGACTTGTTAGGCGGTGATATCGTCGTGGATGTCGAGCTGGAGGGCCCCGAGATTGAGGCGGTAACGGCCCTGAAAGGTGTCAAGACCCGCGCGGTCATGGTGCAGTTCAGCAATCTACATGTTGAGCTGTTTGAATATGCCGAACCAGAGCCTGCACCCCATGTACCCAACCGCCCGGTCAACAACCATGGCCTGACGCATATCTGCTTTGATGTGACCGACGTGCAGGGGGAATATGAGCGTCTGTCAGCCGCAGGTGTTGAGTTCCACACACCACCGGTTCAGCTTGGCCCGACGGTGATTACCACCTATGCCCGCGACCCGGATGGCAATGTGGTGGAATTCCAGGAAATCACCAGCGAGAGGGGTCGTATGGTCATGGACTTTAACGAATCGCCCATTCCCTACAGGCGGGCAACGGGCAAGGACTAGTCAGCAGCTGGCAATTTCACCAGCATCTTGCCGAGATCGGTCCCCTCATAGAGTTGCTGGAAGATGGCGGGATAGTCGGCGACATCGCCGTCGATCATGTTGTCACGCATGACCAGCTTGCCACTTTTGACCCATTCGGCCATCTGTGCGCGGGCTTCTTAAAACTTTTCCGCAAAGTCATAAACCACAAAGCCCTGCATACGGGCGCGCATGGTGCCCAGCCAGATATAGTTGGAAGGGCCGGTGACTTCTTCCTCGGTATATTGAGACGTGGCACCACACAGCAAAACGGTGCCTTTCATGCCAATCAGGCGCAGGCTTTCATTCAGGATAGGACCACCGACATTGTCGAAGATGGCATCGATCCGGTCGGGGGCAGCCTCAAGCATGGCGTCATACAGATCTGCCGTCTTGTAGTTGATGGCCACGTCAAAGCCGAGTTCTTCGGTCAACCATTTACATTTTTCGTCAGAACCCGTCACGCCGATGACCTTAGCCCCCTGAATGCGGGCGATTTGCCCGGCGATTGACCCAACAGCGCCGGCGGCCCCATTGACCAAAAACGTAGTGCCGGGGCCAGGTTTGCACTCTTCCAGCACGGCGAAATAAGCTGTCAGGCCGGACACACCCATGCCGCCCAGCCAGGTGGGCAGCGGGGCGGCATCCGGGTCGCATTTCTCCAGTTCTTCGGCTTCCATGACAGAGTAGTTCTGTACACCCATTGAACCGGTAACCCAGTCTCCTTCAGCAAAGGCGGGGTTGTTGGACTCAATCACGCGACTCGCTGCGGAGCCGCGTACCAAATCGCCCGGTTTCACCCGGAACAAAAAGTCGTCACTGTCTTGCATGATAAGGCGCAGGGCCGCGTCGACCGAAAGATAGTGGGCTTCCACCAACACTTGGCCGTCGCCCGGCTCTGGCACTGCTGTCTCGCGGACTTCAAAATCATCCGGCCCGGCTGTGCCGTGTGGCACGCGTTTCAGGTATAGCTGCTGGTTGCGTGCATCGTTCGGGATGTGCGCCATCGTGTTCCCCCCTCATCCAATAGTGGGGGTATTATGTCGCGCGAGGAGGTGGCGGTCCAATCAGTGATTCAGTTGCGCAGGTTAACCACGGGCTAAGAGTTGTCCGTCGGGAAGAACATAGTGACATTCGTGCCAACTCCGAGTGCGCTCTGAATCTTCACATGGCCGCCGGACTGCACGGCAAAGCCCTGTACCATAGACAGTCCCAGCCCACTGCCCTGCCCGATGTCCTTGGTGGCAAAGAACGGTTCAAAGGCTTTTTCCACCACTTCCGGCGACATGCCTGTGCCCGTATCTTCAACTGATACCGCCACGTAACGAACCGCGCTGCCATCTTCACCGGTCAAGGTCTGGTTTTGTGATCGGATCGTCAGGGTGCCACCACTGCGCATGGCATGGCTGGCATTGATGCACAAGTTAAGAACAGCATTTTCCAGCTGTCGTGGGTCAAGCTCAACCATGTCCAGGCTTTGACCGAGGTCTGTTCTGATATCGATTGATTCTTCAAGCGTACGGTCCACCATTGTCGACAGTTCCAGCAAGGTCTTGTTAACATTGACATGTTGGGGGACGAGCACCTGCCGGCGGGAATATGACAACAGTTGTGACGTTAGCTCCGCTGCCTTTTCTACCGAGTCCAGGACGGAGTCGACAAATTGTCTGTTGTCTGGGTCTGTAGACAGGTTTGATTGCAGGAATTCGAGGTTCAACTGCATGCCTAGCAGGATATTGTTGAAATCGTGGGCGACGCCACCGGTCAATTGCCCCATGGCGTCCATGCGCTGTGACTGCCGCAATTTCTCCTGCATCAGCTTTTGTTCAGTTGTATCGACAAAACTGCAGATGAACAGGCATTCGTCAGCGTGCTCCATCTCTTCCAGTGTAATGTCGATTGGAAATTCTGTGCCGTCTTTGCGCTTGGCCAACAATTCCTTGACGCCCTGGCCGACCAGATCGCTTTTGCCGGTCTTAACGTAAGCTGCGAAATCCTGAATCACGTCGTTGGCATCGGTATCGGCCAGTAGCAGTGCAGAGCTCGCACCCAGAACTTCTGTCTCGGTGAAACCTAATATCCGCTCAGCGTAGTGGTTCAGGCTTTCTACCCGTCCTTTGAGATCCAGGGTAATCAGGCCAACCGGTGCATTATCCCTGATCGCCTGAATCATGCGGTCGGCTTTGCGAACTTTGGTTTCAGCCGGGACGGGCTCGGTAATGTCCCGAGAGGTTCCCCGGAAACCAATGAAATTCCCTAATGTGTCGTAGGCGGGTGTCGCGCTGGTGCTCCAATAGGTCGATGAGCCGTCCAGATGTCGAACCGACGTTCTTAGTTCACGGAACGCTTCCCGGTTTTCGAAGAAGCGCTGCATATGGTCGAACCCCTTCGACTTGCCCTTGCGTGCAACATTCTCCCAAGGTGTCGACCCAATCGCATAGACATAATTCTCTGACGCTTTTGTTGAAGAACCGAGTGACATCACGGTTGTTCTGTGGTCGGCCCCGGTTTCCCAGATAAAGTCGGCAGATGCCTCTAGAATGTCTCTCAACCGCTCTTCACTGAATCGCAAGGCTGCTTCGGCCGCTACAATGTCAGTGCGGTCCTGCAAACTACCAACGACCATGACCGGCTGGTTATTATTGTCGAATTCGGCATTCGCCTGGGCATGAACGAACCGGGCCTCACCGTCAACTCGGACAATGCGGTAATCTATTTCTGTGGACCCCTTTGTTGGGTCTAGCAGCGTATTGAACGCGGCAACAACCGTTTCTTTATCCTCAGGGTGAGCACAGTCAACAAGGTCCGCAATAGATGGGGCTGTCATCGAGCGATTGAGGCCCAGCAGCGTGTAGAGTTGGTCGGACCAGCGGCAGATATCCTGCTGAATATTCCATTCCCAGCTGCCTAATTGAGCAAGCTGTTGCGTATGGGCAAGGTTCTGTTCACTTTGCCGTAGTTCCTGGTTGGCCTGTACCTGGTGGGTGATATTGGTAGAGGTGCCGCGATATCCCAGAAATGTGCCATTGTCGGAAAAGACGGGGGTCCCGTTATTGTTCCAATAAATAACGTTGCCGTTATCCAATTCCTCGCCAACGGAAATGTTGCGATAGGGTTGGCGAGCATGAAATGCGTCGGCGATTACCTGCCAACCGTCTGGAAATGCCGATGTGCCGCCCTGGTCCCATAATATGGAATCAAGTAGGTCCTGAACGCGACGGCCCGATATGGCTTCATAGGCGGATGAAATATAGGTAATGCGTCCCGTGGCATCCGTTTCCCAAATTACGTCTGAAGCGATATCGACCAGATCGCGATATTGCCGTTCACTTTTTTTCAGTTCTTCCTGATAGGTGTGCTGAAGGGTGAGATCAAGAATATGAACAATGACCCCTTCGCCCGACTTTATGACCAGATGCTCAATCCAGTTTTCTTTGAGTTCTGACATGAGAACAGGCACTTCTTCATCATAGGTGATGCCTGTTTCCATCACCTCGCAATAGCGATTGAACCAGCCGAAACCGGTATAATCAGGCAAAATCTGCGACAGGGGCACCCACGCGGGTTCCGGTCCTGCTGGTGCAACATTTCGAGGCCGCGGGGGTTGATATCTTCTATGATAAAGTCCGTGATCAGCCCGTCTTCATTATGCATAGGCAGCAGGTAGAAAATGCCCTCGTTGCTGGCGTCAACCACGGCCTTGTAGATGCTGTCGCCTACGGCCTGGCTCATCCCATTCTGCCGGGCTGGAGGAGTCTCGGCAGAGATTTTGACCGTATAAACCTGGTAGAAACCATTCTGGGACGCAGCAACGTCTTCGCCATCAATCGTGATGACATTTAGGGTCGCCGTATGCCGTCGGCCATTGAGGTCAATCTGAATGGCCTTCGAGATATCTTTTGGATTGGCCCGACAGGTCCTGCCATTCAGGTTGCTGCACTCCCTGACATTCAAGCCGTCGAAAATGTCCGTGACATTGAGTTCATAGATATCGGATTTTCTGATGCCCAGCGATTTATATATGTCGGGCGTTGCCGTAATCAGCCTGCCGGCTTCGTCGGCAACAAAAGTTGCCCTATCGAAAGCGGGTAATAAGCTTTCAAATAATTTGGCTTCGGCAAAGGCCTCATCCTGTTGAACAAGAGCATCCATAATATTGGCCGGCCCCTCTCTACTGAATGTTGCCAATGTGCCAAGGCAACACTTCATCGCGGCTCGGCAAGGGCGCTGCACCAGATACTAACGGGCATGTGATGGATGTGTGGGATTAATGGGGGCTCTTATCACATCTTAACAAATAGATTTTTCCCCTTTACCGCCCTGTAAATATAGGCTTTTCCTTGTTCATGAAGGCGCGGCGAGCATTGCGGAAGTCTTCGCTGTCAGCACAATCGTCAATTACTTGCTTGGTTTTGGGTGTGTTGCGAACGCTTTCATCTTTAAGTAGCTCATTCACAATGATTTTGGCTGCCCGTAGTGAAAGCGGCGCATTTTCGCCAATACTGGTTGTATAGTCAGCGACCAGTTTCGGCAATTCTGAAGCGGAAGTTACCTGGTTGACGAGGCCCATACCGAACGCTTCAGCAGCGGAAAAACGGCGGACGGCATACAGGATTTCCTTGGCCTTTGCGGGACCAACGATGTCCAGCAGCATCTTGACGAATTCTGCTCGATATCCCACGCCTAGGCGTGCAGCGGGCACGGCAAATAGGGCGTCATTGGCGCACAGGCGAATGTCGCAGCACGTTGCAATGGCCACACCACCGCCAAAACAATAGCCCTGGATCATGGCAATGGTTGGCTTCTCAACATCTCTGAGGGCTTCGAACATTTTGAAAAACAGCCGACCGTACTCGTCTGATGTTTCCGCATTGTTGCGCTTCTTGTCGAACTCGGAGATGTCAGCGCCAGAGACGAAGGCCTTGTCGCCCGCGCCCTCAACAACCAACACACGCTCGTCAATATTCCCGGCAAAGGCATCAATGACCTCGCAGGCTGCCTCTGACATTTCCAGCGATACTGCATTGTGTTTTTCAGGCTGGTTGAATGTCAGCCACCGCGTCGGCCCTTCGACTCGGGTGAGTATTTGTCCGCCTGCCAATGGAGTTTCGGTCATGGATGAAGCCTTCAGATAATGTCCTGGTTGCGCAATTGCGCTATACGCCCGCGATCATAGCCAAGCTCAGGCAGTATTTCATCGGTGTTCTCGCCCCTTTCCGGTGTGGCTCGGACCAGGCTGTTCTGGCTGCGAGACAGCGTCATGGGCTGGGCGACCAAGTCGATATTTCCCAGGGCTCCCGATGCCACGGTTGCGGCCATGCCCAAATGTTTGACCTGTGGGTCGTCAAAGACTTCGTCAATCTGGTTCACCGGACCACAAGGGATGCCCACATCATTGAAAAGCTCAATCCAGTGTTCGCTGTTTTGGCTTGCGAGCGCCTGCCCGACTTCCTGATTCAGTTTTTCCCGATTGTCAGAGCGGTTTCGAATGGTTGCATAGTTGGGGTCGTCATAAAGGTCTGGCCTCTCGATCAGCTGGCAGAATGTCTCGAAATGCTGGGGTAGGGGGCCACATTGATCGGTTTGCCTGCGGTGTCAAAACAGCCCATCGGCACGGTTGTGGGATGGTCATTGCCCGCCGGGCCGGGTACTTCGCCGTCGACCAGCCAGCGCGCGGCCTGAAAGTCGAGCATGAAAATTTGCGATTGCAGAAGCGATGTTTGCACCCACTACCCTGCACCGGACTTTTCTCGCTCCAACAGTGCCGTCAGTGTTCCCAGGGCCGCGCACAGACCGCCTGCCATATCAGACACAGCAATGCCTGTGCGCAGGGGAGTGTCGCCTGGCCTACCATCAAGCCGCCCATGCCTTGGGCGATTTGGTCAACGCCTGCTCTGTCGCCGTACGGGCCATCCTGGCCAAAACCGGAAACAGAGGTGTAGATCAGCCGCGGGTTGACCTCCCGAAGGCTGTCATAATCAATACCAAGCCTGAATTTTACATCGGGCCGATAATTTTCAATGAGAACGTCTGCATCTGCTACCAGCTCCTTGAGCATGGCAACGCCTTCCGGCTTTTTCAGATTGAGCGTCACGCTGCGCTTGTTGCGATGCAGGTTCTGGAAGTCGCCACCATGTCGGCCGCCAAAATCGGTATGACCGCCAATCTTTTCTGGCATTTCTACCATGATAACATCGGCGCCTCAGTCGGCGAACTGGCGGGCACAGGTGGGCCCGGCCCGAACGCGAGTCAGGTCGATCACCTTAAGATGAGATAGCGCATCTGATGCAGGCAAAAAGGGCATGGGTCCGTCTCTCGGTTTGGCACGGTGTCGTTGTCCCCAATATTGCCACAATTCCGCAATAGGATATCGTCCATGAAAGAAAAATTTCTCATGGTCACTGTTTTGGTCGCTTTGACCGTAGGATCAGTGGGTTATGCGGGTCTGGTCTTCTTCAGCAATCACATTGTCGTCCAGAACGAAACGGCGGAGGACCTGCACAATGTGGAACTGTTGCTTTCTCGGGGTACAGCAATCGCATTGCCAGACATCGGTGCCGGGCAGCAAGTGTGTTTCACACTAAACTCCTATGAAGGGTCTGTCGGCTTACAGGCGCAAATGGGACTGACCATGTTGAAGCTGCCAGCGACTGGCTATGTGACGGGAGGCATGGGCGCCAATATCTACCTGACTGCCAAAACAGCGGGCATCTTCATGCGCGACAGCAGGGACTTTGATTGGTCGTGTTTGTTTGCTGCCTCGCTTGCCCAGGGGAAAGCTGAAGCCTTTGTGAAAGGCTGAACTTAAAAGAATCAAGGGCCTAACCCAGAAATGTTAAGAATTTGAAATTAATTATTCTTTACACACAGGCCCGGCCGAAGTTGAGACATTGGATAGGTAACAACCAAGAGAGTAAAGCCATTGATCAATCGTGAAAATAGCAGAACCCTTTCAAGACACTATGTTGCCTCAGTTGCGGCTTGCTCCGCGCAGGGGCTAGCCAGACTTGGTCTGGGTGTCGTCGGGTTGACCTTGGCTACAGGAATACTCCAGTTTTATGTTATCGGCTGATCCCGAAAAAAGCTGATTAAGACGGATCACGAGCCCCCCCCCGCTCTCTGATCTGTCCCTTGCGAGGCAACGCCGCTCTACCCCCGGGCGGCGTTGTTCTTTTACGGCCAGTCGGTGCCAGACATTGCTGCCCGGCTGTACAATGGGCTAGAGTCCATTACACAAATCAAAGGGGGACGAATTGAAAATCGGTATTTCTTTGCCTGTTCGGGAAATGGGCAAAGACCTGATCGCCATTCGAGATTTTGCGCAGGCTGCAGAAGCTCTTGGGCTGACACATTTGCGGGTGCCAGACCAGGTGTTCCGGCCTGGCTCTGGTGCATTGCATGAACCCATGATGTTGTTGTCCTGGGTCGCGGGTGTCACCAAGACCATTGAACTGGTGCCCTCGGTGATCATTTTACCCGCCCGCCCCACTGTGCTGTTTGCCAAGCAGGCGGCCGCGTTGGATGTTCTGTCCGGTGGGCGTTTGAGGCTGGGCATCGGTGTTGGCGGCAATGAAGCAGAATATGCAGCACTGGGAGAAGATTTTCACACGCGCGGTGCCCGATGCGAAGAGCAGATGGCCTTACTGAAACGCTTGTGGACCGAGGAAGATGTGTCTCATCAAGGCCGGTTTGACCAGCTCGAAGGTGGCGGCGTTGACCCGTTGCCTATCCAACGCCCAATTCCCATGTGGATCGGCGCACGGCCCATTCCCTCGCAACCGGTGATCAATCGTATCGGTCGCTTGGCAGACGGCTGGTTTAATCTGTGTGATCCGTCGGAATATCCTGGTGTGCGCGATGCCGTGCACGCGGTTGCGCGCGAGGCGGGGCGTGACCCATCAACGATTGGGACGGAGGCGGGTGTCGCCGTGGTTGGTGAACGCGAAGCCGAATGGCAAGACCGTGTTGTCAATTGGGGCAAGGCTGGGTTGAGCCATATTTGCCTGCGGACCCTTGGTGGCGGGCTGAGCGTTGACCAGCATATTCCTCGGATGGAAGCAGCCTGTGCGGAGCTGCCGAACCTGGACTTACCTTAACAAGATACAACGGAGAGAAACGTGGCGACCGTGAAACACAATGTAGACTTGCCAGTACCAGCTGATCAGGTCTGGGCTATCCTGGCGGACTTTGGGGGCTTCCTGAATTGGGCCGGCGGTGGCCAGGGGACGATCGAAATTGTCGGCGAGGAAGGTATTGGCATGATCCGCCGTCTCGACCTGCCGGGCCTGGGTATCATTGCCGAGCGCTTGGTTGCCCGCGATCCCGACGCCATGCTGCTGTCCTATGAAATAGCCGAGGGGAACCCATTGGGTATGAAGACCTATGTGGCGGTCGTACAGCTGACCGACAAGGGCGACGGCACCTGCAATATCGACTGGAACGGTGACATGACGGCCGTTGAAGGGGCGGATGAGGCGCAGGTTGCTGAAAGCCTCAAAGGGTCTTTCATGGGTATGTCGGATGCCCTTGTCGCCTACGCTAGTTGATAGGAATTTTTTGAAGGAATAACCAATGAACGTGTTTCCACCTATTTCGGCCTATGACCCTTTTGCAGATGCCACCATGGCAGAGCCTGCCTCTACCTATGACTTCCTGCACAGCATGAGCCCGGTCGATTTCTTTGAGACCTATGACCCGCCTTTTTACACGCTGTCGAAGTATGAAGATGTGTTGGCGGCATTGATGGATATTGAGACGTATTCGTCTGAATTTGGCCAAGGGCCGCGCTTCACGCCGCCTGCGGGGATGTTGTCGAACCCGCCGGACCATACGTTCTTCCGTGGGCTGGTGCAGAAAGCCTTCACGCCCAAGAGCATCAAGGCCCTGCAGCCGCGCATCCAGCAATTGGCAGACGAATTGCTGGACAAAGTCGACAGCCAGGGTGGTTTTTGTCTGCATGATGATTATGCCTTCCCCCTGCCGGTGACGATCATTGCCGAAGTGCTTGGGGTGCCGGATGGCGACCTGCACCTGTTCAAACGATGGTCGGATGCTTCGGTGGAGGCCATGGGATCAGAAGACCCAACCCCCTGGGTGGCAGACCTGACGGCAATGTCGGCCTATATTGCGGGCGAGATTGCCGACCGCCGTAACAACCCCAAGGACGATCTGATTACCCGTTTGGTCCAGGTTGAGACCGATGGCAAGGGGTTGGAAAATGAAGACATCCTCTCCATCGTAAACCAGCTTTTGGTTGGCGGGAACGAGACCACAACGTCGTTGATCACGAACTGTGTTTGGCGCTTGTTGCAAAATCGCGAGCTGTGGCAGCGACTGGTAGAAGACCCTTCATTGGTCAACCGGGCGGTGGAAGAAGGCCTGCGCTATGACCCGCCGGTGCTGGGTCTGTATCGTAACACAACATGTGATGTCGAGCTACGCGGCCAGACAATTCCTGAAGGCTCCAAGGTCATGCTGCACTACGCTGCGGCCAATCGGGACCCGGAAGTCTATGACGACCCTCATACATTCTCGCTGGACCGCCCGCCGAGCCGCCATCTGGGGTTTGGCTTGGGCGTGCATTTCTGCCTGGGGGCGGAACTGGCCCGGATGGAAGCCCGCGTGGCGCTGGAAACACTTGTGCGCCGGGCGCCCGACCTGGAACTTGTCAATGATGGCGAACGGATTAAGCCATTCTTCCTTTGGGGTAGGAAGACACTACCGGTTCGCCGCGGTTAGACGGGAAATTCCGTATTGTGAGAATCGAAGACGGTAACGGTGTTGCCGGCAGGTTCGGTTAAGTCAAAGGCACGATGCGCTGGCACGTTGCCAATGGGGCCAGGGTTCAGGCCGGCGTCGGTAAACCTGGCGTGTGTGGCGTCGAGGTCTTCGACCATCAGGTCGAATGAGACCGGCCCTGGCTGAAAGTCTTCAACCTGGCTAAGCACCAAATGGGTACCAGCCCGCAATTCCAGGATCACGCGGGTTTCATTTTCAAAAACCGGACGCATGCCCACCTCAAGGAAGAAGTCTGCAGACGCTCGAAGTTGGTCCGTATCCATATTGATATGTCCGGCCCAGACGGCAGGGATTTCGTCATCAGGTGTCATGTCGTTTCATCCTTGTTTTAACCACCATCTTAAGCGCATTGTTGGCGTTGCAGCAATGTCAGGGAAGCAGGCAAGACATCAATGAAGCTTTATGAATTGTCCCTTTCAGAGGGGCGCACCGTTTCACCCTTTGTATGGCGCGCACGTTTTTGCCTTGCCCATAAAGGGCTCGAGGCAGAGCGCATTCCCATCAGCTACCATGATAAGGACCAACTCGTGTTTTCCGGCCAGGATCGCGTGCCAGTGCTGGTGGATGGTGACATGGTCGTATCGGACTCATGGAAAATTGCCTGTTATCTGGAAGAGGCCTATCCCGAGCGCCCAAGCCTGTTTGGCAGCGCTGCAGGGCAGGGGACTGGGCTTATGATCAACAAGTTCTGCGATCACGTATTGTTGGGCTCGATGTTCCTTTTGTGCACGCCAGGCACCTATGATGTGACCCAGGATGAAGACAAGCCATATTTCGCGCAAAGTCGCCAGGAATGGACGGGTATGACCATTGAAGACATCCGTTCCATGGAAGCTGAGGCACTTAAACGCGTGCGTAGTTCGCTCGAACCAATTCGGCAGACCCTGGCGGAACAGGCTTTCCTTTCGGGTGATACACCAGCCTTCACTGATTATTGCGTCATGGGCGGGTTTATGTGGGCGCGCACGACCTATGCCCCACAGGTACTGGAGCCGGACGACCCAGTAGAAGCCTGGCGCCAGCGCATGTTGGACTTGTTTGACGGGATGGGCCGCAAAACGCTGAGTCTTGAGGCCTGATCGTTAGTCGGCTGAGTATTTGGCAACCATGTTGTGGTAGTGCTGGATGGTTGGCTCATTCCGACCAAACATGAAGTATTCATTGCCACCCGCTGCCAAGCCTTCCTGAATCTGGAAGCCGAGGGCATAGTCTTCATCGACGATGGCGACACGACCTATTTCTGAGAACTCATCGGCCGCAGCGATTTCCTCTAGTGTCTCTGGCTTTTTGGCTGTCAGCACGGTCTGGATGGTGGTTGTCTGGTTCGGGTTCGGGCCAGGATAGACTTGGCTTATCAGGCAAAAACCGCCGAGAATGCCGGACAGCGAAAAGTTCGGGAAACCAGAATGGATCAGGCGGATATGGTCATCCGGATTCCATTCTGCTTCCGGAATATCCGCCAGTTCGCCGAGGCTTTTACGGCCAAAAACGAACCGTTGATGCGGTCCATAGGTGTCATGGGTCATCAGATTGGCGATGGTATTCTTGCCGACAGTCTCGGGGTGGACGGCAGCCTGGTGGTAGCCTTCCAGATAGCCGTCCCAAGTGACTTTCCAGCCGGGGCCCGGGATTTCGCGTTGCTCGTACAGATGCCAATTTTCGAGGTCCAGCGACTGCAGACGTTCGGCAAAACCGCCCAGCCACTCATCCATATCGAAGGTTTCACCCGCGGTCAGGCCAACCCAGACAAAGCCGGAGTGTTCTTCGCAGAAAAGTTCTGTCAGGCCAGCGGTATCGCGGTCAAAGTCGCCGAATGTTTTGGATCCGAATACGCCGACCAAGCTGCCTTCGGCATTGAATGTCCAGGCGTGGTAAGGGCATGAGAAGCGCCCGGAGGGCGCATGACCATGGCCGTCGTCGCATACAGGTGCACCACGATGGCTACAGGCATTGATAAAGGCGCGGACTTTGCGGTCTTTCCCGCGCACGATCAGGACGGGGACGCCCACCTTTGTAATGGCGCGATAGTCGCCGGGTTCCGGCAATTCGAGTGATAAGGCCATGGGCAGCGGCAAATGGCGGAAAATTTTGTCGACCTCGTGGGCCCAACGTTCTTCATCCAAATAGGCATCCATGGTCTGGCGCATGATATCTGGCGCCATGTCGGTGGTGCCTGCCTGGTGATGGTCCAGCAGCCGCCGGGCCAGAGCCATTTTCGTGGGGTCCTGATAGTTCTGTTGTGTGCTCATTGGTCTTGTTCTTGTTTCTTTCCCAACACAGCTTCCCTTCTGTGCAGGCTCTGTATAGCAAAAAAAATGCCACGGGATAAATCATCCCCTGGCATTTTTAACGCTAGGTGCTTATTCCCTTAAGGAATGCACCAATATGTCGCTTCCGGCGCGTCTGAAGAAGCCGTGCAGAGTGGGCAGGAATGGAATCCGGCCATCAGGGCTGCAAACACACCAGCGATCAAAGCAGTACGAAGTTTCATAGTAAGTCTCCCTGGCTAGTTGTGTTGTCCCTAAAAGGGATTGTCACAAAAGTAATAGGTTTCAGCACCAGGTACGTCATCATTACCCAAGCCTATACCGCCACAGGGGCAACCTATGTTGCCAGCCATCAGGGCGGCAAAAAACCCAGCAATCAAAGCAGAACGAAGTTTCATGGAAATTTCCCTTTTTCAGCGAACCTGGTAGCAGGCTATCGGCAAATAATCTGAGATGTCAGGACGCCAGAATCATGCGCAACGCAGTACCATGGGCAGGAATGGAACCCGGCCATCAGGGCTGCAAACACACCAGCGATCAAAGCAGTACGAAGTTTCATTATTCATCCCCTTTTTTGATAAGAGCATTGATGCTACAGGACAATTGACGACATGGCAATCGACAGAATGCCTATTTTAAGGATTCTCTGTGGTTCTGATCGTATGGCACGAGAAGGAAATTACCCAACGCGGTAATCATATTATCGTCGCTCTGGCGACAGGTCTCTGCCAGGGTCAACAACAGGTTGCCGCCCCGGGTTTCGGACCAGAACCAATTGGCAATTTCCGAGCTATCTGCCTCCAGTCCATTCTTGCCTGGTTGCGCGGTCGCCGCTTCAGCGTAGAAAGCTCTCAGGTCTTCGCTGCAGAGTCTCAGCTGATCGACAATCGACATACCCTCAACAGGGCTTTCGGGGTGTTCACCCCGTGCCCATGCTGCCACAAAACGAACGGTTTCCTCGATTGTCAGCTGGGCTGAGCCTGTGGCCGTCCGCCCTCGCTTTTGAACCGCAAGGTCGTGCCAGGATTGAAGAAACTCGATTTCGTCCAGAACATCTGCATCCGCATCAAAAGGTCTCGGTGGGGCGGGCAGGTTGATGGGGCAGGCCCAGCCTTCTTCCTCTGCTGAGCTACTGACGGGGGCATCTTCTGGAAAATCCTTCAGGATGGGGACGTCGGACCGTTCCAACAGCCCCAGGGCCTGCGTTAACACGCGGTGCTGGAAAGTTGCATCTCCTGGCGCTCCCAAGGGGCGTCCAAGTTCAAAGGGTACCCATAAGGTTCTGGGTGACTTGATTTTCTCAGAGTGAAGACGAACGAGACTGATGCAGACTGTCGGCAGGCCTGCGGCTTCAAAATAGTGGGCGAGCACGCTAACTGCGCGCGTACAAAATGGTCAGACGGGGACGAGCAGAACAGCGTCAACTTTGTCCTGTTTCAGCAAACCGGCTATCTGGTCTGCTGACTCTTTCATGGTCGCCGGATCGGACGCCCCCATAAAGGTGTAGTGAAACTCGGCGACAGAACCAATTTCCCCAGCATTTGCCATCTGTTGTAGCCGTTGCAGCGGGAACATGACATTCATATCCTGCTGGAACCCGGTGCGGTCAAAATTGGTCGACAGATGGGTGATGACCAGGTCATCGGCTGCGTCTGTAGGGACGACTCGATAATCTACAGCACCCATGCCAAAGGGGCGGTCGCCGCGGCGCGTTAAGCCGGCAGTGCTGATAAGGGCAGCACGGCGCTGGTCAAGCGCGGGCCCCGAGGCAACAGGTGTCTCACCCGGCGGGCCGCAGTCGAGGTCGCGCAAGTGCCCGGCCATGGTTTCAGAAAGGTCTTCCAGTCGCGCCATGTTTTCCCCCTTATTGGTGCCGGGACGCTAGGCGGGCACACGCCCTATGTCAATGCGGTGCTGGCAGGAGGAAATTATAAGTCTTCCAAATCACCCTGACTTCAGGCATATTTTGTTCGGAACAGGGGAAATATGTACTCTTCTCAAAGTTGCGTTTGATCAACGAACATAAGGGCTTAGGCGCCCTGGTGTGACCCTGGATGGGCTGAGGGCCCGGAAAGGATTGGTGGGCATGTCTATGTCAGGCAGCATAGCCCTTCTGATATTGGCCGTTTTCGCTGGTGTGATGGTTGGCATGTAGATCCGCCGTTCGCGTGACCACGTGAAAGTAACGTCCATAACAGAACATCAGGACAATTTGACCCACATTAAGGCGCTTGCGTTTGAGTCGATGCGTGAAGCAGCTGCCCTCGTAACTTCTGAGGGCAAGATCTTTTCTGTTAATGACACGTTCGTTGAAATGTTTGGGTTTGAAACGCCGGAACAGGTTCTCCAAACCGATCGACAGGACCTGTGGGAGGACCCGAGCAAAGCAGGCAGTGTGTTGGCTGTTATCAGGGAGGGTGGTTCCTTTTTCGGCGAATTGGGGCTGAAACGAGTGGATGGCTTTTCCTTTATCGGCATGGTGCGTGGCACCAGGATTGATATGCCCGCTTCAGCTGAATGTACGTATTCAGATGAATTTATTTATGTTGTGGCAGTCCAGGATATTACAGATCTGCGGGCCGCAGAAAAAAAGGCGCAGCAGGCCCAGAAGATGGAAGCCGTAGGTCAACTGACAGGCGGTGTGGCCCATGACTTCAATAATATGCTGATGTCTATGCAGTTGAACCTCGAATTCCTGGCGGAAGAAGTGGCTGGAAATTCAGCGGCAGAGCGATATGCCGAGACGATCAGTGCCGCTATTGATGACGGCGCCAGATTAACAACACAACTGCTTGCTTTCTCACGAAGCCAGGTGCTTGAAGTTGATGCTCTGGATGTCAATAAACACATTGAAAGCCAAGTCATGCTCTTAGGCAGGACATTGCCCGAGGATATTGAAATAGACCTGGAAGTATCACCGGATCTCTACACCGCCAGCGTTGATGAGTCACAATTGGCAGCGGCATTGTTGATTGTTACGGTCAATGCGCGTGACGCCATGCCGGATGATGGCGTTTTCCGGATTACCGCAGAAAACAGGCGGCTAACGGAAGACGATGTCACCGATTGGGAAAAGCCGGTCGCAGGCGACTATATAGAGATCTGCCTAAAAGATACAGGCCGGGGCATGACGCCAGATACGCTCAGCCGCGCCGTAGAACCATTTTTTACGACCAAGGAAGTTGGCCAGGGAAGTGGCATGGGCCTTTCGATGGTCTACGGCTTTGCTGTCCAGTCCGGCGGACATATTGCGCTGGACAGTGAGCCCGGTGTCGGAACGTCTGTATGTCTGTTTCTGCCGCGCAGTGAAAGCCTGGTGAAAGGGGCCCATGATACCCCTGCGGTCGTATCTTCTCAGGGTGGGCAGGAAACGATATTGGTTGTTGAAGACGACCGCGACGTTCGAACGGCTGTTGTGATGGCGCTAACGCGTTTGGGATATGTCGTACATAGTGCCGAGTCCGGGCCTCATGCCGTCAAGTGGATGGACGAAAATGAGACGGCACTGGATTTGGTCCTGACCGATATGGTGATGCCAGATGGCATGAATGGTCATCAGGTGGCGGAGCATGTTGTCGCAAGGCAGCCCTGCGCCAAGGTGCTCTATATATCGGGATATACCGACACCATGGAACGCCCCGTCGACCAGTTGGAATATGGTGGTAACTTCATTCAGAAGCCATTTGCGATCAATGCCCTGTCAGCCAAAGTCAGATCGGTTCTCGATCAAGCGGAATAGAAGCAAGAACCAAGTCGGCCAAGCCTGGCGCACTGGCATCCAGTTTAACCCAATTAATGACCCCTGGTGATTCCTTGCGTTGTTTATGCAGGACGTCTGCGTCCGCATCGGAAGGGTCGTATACCCTGTTGGCAGTACGTTGAAGCGCTGTCTCAAGTGGCAAGTCCAGCCAGAATCCGTTGAAGGGCGTGTTCAGGTCCTCTGCAATTCGTTCGAGTTGTCTTCGGCCTTCTGCCTGGAGAAATGTCGCATCTGCGATAACAACTGCTTTTGTCCGGAGCAGCGTTTCTGTGTCTGCTGCCAGTTGGTCATAGACGGCGGCCGAACGAGCAGAGTCGTAAGCAGTTTTCGGTAGATTTTGTTCTGGCATCACCCCCAGCTGCCGTTTTCGAATGACATCAGAAGACAGAATGAACGTGTGCAGGGGGGCCGCCGATGCGATTTCTTTGGCCAATGTCGACTTTCCTGTCCCCGAATAACCGCCAACGGCGATGATTTGTGCCGCAGGCCTTTCTCGCAGACAGGCTACAGCCAACTCGAAATGAGCCTGCGCACTTCGGATATGATTTTGGGCCTGAGGTTTCTCGGCCGCCTCAATGGCGGCAACCATGGCCCGAATTGCTGCTCGGATGGAGACATAGAGCGGCAACAGGGCGGTGGCTTGGTAATCTCTTGTCGCAGCCAGATAGCGGTTCAGGACCGCTGACGTTTCAGCGTGCAACCCGTTATACATCAGGTCCATGAGCAGGAATGCCAAGTCATACAGGACGTCGATACAGGCAAGTTCATCGGAGAAGTCTATACAATCGAATAAGCGAGGCTGATCCCCATCCATAAAAGCGTTGGCCAGATGCAAGTCACCATGGCACTGACGGACGAACCCTTGTTCGCGCCTGTGATCCAGCAGGTCGGCATGATCCTGCAATTGGCTTGCTACCCGCTTGTACCAATGCGTCACTTGTTCAGCTGAAATATGATGTCGCCCAAAGGTTTCCAAGTTTGTACGAATATTACCGACATTGTCGAGCATGGCTGAAAACCCGCCACAATCCGGGCGCGGCTCTGCCGACCGGTGGAACGCGATCACTTCTTCACATAATGCATCTAGCGTATGTGGGGGCAGGTCATTGGCCTGCAAGCGGTTCGATAGCAGATCCCGCTCGTCGAAACGCTGCATCACTACCAGGCATTCCAACGGCTCCTGATGTGTGATTTCATCAATGTCGGTCCTGAGTTCACTTAATTGAAGCTCGGTTTCCGGTTTGTAAATGCCGCGCCAACCCAGATAGAGCCCAGGTGTTGTGCGTCGGTTAAGCCGCAATTCATTCATGGATGCGGCCTGTCGTTGCTCTCGTTGCCGCAGGTCCGCAAAATTCATCGATACCGCGCGCTTCATCTTATAGGCGCGGTCTTCGGCCAGGAATATATGCGAAATATGTGTCTGAATGTGTTGGACAGGGCCGGGGGACAAAGCGTCGCTATTGACCAGAAAGTTTACAATCTCTTCCTGGCTGTTTTCATAGTCGCGCGCCTGGTGCTTCTTAATCATTGTTAACCTAGTTTAACTGGACTTGAGGTATGATCCTAAATAAGTAACGAGAAGACATGATCCGTTAGTATCATGTTGTTGGGTTGTAGATGATAGTGAAGGCACCATGTCGCTTCACGAACAATTGCCGAAAGACAAGCTACTGGTAGAACAGGAAAAGACGTCCGGCAAGGTGGTCTATGGCTACCTTTACACGGTGCGTAACAGCCGGTTGCAGGACACCTTCAACGACAATCGCGCCTTCCTGCCGTTTCAGTATCTCGACGGGCATGACACGTTGATTGCGAAGTCAACAGTTGCTGAAGTGTTTGGGATTGTGAATGTATCAGCCATGGCCTCGGCCCATGGGCCCTACGCAGCTTTTGGCATCAGCCGTGACGACAGCATGGACTCTATAGAAGCGGTGTATCGCAACTACATTCTCCGGTGCCACCCGGACAATTACAAAGGTGAACAGTATCCCGACGCCCTGCGCAAAGTGCTCTCCAAGGTGATCTTGCAGGTGCGTGACCACTTCGAAAACATCAAGAAAGACCAAGCCAAACGCGCTGCAGCGATCAGCGCGGCAAACGGCTAAATCTTATCCGCGTGCAAATTCCTTGGCGTGGGTAAAGCCCAACTCTTCCAGCGGGGCAGCCTGGAAGGACCGCTGCGTGCGTTCTTCCGGGGCGTCATCATAGGTCGTCAGGCGTTGCCGGGGCGTACGTCTCTGGCTGCGGATCAACTCTTCCATGCTATGCGGCGGCATTTCCTGGCCGTGGGATGCCCCGGCTGAACGGGTAATGGTCTCGTTCATCAGCGTGCCGCCAACATCATTGGCGCCGGCATTCAGGCAGGCTTCTACGCCTTTGGGTCCCATTTTGACCCAGCTGGCCTGGATGTTGGAAATCTGACCATGCAGCACCAGACGGGCAACAGCATGCATCAGGACTGCCTCACGGAAAGTAGGACCTCTGCGGGCATTACCCTTCAGATAGATGGGCGCTTCCATATGCACGAAGGGCAGGGGTACGAATTCGGTGAACCCACCCGTCTTTTCCTGCTGGTCGCGGAGCACGAGCAAATGACGTGCCCAATTGATGGGGCCTTCTACATGGCCGTACATGGCGGTCGAGGTCGTGTGGTAGTTCAGCTCATGCGCTGTATTCATCACCTCGAGCCATTGGGCGGTGTTGATTTTGTCGTCGCAGATGATGGCGCGAATTTCATCGTCGAGAATTTCAGCGGCTGTGCCGGGCAAGGTGCCCAGACCGGCATCCTGCAGCTGCTGCAGGAATTCGCGAACAGTAATGCCCAGCGTCTCAGCCCCCTGCCATACTTCCAGCGGCGTAAAGGCGTGGATATGCATGTCCGGGCAGACTTCCTTCACCGCCTTTACGATGTCGATATAGTGCTGGCCCGTATAGCGGGGGTGAATACCTCCCTGCAGGCAGACTTCGGTGGCCCCTCGTGACCAGGCTTCCTGCACGCGACGTTTGATCTCATCCAACCCTAATACATAGGGGTCGCCGCGCAGGCTCTCGCTCATCTTGCCTTTGGAGAAGGCGCAGAACTGGCACTTGAAGTAGCACACATTGGTGTAGTTGATGTTGCGGTTCACCACATAGCTGACCGTGTCGCCATTGACCTGTTGGCGCAGCGTGTTGGCGGCGTAGCAGATGGCGCTGAAGTCTTCCCCGCGTGCGCGGAACAGGTCGGCGACTTCTTTTTCACCGAGCCGTTCACCCGCTGTCGCCCGTTCGATCAGCTGGCCGATGTGCAGGCTTGGCTTGGCATCGGGGCCATGGGCAATCAGGTCGATGATATTCTGCGGGGGCTCCAGCTCAGCGCCTGGTGACCAGATTTCTTCGCGGGCAAAGCCTTCACCGTCACTCAGGTGCAGCACATTGGTGTGCAGATCTTCGTCGACCCAATTGGCCTTGTCATCCAGATAGGATGGATACGTCGCCAGACGTTCGGCCATGTCAAAACCCTTGGCGGCTGTATCATCGCGCAGTTTCTGCAGATGTGGCCATGGAGCCTCGGGATTTACAAAGTCCGGCGTAATGGGCGACACGCCGCCCCAGTCAGAAATGCCGGTATCCAGCAAAGCGCCCAGATCATCGGGGCTGAGGTTCGGCGGTGCCTGAATGTTCATTTCCGGCCCGAAGATGATGCGGCTCATGGCCAGTGTCCACTGATAGTCTTCCAGTGACGGCTCAGCCGCATTTTCCATCTTGGTGCCGGGCTTGCGGCGAAAATTCTGGATGATGATTTCTTGAATATGGCCATGTTCATCATGCAGGTCGCGTAGCTCAAGCAGGCTTTCGATGCGTTCGCGGCGGGTTTCGCCAATACCGATCAGGATGCCTGAGGTGAACGGAATTTTCGCTTCACCGGCCAGGCGGATGGTGTCCAGCCGAATAGTCGGTTCCTTGTCGGGCGACCCGTAATGCGGCATGCCCTTCTCGGACAGGCGGCCGGACGCCGTCTCTAACATAATCCCCATAGAAACAGAGACCTTGCGCAACATGGCCAGATCTTCAGCGGTCATCACGCCGGGGTTCAAATGCGGCAAAAGCCCTGTTTCGCGGTAAACGGTCTCTGCGGCTTCTGCCAGGTAGGACAGAGTTGTTTCATGGCCCAATTCGGCCAGCGCCTCGCGGGAGGCGCGATAGCGCAGCTCCGGCTTGTCGCCCAGGGTAAACAGGGCTTCCTTGCAGCCGGCCTCAGCACCCTTGCGGGCAATCTCGAGGATTTCCTCCATCGGCATGAAGACAGCCTCACCCTTTTTAGGGGGGTGGGCGAAGGTACAATAATGGCAAACGTCGCGACACAGATGTGTCAGCGGAATGAAGACATTCTTGGAATAGGAAATGATGCGGCCATGGCCCCTGTCGCGCAGGCTGGCGGCAAGCCGCATCAGTTCTGACGTGTCGGCATGGTCAACAAGAGCCAGGGCTTCTTCATGGCTCGGCCTGTGGCCCGTCGCCAGACGGTCCAATATGGATACAATTTCGCGGTTCACTGTCGCTCTTTCCGTTTCGCCCCGGGGTGCTTTTGCACACTGGGTCGGGCGTCCCTTACGTCGTACGTTCTTTTAGCCGCTTGTCCAAGCCTGTTGCCAGTAAATAATCAAGCGTATGTCCCTGTTCTGCGCGCTCGAGAAAAGCCTGCAGGTCGTCCGGTTGGTCTATATCGAGACCCAACCCGTCCATTTCAAGGTGTGTCACGAGTAATTCCAGATCGTCGGCGGCGGTGACATGTTTGGCTGCACTGTCCACGCCGTACATCAGCGGCAGGCAATCCGGCGGGCACAGAGCCATGCCATTAGTGCCGCCGTCTGAGGCCGCAGTCCCGATTGCCACGCTATACACGCCTTGGACAAAGCCAACGAGTTCGTCAATTTCCTCCGCCTTTGCAAGAGGAACATCTCCATGAAGGATCAGGGCGCTGGTTGCCCCCTTGCTGATGGCATGGCTCAACCCATGAGACAGCGCCGGGTTCAACCCCTTAAGCTCAGGCTCTGCGATTGCCTGGCAGCCATTGTCTTGCGCTATTTGAATGGCGTCTTCGTCATCTGTGACGAGAGCAACCACATCGACCCTGTTGGCCACTTTCAGCGCGGCAATGACATCAAGCAACATGGCCCGCGCCAGGGCAGAGCGCTCCTCTTCCGACAATATGTCGGAAAGGCGCGCCTTTGCCCCCTGCAACCGTTTTACAGGTAACAATGCCCAGACTGACATGACTCTTCCTTGCCCGCTTTGGCTGGCTTACTTGTGCGCTTCTTCCAGCAGCGGCGCGAAGAAGTCAGGGATCTGCAGCCAGGCTTCTTCCGTGTTGATTTCAGCGGTGAAGCTGGTGTCGATGGTCACTTCGTGCACACCGGCATCCTTGCACTGCTTGATCAAAGGCAGCATGTCTTCGATCCCGCCCATCCAGCTGGGCATCAGCTGGTCGCCAACCGGGCCAATGCCGGGCAGGGAGGGTGCTGCAAAGACACGCAAATTCATGGCTAAGGGGCCACGATTATATTTCTCTGATGCCAGTTGGTTGACCTGCTCCAGCAGCATCATGGCCATGTCGGCAGGCAGGCCAGCCGGATGCCAGATGTCACACAGCTCTGCCAAACGGTCACGGCCCGGCTCACTGTTAAAGGCACCCATAATGGGCACAGCCGTGTTGCCGTCCAGGTCCTGCTGAACAGGTTTCGGGCTGGTAGAGCCTTTCGGGAAATTGAAATATTCGCCGCTATATTCGGTTGGGTTATCGGCCCAGGCGGCTTTCATCGCGCGGATGAAATCTGTCGCGCGCGAGCCTTTGTTGCCGAATGGCGTGTCCATGTGGTCGAATTCTTCACGCGCCCAGCCCAGGCCCAGGCCCAGATCAAGCCGGCCATTGGACAGTACATCAATGGTGGCGGTGCGCTTGGCCAACATGACAGGGCGGTGATAGGCCAGTACCAGGATGGACGTCCCCAAGCGGATATTTTTGGTAATGCCCGCGACGTAAGCCAGGGATTCTAGCGGCGCATACAGGTGTTCATATGCCTGCGGCCATTGCATCACGGGTTCTGGTCCGAACGCCATCATCTGCACGGGGTGGCTCTGGATCGGGTTTTCCGGATACAGATAGTGATCCTGCACCACCAGTGAATCGTACCCCAATTCGTCTGCGCGAACGGCGAAGTCGTGGATGGTCTTCTGGGTAACGCAGTCCGTCAACTGCGGCATGTTGAACCCGAGTTTCATCGTCTTTTCCTTTCAAAAGCCTGGACGACCGCTGCTCCCCTCGGCATGGCGGCCTGAATCATGTGGTGACAATCTGGCACAGAATGATGTGGGCCACCAGTCTTGAGGCAATCAGGAATATTCACTCAATAACGAGTGTTCCATAGCGGTTGAACCTGCTAAACCATGCGCAACGAATCAAAACCCTTTGCAGGAGTAAACTGTGAGCAAGACTACACATACAATTGCCGTTATTGGCGGCACGGGCGACCTTGGTGGCGGCCTGGCCCGTCGTTGGGCCATGTCCGGTCACAATGTCATTATCGGTTCACGCACGAATGAAAAAGCTGAAGCAGCCGCTGCCGAATTGAACGCATCTCTCGGCATCGATACTGTGACCGGCCAGGAAAATGGCGCTGCCGCTGCAACTGCAGACCTGGTGTGCCTGACCGTACCGTTTTCCAACCAGCAGCCGATGCTGGAAGCTATCCAGGCTGGTATTGACGGCAAAATCCTGATCGACGCCACTGTGCCGCTGATGCCGCCAAAAGTGGGCACGGTTCAGCTGCCGGAAGAAGATTCTGCTGCTGTGAAGGCCCAGAACTTTGTGGGTGAGGGCGTCATGGTTGTGGCTGCCTTCCAGAATGTGGGTGCTGCTCACTTGCAGACAGACCATGCTATCGAATGCGACGTGCTGGTTGCTGGTAACGACCCGGATGCCCGTGAAGTTGTGATCGGCCTGGTTGAAGATGCCGGCCTCAAGGGTTGGCATGCTGGCCCGCTGGCGAACTCCACTGCTGCAGAAGCCCTGACCTCGCTGCTGATCCACATTAATCGCCGCTACAAGATTGCCGGTGGTTCTGGCATTCGCATTACCGGCGAACCTGGCACTGCTGAATAAGGCTGCGCTCACATGGGCAATCTGACGGTACTCCCCATCCCCGACCTGCCGATGGTGCAGCCTGGTGATGACCTTGTCGCCATTATCAACGAGGCAATGGCCAAGGCCGACCTGTCTTTCCAGGAAGATGATATCCTGGTGCTTGCCCAGAAGATTATCTCCAAGTCGGAGGGGCGGTTTGCCCGTCTTTCCGACATGGAGCCTTCCGCCCAGGCGCATGCCATCGCGGAGGAAACCGGCAAAGAGCCCGACTTTGTGGAAATGGTACTTAGCCAGTCCAACGACGTGGTGCGTACCGGCCCCAATGTGCTGATTGTTGAAGCCTTTACAGGCATCGTCATGGCCAATGCGGGTATCGACCGCTCTAACATCGACCGGGGTGAAGGCGACGATAACGCGCTGCTGTTACCGCTCGATTCTGACGTCTCGGCCCGTGCATTGCGTGACCAGTTTGTTGAACAAAGCGGCAAGACAATCGCGGTTGTCATTGCTGACAGCGTAGGTCGCGCCTGGCGTTATGGCACCTCTGCCATGGCCATTGGTTGTGCGGGGCTGGAACCGCTGGACGACCAGCGGGGTGATGTCGATATGTTCGGCCATACGCTCGAAGTCACGGAAATTGCCTTGGCAGACCAGGTGGCAGCTGCTGCCAATCTGGTGATGGGTGAGGCAACAGAGGCTATTCCCGCTGCCATTGTGCGGGGGCTTTCTTATCCGCGTACAGACAGGCCCAGCTCAGTGTTGATCCGTAAGAAAGAAGAGGATCTTTTCCGATGAGTGGTGGTCCGATGAGCGGCGCCAAAAAGGTCATGGCCATTTGCGGCGGTGTTGGCGGTGCCAAACTGGCCCTGGGCCTGTCCAAAGTGGTGCCTGGCGACCAGTTGATGGTGGTGACCAATACGGGTGATGACTTCCGCCATCTTGGCCTGCATGTCTCACCGGACATTGATACAGTCACCTATACGCTGTCTGGCCTGGCGAACCCTGAAACCGGCTGGGGCCGGGAAGGGGAAACCTGGCAATTTATGGACTCGCTGCGCCAGCTTGGCGGGGAAGACTGGTTCTCACTGGGGGACAAAGACCTCGCCATCCATGTGGAGCGCACCCGCCGCCTTGATGCGGGGGAAACCTTGAGCCAGATTACGGCAGGTAATGCGGCGACGTTGGACATTGGCCCGCAGATTGTTCCCATGAGCGACAGCTATATTCCGACCATTTTAGAGACGGAAAATGGTGACTTGGCGTTCCAGCACTATTTTGTGCGCGAACGTTGTGAACCAGTTGTTACCGGTATTCGTTTTGCCGGTGCAGCAGATGCATCACCCAGCCCGGCTTTTGCCCGCGCGCTGGATGACCCCTCTGTTGAGGCGATTATCATCTGCCCGTCCAACCCGTTTTTGAGTGTCGATCCCATATTGGCGATCCCCGGTGTTCGGGCTGCGCTGAAAAACCACGACGCGCCTGTTGTCGCCGTGTCACCCATTGTTGGGGGCGAGGCAATCAAAGGCCCCACGGCCAAGATGATGGCCGAGCTGAATATGGAAGTCTCTGCTTTGCAGGTGGCGCATCACTATGGCGACCTGCTGGATGGTTTCATTATTGATGAAACAGACGCGGCATCGGAAGCTGCAGTTGCGGCCACCGGTGTGGCCACCAGACTGGCACAGTCGGTCATGCAAACAGAAAGCGACCGTACCGAATTGGCACAGGTCGCTTTAAGTTTCGTTAAAGACCTAAGGTCTTAAGACTCAGGTCTTAGCTTTCGCTTTCAACGGGGCGTGTGGCCGCAGCCATTTTGGCGCCGTCATAACCAATGCGTTTGCCGGGGATGAATTCCAGCACAACGCGGCTTGGTGAATCCAGATATTCAACAAAGCGGTCGATATATTCCTGGCCAGCCTCTTTCCAGAGCTGCGTGGCAAAGGCGCGGTAGAACCAGTCTTTTGTTTCACGGTCATCAACGCCGTGCACGATGGTTTCACCCTTGTAGGTGACAGTCTTGCCCGGGCCCATGTCGGTGCCGGTACTGGTCACACAGACGGCGGAGCGTGGGTCGCGCCGAACTGCGGGAACGCGCTTGCGGAATTCCGCGCATGTCATCCAGAATTTGCCTTCGTGGTACAAAAAGCTCTGGATCACGCCGACAGGCTCTCCTGCTTTGGTCGTCCACATGTAGACAAGCTCACGCTGCTTGGTCAGCAACTCTTCTTCCATCGGGTCGTCCAGCGTGTACTGGGCAACATTTTCGTAATCGTCGGCATATTCGTCAGCCATTTATCGTCCCTTTATTTTGGTTTCCCTTTCGGGTTGACGTCAGCCTAGGCAAACAAATCAGAAGTCGCAAGAGGAAGGCCTGCCGCACGCCTTTACTTGCGTCGTCTCTCCGTCTAAACCCGTTGCCAACAAGAATGAATCACGGAAGCGACCATGAGCGACCTGCAGGAAGTCTATCGCGGCAATGCCAATACCTGGGAATGTGACGAAAACGGTCACCTGAATGTGCGGAACTACACCGCCAAGGTGAACGAAGGCCTCGGTGTTCTGACGCATCGTCTTGGCCTGGGACTTGGCGTGCTCGAAGGCATGGGCGCACGTCTGGTGCTGAAGGACCAGCATATCCGCTATCTGCGGGAGTTTCATCCGGGCGCGGCTATTCTGGGTCGGGCAGGGGTGCTGTCGGTTGATGCTCAATCCGTCCGGCTCTATTGTGAATTGGTGAACTTCCATTCCGATACACCCAGCGCCACCTACAACTCGGTGTTCGAGTTGCAGGACCTTGAAAGTGGCGAGGCCATGACCCTGCCGGATGCCTTTGTCGCGACGGCTTCTGAACAGTTGGTTGAACTACCCAAGCACGCACAGCCGCGTTCCATTGACCTGGGTGTCCCCAGCATTGCAGCGGGCAAAGGTTATACGCTCGATGACGCTGAAAAGATGGGCCTCAACGAGATTGGCCTCGGCCAGATCGGTGTGCGTGATTGCGATGAATACGGCATCCTGCGTAGTGAAAATTATATGGGCCGCATTTCAGATGCGGTTGTGCATTTTTCTCGCTTCATGCGCCCGGTGGATACCGGCAAGGAGCGCAGCCTGACCAAATATGGTGGCGCGGTGCTGGAATATCGCCTTTGCTATCACAAGGAGCTGGAACTGGGAGACCTGGTGGTGGTGCGCTCTGCCCTCAAGCATGTAGGCGACAAGGCCAATACACTGGCCCATTGGGTGTTCAATGGCACCACAGGTGAGCTGGCCTGCTCAACAGAAGCGGTCGCTATTACGCTCGACCTGAAGGAGCGCAAAGTCGTCTCTATTCCCGATGATCGTCGTGCCCATTTGGAAACGCTGGTTGTACCCGGCGTAGGGGCGTAGCCACTACTGCCCACCAAAAACGCGTGGGGGCTTAGCCTTCCCAGCCGTTGCGGTGGATCACCTCTTCAATCGGCTTGCGGGCTAGCGGGCCGAAATTGACCTTGTCCGTGTCCGGGTAGCCGAGCGGGATAAAGGCGCAGACATAGATGTCATCCGGGATATTCAGCAGTTCGCGTAACTGTGGCTCACACGTTTGTTGGAACGTCGTGAAGCAGGAGCCAATGCCCTGCTGGCGGGCGGCCAGCAGAATGTTCTGTGCGGCGGGGTAGCAGGTTGACCATACGAAAGATTCTTGCGGCTCCATGGGTGGGTAAATCTTGCGCCCACAGACCAGAATGATCGCCGGCACATCGACGAGCGACCCAGCGAGGTGCTGGGCTCCCTGCAGCATGCGTCGGTCAACCGGGTCGAGCGACTCGAGCCCGCCGCCCAATTCTTCAAGTGCCTCAACCGTGCCGCCGATAACCTGTGAGATGGACTCGGAGAGAGCGGCTTTGATTTCCCTGTCCGTTAGAATGATGAATTCCCACCCCTGCGAATTGCCGGGGTTGGGCGCACGCGTTGCCGCGTGAATGAGCCCTTCCAGCGTTTCATCGGGAATCGGGTCCGTTTTGAAATACCGGATCGCCCGGCAGGAATTCATTGCCTCGATAACGTCCATGGCTTTGGTCTGCTCTCTGCTTAGGCGTCGTAGCCAGGATTGGTTCGGTCCAGCAGGCGCAGCAGGGCAAACCATGCCGGGCCTTCTCTGCCCTGGTCGAAGGAACGGCTGCCCTGGCTGGCGGTGAATTCCGGCACACCCTGGTTCGGTAGGTTCAAATTTTCATGCCCGGCAGACAGAGCCTTCACCTGTGCGGTACAGGCGCGCTCCAGATAATACATGCGCAGGAACGCATCAGAGCAGTTCTTGCCGACGGTCAGATTACCGTGATTACGCAGGATCATCAGGTGCTTGTCGCCCATGTCTTCCAACAGGCGTTCACGTTCTTCCAGGTTCAGGGCCACGCCTTCATAGTCATGATAGGCGATGTCTTCCAACATCAGCATGGCGGTTTGCGACAGCGGCAACAGGCCATGCTTCTGGGCAGCAACAGCAAGGCCGTCATCCGTATGGGTATGGATCACGCAGTTTGCATCCGGGCTATGGGCGTGCATGGCACTGTGGATGGTAAAGCCCGCCGCGTTGATCGGGTGATCGGTGGCTACAACGGCTTTACCCTCAATATCGACCTTCACGAGGCTGGACGCGGTAATTTCTTCAAACATCAGCCCGTAGGGGTTGATCAGGAAGTGATGTTCCGGCCCCGGCACGCGGGCAGAAATGTGCGTATAGATCAGGTCGTCCCAGCCATAATGGGCAATGAGTCGATAGGTGGCTGCCAAGGCAACGCGTGTTTCCCATTCTTCATCAGAACAGGTTTCACGGCTGAACGGGGGTAGATCCGTCTGGTTCTGCGTCTTCATGGCAATGGAGGTTGTCGAGCTCACGGGCTTCTCCTGAGATGTCTGGTCATTTGGCCGCATTGTGGTCTGCTGCTGGTGCCCCGTCAACCTGCACGCTTGACCTTTAGCGCCGATTCAGCATATGTGCAGAAAACGGGAATTGAGGGAGGATCGCATGTCTTACGATATCAAAATCACTGGTGGCACCATTGTCGATGGTACAGGTGTACCCGGTTATGTCGGCGATGTTGGCATCAAGGATGGCCAGATTGTCGCGCTCGGTGTGGCGGAAGATGATGCGGATCGGGTGGTCGATGCCACGGGCAAGATCGTCTCCCCCGGTTTTGTCGATATTCATACACACTATGACGCCCAGATCATGTGGGACCGGATGCTCACCATCTCGCCCTGGCATGGGGTGACGACAGTGATCATGGGTAATTGCGGCTTTGGTGTTGCTCCAACGCGGCCCGAACATCGCGAGCTGATCCTCGAGACCCTCAAGATTGTGGAAGGTATGTCTTACGACGCCATGGCCGAAGGCATGGGCAAGGATTGGCCGTTCGAGACCTTCCCGGAATATATGGACGTCATCGAAAAGAATGGCACGGCCATCAATGTCGGCGTCCTCGTGGGCCATACGGCGCTGCGGCTTTATGTGATGGGCGAAGATTCAGTGAAGCGGGCCGCTACCCCCGAAGAGCAAGACGAAATGGTCCGCCTGATGCAGGAAGCTATGGACATCGGTGCTCTTGGCTTGGGTACGTCCCAGTCTGAAGTGCATAACAGTTTTGCCGGTAACCCGGTCCCGTCGCGCCTCGCCTCTGAAATGGAAGTACAGGCACTGGCAACACCTGTGGGTGCTGCCGACGGCACCCTGCAGGTAAACCACGGGGTGGAAGATTCGGACCTCGACATGATGGGCCGCTTCAACAAAAACACAGGCTCCCGCGTGACCTGGACGGCCCTGTTGGGTGGTATGTTGGGCCCGGGATCACACCGGCCCTACCTGGACAAAGTGGCAGAGCTGAAGGAACAGGGCATAGAGGTCTCACCGCAGGTGACAAATCGCCCGACCTTCTTTGAATTCGATTACGAAAATCCAATGATTTTCGAGATGCTGCCACCGTTCAATGAATTGCTGCGCGATGGCAACCGCGACAATCGAATCGAAGCCTACAAGAAACCTGCCTTCCGCCAGCACTTTGAGGGAACGCTGCTACCTTACATGGCGGAGTGGAAAGAAAATGCGGTGATTTCCCATAATCCGCTGGACCCCAGTGAAAATGAACGACCGCTGGTGGAAGTGGCCGCTGAACATGGCGAAACGCCGCTGGACTATTCCATGGACCTGGCGCTGAAGACCGACCTGAAGGCCAAATTCCGCGTCGCCATGCTGAATCATGACCAGATAGAGGTTGAGGAACTGCTGAAAGACAAGAACACTGTGCTCGGCCTGTCTGACGCGGGTGCCCACAACAGCCAGCTGTGTGATGCCTGTCAGGCAACCGACCTGTTGCAGGTTTGGGTGCGTGAGAAGGGCACGCTGCCGGTGGAAGAAGCCGTGCGGATGCTGACGACTCGTCCGGCAGAGGTCATGGGCATCAAGGATCGCGGCAAGCTGGCAGAAGGCTGGCCCGCTGATGTCGTGGTGTTCGACCTTGAAACCGTGGGCGCAGGCCCACTGCAACGGGTTTATGACTTCCCGGCTGGTGCGGACCGACTGGTATCAGAAGCGTCTGGCATCGACGCTGTGATCGTCAATGGCACCATTTTACGTGAACATGGCGAAGACCAGATCGGTGACGATGAAGCCCTGCCAGGCAAGCTGTTGCGCCACGGCAAGGCGTAGCTTTAGTCAAAGTCGACTTTCAGCCGCATCGGTTCACCCCGTACATAGTGGCCAAAGTTTTCGACGAACAGATCATCACCCCGCGCCCAGGTCATCCATGATTCGGCAGAACAATGGGAGGTGATCAGCACCTGATCGCGCTGCCATAGGGGGCTGTCCTCGGGCAGGGGTTCGGTTTCAAACACATCAAGTATAGCCGTGGCCGGCTTCCTGTTGGGCAGGCTGTCCAGCAGGGCTGCTTCATCAACCAGACCACCGCGCCCGACATTGACGAAGATCGCGCCTTCTTTCATGCGCCCCAGAAAGTCTGGGTTGACCATGTGATGCGTTTCTTCCGTCAGTGGCGTGGTCAGGACAACGATGTCTGCCTCTGGCAAATGCGCGGGGACATCATCCGGGTGGATCATCAGGTCGGCGGCTTCTTCCCCGGTAGGACTGCGTCGCACGCCGATGACTTTGGTGCCGAACGCTTTGGCGCGTTCTGCGGTGGCGTTGCCAATGGCCCCCATACCGATAATCAACCAGGTGGTGCCGTAGATGTCGCCAAAGAACTGGCGCTGCCACTTGCTTTCAGCTTGTAGCTGTCGGCTTTCTTCCGTCAGGCGCACCACTTCCAGCACGCGCGCCAGCACATATTCGGCGATGGAAACCCCCTGTGCATCACTGCGGGTCATGATGGTGCCGCCTTCGGCAACACGGCTGAAAACGGGGTGATCAAACCCAGCGGCACCGGATTGGAACCATTTCAGGCTTTCACTGTTCTGAAGGAAACGAAAGGCCTCTCGTGAGGGGCCGTGCAGGAACAACTCACTCGACGCCCAGGCGATGTCGAAGGAGACATCTTCCGAATCAATAGGCTTGCCGTTTTCCTGAACTGTGCCGTCGGGTTGCAGCAGCACGGGGGTAATATCTGCACTGATGGCTTCCAACCGTTCCCGGACGCGGTCATAAGAGAGTTGATAGGCAAGTATTTTCATAGAGTTCTCGATTCCAGAGGCCCAAGGCGCTCATTCCGTGCGGTGATTGTCATTTGACGCGATGTTACGCTTGTTGCATCTGTGTTCAAGGTGCTAACAATCATGCCAACACATTCATGCCGCTGGGGAAGCGGCGCCCACCGGGGAGACCAACGTCAAAATGACTGAATACAAGCAGAAGAAGATCCTCAATGTCGGAGATTGCACGCGCTACCATGCTGAGCGCCAGCCCGAAAGAATTGCCACGATCTATGAAGACCGTGAAACCAATTATGCGCAATACGACACCTATGCGTCGCAGGTGGCCAATGGCCTGATCGCCCTGGGCATCAAGCCGCAGGAACGCGTCGCCTTTCTGGGCAAGAACAGCGACCTGCACGCACAGCTGCAAATGGGTACCGGCAAATCCAACACGGTTTGGACACCGGTAAACTGGCGTCTGGCCGCACCCGAAATCCAGTTCATTGTCGACCATTGTGACGCGCGCGTCCTGTTCGTCAGTGAAGAATATATCGGTGCCATCAAGTCCATCCGCGACCAGTTGCCCAAGCTGGAACATGTCTTTGTTCTGGAAGGCCAGACTGACGAGTGGCCGAACTTCGAAGCTTGGCGCGATAGCCAGGATACGACCGACCCTATGGTCCCGGTTGACCGGCAGGATGTCTGCTTCCAGCTTTATACGTCGGGTACCACTGGCCGTCCCAAGGGCGTGATGCTGACCAATGAAGGTGTCTTTGCTGCATGGGGTGATGAGCCCCCCAGTCAGGAAATTCTCGACTCGCTGAAAGGCACCTGGATGGAAGTGGACGAAAATGCCATTTCGCTTACGATCAGCCCGAACTTCCACCTCTCCGGCAATGGCGCAACGTTCCAGAACGCGCGTGGCGGTGGCACTTTGGTGATCCATCCTGACTTCGACCAGGAGCGGGTATTTGACGCCGTGCGCCAATACGGCATTTCTTCCATGTTTGTCGTTCCCGCCGTGCTGCAGATTGTGTTGGAGCGCACCAAGAATGGCGATGACGGGTTCAAATCCATTCGCATGATTACCTATGGCGCCTCGCCCATTCCGCTTGAGCTTATGCGCGAAGCCGTTGAGGTGCTGGGCTGCAACTTTATGCAGATGTACGGCATGACTGAAATTGGTGGTGGTGCCACCACGCTTGATCCACCCGACCATGACATGGAAGGCGGCGAGCGCATGAAGTCTTGCGGGAATGCCATGCTGTTTACCGAGCTGAAGATCGTTGACCCGGAAACACGCGAAGAATTGCCTGCCCGCACGACTGGCGAGATCGCCATCAAGTCGCTGGGCCTGATGAAAGGCTATTACAAGCAGCCTGAGGAAAGCGCCAAGGTCATCGATGATGAAGGTTGGTACTATTCCGGTGATGCCGGCATGATGGACGAGGAAGGCTTCCTCTATATTCAGGATCGCCTGAAAGACATGATCGTCTCCGGCGGTGAAAACATCTACTCCGCTGAAGTGGAAAGTGCCGTCTTCGACCATGACGACGTGGAAGATGTTTGCGTCATCGGCGTGCCCAGCGAACGTTGGGGCGAAGAGGTCAAGGCGCTGGTCGTGTTGCGTGAAGGCTCTACCCTGAAGGAAGACGAACTGATCATGTTCGTGCGTGAACGGATTGCCGGCTACAAAGTACCTAAATCCATCGAGTTCCGTGATGAATTGCTGCGTTCTGGCATGGGTAAGCTCCTCAAGAACGAAATGCGTGAACCGTATTGGGAAGGCTACGACCGTCGCGTCAGCTAGCCCGGCCACCTGAATTGGCGATGGAGACACCAACATGTTGAAACCTGTTCCGGTCCCCATCGCCGATATTTATGTGCCAGCAGCAAAGCGTAAAGAGCTGGACGAAGCAAAAATAGACCTCGCAGCGGAGGACCTTATGGGGGATGACGACGTCTCTCCCATCCAGGTGCGCAAGGGTAAGGGCCGTTATGTGCTGGTGAAAGGTATTCATCGGCTGGAAGCGGCCAAAGCCCTGGGCGAAGAGACAATCGATGTCTTGGTCGTTGCTGCGCGCAAGCACTAGACAACGTTTTTATGCGGCCCGTGTCAGGGCCGTGTTTCCCAGATAATCTGTACCAGTGATCTCCGCACAGGCGGCCAGTGTTGCCTCGAGCGCCAACATCACGGCCCCATGCCTCGCTTTGTGGTCGTGGACCTGTGCCAGAATGTTGAAATCTTGCCAGTTGCCCTCGATCGGCGCGCCATTGACCAGCATACGGTGGACGAGGCCTGCACCCTGCTGAACTTCGGACGGCTGCAGCCCAATGACCTTTTTGGCCAGTAGTGAGGCTGCGGCTTGGCCCAGTGCGCAGGCTTCAATATCCTGAGCATAGTCTGAGACTGTGTCGCCTTCCATCTGCAAGTCTATGGTGATTTTGCTGCCACAGACGGGCGACAGACGGGCGCTTGTTGCCTGCGCCGCATCAAGCCGCCCGGTGCGCGAAATACCGGCAGCGGCTTTCAGCACATCCTTTGTGTAGAGGTCACTGAGCATGCGGACCCGATGCGGGCAAGTTAAGAAAGTCGATAATGAAGTCGGCGACCTCAATGGGTGTGGAACGGCCCATCACCGGGACGCTTACTTCAGGCAGTGAATCAGAATCGCTGGCAATGGCAACAATTTGGTCGTCTTCCAGTGCCAGGGGCGTGCCTTCAAAGTCGGGTGGGATAACCTCAATCTTCGGGTGGGCATCGCGCTTGAAGCCTTCAACAATGATGATATCCGTCTCGATCGGGATACGCGGCAACAGATCGTCCAGTTCCGGTTCGTCCTCATTGCGAATTTCATGCATATGTGCCCAACGCGCGCCGGAGGACACAATCACATCCTGCGCCCCGGCCTCCCGGTGCTGGTAGCTGTCCTTACCAGGCTGGTCGATATCAAATGCATGATGGGCGTGCTTGACGGTGGCAACCCGAAAACCGCGTGCTGTCAGTTCCCGCACGAGGGCAACAACAAGCGTGGTTTTGCCGCTGTTCTTCCAGCCGATAATGCCCATTACGGGGCGCTGACCTTTTGCTGACATGGGTGCGATCGGTCCTTGGTTCAAAACTAGCGCCATCTTAGAGTGTCGGAATGGGAAATAAAGAGGCAAATATATCGTGAGCGATCAGCAGGCACCCCTTGTCCTGGGCATCGTGCTGGCGGGCGGTCAGTCGCGCCGTATGGGCGGGCCTGATAAAGCGCTCCTGTCAATTGATGGGCGCACCCTGCTGGCCAATGCACTGGACCGCCTGGGGCCGCAGGTTGATGTCCTCGCCGTCAGTGCCAGCCGCGCCTATGAGGACGCAGAAATACGGAGCGTGCCTGTTATTCCGGACTCCATGCCCGGTTATGAAGGCCCCTTGGTAGGGTTGGCCAGCGCAATGCAATGGGCGCTGGATGACGACCGTGACTTTCAGTGGCTGGCCTGTATGGCCGTAGATACGCCGCTATTTCCGGATGTCTTCGTTGCCCGGCTGCAAGAGACCACCCATGAAAAGACAAGGGCGGCGGTGGCGACAAGTGGGGGGCGCAGGCACCCAACCTGTGGTCTATTCCACATGAGCCTGTTGCCGGCTCTCCAGGAGTTTCTGGTGCAGGGTCACCGTAAAATGGGTCAGTGGCTGGATGAGGTTGACGCCATCTCTGTGCCTTTTGATGGCCGGTCCGGAGATCCATTTGCCAATGTTAATACGCCTGATGACCTCGCAGCGCTGGAAGCGCTATTGCGTTGAGCCGTCACGCCTGCTTGTAAAAGACGAAACCCTCGCCTAGGCTTTCTTCGACTTTCAAATCCAATTTGTCGAGGGAGAATGACAATGAGCAAGAAGCTGGTTCTGGTCGGGATGGTTGAGCCTGAAACGGAAGATCTGATTGAGGCATTTAACGAGTGGTATATCGGCAACCATGTCGAAGACACCTACAACTGCCCGAAGGTGAAGTCTGTGACCTGCTACAAGTCGGTGAAGGAATTCATGGGTGACACGCCAGGTGGCTACATGACCATCTATGAATTTGAAGGCGAAGATGCAGAGGCCGCGCAGGCAGCTCTGGGGGCGTATCAGGCAGACCCGAACGCCTACCCTGCGCGTGAAGAGAATAATGGCTCCATGAAGATTGTCAGCTCAGGCTGGTATCTTGAAGAGCTTGGCTTCGGTCCGAAATAGAAAGCACAACGCTGGGGGAGGGAGCTATGGAAGCTACTGAAATCGCATCGGGTCTTCGTTTTCCTGAAGGCCCCATCGCCATGCCGGATGGCAGCATCATTCTGGTGGAGATTGAACGCGGCACCTTGTCGCGGGTCAACACCAGCGGCAACATTGAAGTGATTGCTGATCTGGGTGGGGGACCCAATGGCGCTGCCCTGGGGCCGGATGGCTGGATCTATGTCTGTAACAATGGGGGCTTCCAGTGGAGCGAAAGCAAGGAAGGCGGTCTGCGGCCCGGTCACCAGGCCGATGACTATGTCACCGGGTCCATCCAGCGGGTGAACCCGGATACAGGCGAATTCCAGACACTCTATACCCATTGCGGGGAACGTCAGTTGAAAGGCCCCAATGACATCGTCTTCGACAAGACGGGGGGCTTCTACTTCACCGACCTGGGCAAAACCCGCGAATACGACATGGATATTGGTGCGGTGTTCTATGCCAAGCCGGATGGCAGTGAAATTCGTGAGATTGTCACCGGCGTGCTGACGCCCAACGGCTGTTCGCTGTCACCGGACGAAGACGTGCTCTATTTCGCGGAAACGCGGACAGGCCGCCTTTGGGCGCTGGATATCATTGCCCCCGGTGTTGTTGAGCGCCCCGTGGGGATGCCAGGGCGTCTCGTCATGGGGCTGGAAGGCTTCCAGATGTTCGATTCCATGGCCGTTGATTGCGAGGGCCACGCTTGTGTGGCGACGCTGATCAATGGCGGTGTCACCAGTTCGTCACCGGAAGGGCAGGTCATTGAGCACTTTCCGTTCGACGATGTGCTGACCACCAATATCTGTTTTGGAGGCGATAATCTGGAAACGGCGTTTGTGACGCTGTCAACAACGGGTCGTCTTGTGGCTACCAAGTGGCAACGACCTGGTTTGGCATTGAATTTCCTGAACAAGTAGGACCTTCACTGCGGAGCAGTTACCCGGCGACGGCCCATAAAAAAAGGCGCGCCTTTCTTGTTTCTATGTGCTGGTTCTAGCGGTAGATCCAGACACCCTGCACGCGGCGGTTACGCTCTTCAGGCACGCCGTCGGCAGTAGAGACCAGTGGGTCACTTTCACCACGGCCTTCGAGTGAAATAGCACCAGACTGAACGCCATTGGCTACCAGTGCATCACGTACAGCTTCTGCGCGACGAACAGACAGCGCATCGTTGTAGGCGTTGGAACCTGAGGTATCCGTATGGCCGACCACTTCAATAGCTGCAGCACCCGAAGCGCGGGCTACATCAGCAGCACGGCGGATAATTTCAGCTGAATCAGCGGTGATTTCAGAGCTGTCGAGGTCGAAGAAGACCAGGAAGGGTTCAGCCTTCGGAACTTCAACAACAGGCGGCGGGGGCGGAGGACGCAGGGCGTCATCCACATCGGCCAGCGCGTCATTCAGACCCTGGCGGCAGCGAGCAATATCAGCAGGCTGATAGTTTTCTTCTAGCTGTTCGAGCCAGCAGTCGAACATTACCTGAGCGCGAGCAGCAGCAGCGGGGGCTTTTTCACGGCCACCAGCGTCGAGGGCTGCAACAAGGCGACGGCGCAGTTCTTCAGCGCCTTCTGATTCGCCGGCAGGCAGCATGCGGGCGCTGACCATTTCTGGCAGAACTGTCTGGCCGCCGGCGGCAGCCAAGGCCCGAGAAGAGAACTGATCGCGAGCAAGCGTATCGGGTGCGTAGTCGCTATATGGGTTCTGTTCTTCACTGGCGAGTTGTGTGTAGCCGTTGTAAAGCGCGTTATCGAAAGCGCTGCCACTTGGCGAAGCAGTTTGTGCAGCATTAAAGCTATCGAGATTGTCTGTTTCACAGGCGGCGAGTGCCAAAACGGCAGCCCCCGCGAAAGCGAGTTTGGCAAGCTTTTTCATGAGCCCTCCTAGTTGATCCTTGTGCCGATCCCACCAGAGTATGGCACATAACCACCTTGAAACGAAAGCCGAATATAATGCTGTCAGCGGGTATAGGTGACCTTGCGGAGCTGAGATCCATCAGTTTTGGCCGAAGAGGGTAAGAGAGGTCATGGACCGTATTGCCAAAGCCAATCTGGGGGCGTAGGCTCAACAGTCAAGCTTGAAGGTAACCAAGAGTCCTCAGGCTTGGGGAATTTAAGGGGGATACTGTGCCTGAGGAACATCTGGCGATATGCCGTTTTTGCCACTCATTCTGTGGCATTCGCGTTAATGTTGAAGACGGTCGTGCAACCAAAGTCATCGGTGACAAACATAACCCGATGTATTTTGGCTATACCTGCGTCAAGGGCCGCCAATTGCCGCAACAGCACTACAACCCCGAACGTGTCCTGCACCCAATGAAACGGGGCAAGGATGGCCATAGTCGCATTGACGCCGAAACCGCGCTCGATGAAATGGCCGATCAACTCAAACAGATTATTGCAGACCACGGCCCGCGCGCTGTCGCGCTCTATTCTGCTACCTATTCATTCCCCTACCCGGCGGGCGTTACCATGGCCAATGCGTTTATGAACGCTATTGGTTCGCGTATGAGCTTCTCCTCCGGGTCTATTGATCAGCCGGGCAAACCTGTCGCCATGGCCCTGCATGGTCGCTGGGATGCCGGGCCACAGCCTTTCTCTGAAAGTGATACATGGATGCTGGTCGGGGCAAACCCGGTTGTCTCCAAATGGGGTGGGATTCCGCAATATAACCCGGCGAAGCGGCTGCATGACGCGTTGAAGCGTGGCATGAAAATGGTCGTGATCGACCCGCGTGTCACTGAATGTGCCGAAAAAGCGCATGTCCATGTGCAGTGCAAGCCGGGCGAGGACCCGACAATCCTGGCCGGCATCATCAAGATCATTATTGATGAAGAGCTCTATGATGCTGACTTTGTCGAGAACGAAACCACGGGATTTGAAGACCTAAAGCGTATCGTAGAGCCCTACACGGTTAATTATGTCGCCAAGCGGGCGGACGTAGACCCTGATATTCTGCTGGAAGCCGCACGTACCTTTGCTGGTGGCGAGCGTGGCATGGTGACCGCCGGTACAGGCCCCAACATGGCGCCGCGCGGCACGCTGATGGAATATCTGGTGTTAGTCATCAACACGCTGTGTGGCCGTTGGATGCGCGAAGGCGAACAGATGCCCAACCCCTTCGTGCTGCTGCCTGAAAAGCGCGGCAAGGCACAACCACAGCCGAAGCCGCCCGCCTGGGGGTATGGCGAGAAATTGCGGGTGCGCAACCTGAGCAACAATGCGGGTGGCCTGACGGCAGCCGCTCTGGCGGACGAAATTCTGCTGGAAGGGGAAGGGCAGGTAAAGGCCCTGTTCAGCGTGGGTGGCAACCCGATGGCCGCCTGGCCGGACCAACTGAAAACCTACGAGGCCATGAAGGCGTTGGACCTCAATGTGTCTCTCGATATCAAGATGTCGGCCACGGCGAAACTTTGTGATTACGTCATCGGCAAAAACCGGGGGCTGGAAGCCCCCGCCATAACCCAGCCCAATGAGGGTGTCTGGGGCTATGGCGGCTCAACCGGTTTCCCCGAACCCTATGCCATGTACCAAGGCACGGTGGTGGAGCCGCCAGAGGGTTCGCAGGTGCTTGAAGAATGGGAAGTGTTCTATGGCCTGGCCCAACGCATGGGGCTGCAGCTGACCTTTGCGGGCCAGGAACTGGACATGGAAAACAAGCCTACGACGGACGAGCTGTATGAGATGCTTTGTGCTGGAAGCCGCATTCCGCTTTCTGAGGTCAAGAAGTACCCGCATGGGCATATCTTCAGCGATGAGAGCATTCGCGTGCTGCCGCGGGACGAAGATTGCGAAGAGAAACTGGATATCGGCAACGAATTCATGATCGGCGACCTCGAAGAGGTGATGGCGGAGCCTGTTACTGACGATGCCGCCTATGATGCAACGATCAGCTTTTCCCATCGCTTGGTCAGCCGTCGGTTGAACGATGTCTATAATTCTTCGGGCCGGGATATCCCCGCCCTGATGAAGAACCATCGCTACAACCCGGCCTTCATGAACCCGGGAGATATGGAAGCCGCAGGCCTCAAGCATGGTGATGTCGTGCGTATTCAGTCTGACCATTCATCTATTCTGGGTGTGGTGGAGGAAGCCCCGGATGTTCGAACCGGCGTTATTTCCATGGCGCATGCCTTTGGCGATGCCCCGGAGTTTGACGACCAGGTCATGTATATCGGCAGTAATACCGGCCGGTTGACTAATGTTGAAAAGGATTATGACCCGCGCATCGGGATGCCGCGCATGAGTGCTATTCCGGTCAATTTGGCGCGGGTGGATGATCCATTACCCTAAACACACAATACCAACGAGGAATAGAAATGGGGATGTATGAAGACTTCCGCCTGGATGGCAAGGTGGCCATCATTACAGGCGGATCAAAAGGGATTGGCAAAGGGATTGCCTTGGCGCTTGCTGAATGCGGCGCCACTACGGTGATCGGTGCCCGGCGGATGCCAGAGGTAGAAGCTGCGGCCAAGGAAATTGAAGAACTCTCAGGCCAGCGCTGCCTGGGCGTGTCGCTGGATGTGCTGAACTTCGACGAATTGCCAGCGCTGCTCGACCGTGTGAAAGACGAGTTCGGCTCGGTCGACATAATGGTCAATAATGCAGGCGGCAATCTGGACCGGCATATGCACCCACTACCCGACATTACCGAGGAAAAGTGGGATGAACAGATCGATCTGAACATCAAAACGAAATGGTGGGGTTGCCAGCAGGCGGCCAAGCGCATGCTAGATGGTGGGCGCATCATCAATATTTCATCGGTGGCAGCGCATTCTGCATCCCCCGGTTTTGGTGCTTATTCGGCCGCCAATAATGGTGTGATCGCCATGACGCGCACCTTTGCACGTGAGCTGGCCCCGCGGAAAATTACCGTGAATTGCCTGTGCCCCGGCATTGTTGTGACAGAGATGCTGCTGGAGACCATGAATTTGGACCAGGACCAGGCAGATGAAATGGCCATGGGGCAGAACCCCCTGGGCCTTGGATACCCCAGTGATCTGGGTGCGGCTGCGGCATTTTTTGCCTCGCCTGCCGCCCATTGGATTACTGGACAAACAATCGATATTGATGGAGGACGTTAGATGGTAGATCTCGCTGGAAAGAACGCCATTGTTACGGGCGCTGCCCTGGGTATTGGCACTGCCTATGCCCGCGCACTTGCGGCAGAAGGTTGCAATGTCGCTGTATGCGACAAGGAAGAGTCCATTATGGACCTTAAAAGCGAACTGGAAGCCATGGGCATCAAGGCCTATGCCCAGGTGGCCGATGTTTCCAACTCCGATGATGTGCGTAGCTTCGTGGACAATTCCATTGCCGCGTTGGGATCAATCGACATCCTGATCAACAATGCCGGGACCATCTGGCCGACAATGGCTGATGATGACATCGACAAGGCAGTTGCGGATTACGAAGGGATTGTTGGCACGAACCTGAAGGGTGAGTTCATGATGGGCCGGGCTGTCATCAACCAGATGATTGCCCAGGGTGCCGGCGGAGAGATCGTGAATATAGCGACGGACCACCACGTAACCTGCGGGTCGCCGAACGAAATCTGCCCACATCTGGAAACCTGCACCTGGGGCGACGCCCCCCGGCCGACAGGCGGTGGTGAGGTGATGGACCTCTATGACGCCTCTAAATGGGCGCTGAATGGTCTGATGTTTGCCTGGGCCAAGGCGTTGGTGCCGCACAAAATCCGGGTGAACTCCATGTGCATGGGCGCCACCGACTCCCACATGATCCGCGGTTTCTTTGGCTATGCTATGGATGAAGAAGACCATAACCCCGAGGCCAAGGCTGACATTGATACCTGGATGACCAGAGAGGATTCGGCCCAGGTGGTTATCGATTTGTTGAAGGAAGGCCCCGATGGTCGTAATGCCAATAATATGAATCTGTGCATTGGCAGGCCCACGGTGTTGGAGCCTGCGCTACCGCATATCTACATCACCGAGGAGAGTCTCAATGGGTAATCTCGATGGAAAAGTCGCCATTGTCAGTGGCGCAGCCCAGGGGCTCGGTGAAGCCTATGCCCGCAAACTGGCGGAAAATGGCGCCAGTGTTGTGGCCTTTGATGTGCAGGAAAGCATCAAGGATGTTGTAGCCTCCATTGCTGCAGACACCGGCCAGCGGGTCGATGGTGTCGTCGCAGATGTTTCCAAACAGGCCGATTGTCAGCGGATCATCGATGACACTGTCGCCAACTTTGGTGGGTTCGACATCCTGGTCAACAATGCGGGGACCTGGCGGGAAACCCCGGTGGATTCTTCCTGGGAACAGGCTTTGGAAGATTATCACTACATCATGGATACCAACTTCAAGGGTGTGCTGATGCTCTCGCGGATCGCGATACCGAAGCTGCAGGAACGTGGTGGTGGGGATATTGTCAATATCTCTACCTATTATGTGCTGCCTGCGCGCTCAGAAGGTACCAACCAGCCCAATACTGACCTTTACAATGCCTCCAAATGGGCATTGAACGGCTTTACCGATGCCTGGTCCAAGCATTTGGCGAAGGATAATATCCGCGTTAACGGCATGTGCATGGGGGCAACAGATACGCCGATGCTGCGCAACCTGTTCCCGGACAAGCAATTGCCGCCTGACATGGCAGAAGTTGTCATGAAGGCAGAAGACATCGCCCAGCAAATGATCGACCTGCTGGCCGACGGTCGTTCTGGCGAAAATATCGGCGCATGGGTGGGGTATCCGATTGAGATCCCGCCGACACCAGCGCCGAACCGGCTGATCTCCGGCTAAATAATCCAGGAAGGGGCGGCTTTGGTCGCCCCTTTACTTTTGTGGCCGGTCTACGATCTGATTTCTGGGCTTTGTTTCTGAACCCAAGCTGCTTTATGATCGCCCCGATGGTGCCCAAAGGCCGGCATGGTGCTGGTTGGGCTTCAAAGGGAACACGGAAGGCGCAAGCCCAACCGTGGCTGTCCCCGCAACTGTAAGCGGCGAGCCTGTTACAACAGACCACTGGGCCAGACCCGGGAAGGTGTAACAAGGCGATGACCCGCCAGCCAGGAGACCTGCCATCGCGTCGTCGAACCGCTTTTCGGGGTAGAAAGAGGTGCGGTCACAGGCCGAGGCGACACATCCGAGAGGTTGGTCGTGTTGGCGTTTAACAGGTTCCTTTATCGAAATTGTCTGGCAGCGTTTGCTCTGGGCACAGGCGTATTGTGCGCGCTAGCCAGCTCGCCTGTTATGGCCGAGGCACCAAAGAAAATTGCGACGGCCAATCTGTGCGTCGACCAACTGGTGTTGCGTATTGCAGACCCGGACAGGGTCACGACGGTTCACTGGCTCACGCAGGAAGAAGACGATTCCTCCATGGCGGCCATGGCCAGCCGGTATCCGGCCAATCACGGCCAGGCGGAGGAAATTCTGGCGACAAAGCCAGAACTGGTGTTCCTGGGCAGCTATAACGCACCGCTTGCAGGCATGATGATGGATGCGCTGGGCCTGCAGGTCGTCCGGGTGACAGACCCTGTGACCTATGAGGGGATCGTGAAGAATGTGCGCCAGATTGCTTCGACATTAGGTCGGGAAGCTCGGGGCGCGGCTATTGTCACTTCTTTCGAGGCGAATTTGGCAGCCACCCATGATGTGCTGAAGGACCGTGACCTTAGGGTATTGGTCTATGGCTCCGGCGGGTATTCAGCCGGTCGGCCCGGCCTGTTTGACGCAACGCTGACCCATGTTGGCCTGACCAATCTGGCTGCCGAGGGGGACGATGCTGGCTGGGTGCCGATGACGGTTGAAGAGGTGTTGCTGGCCAAGCCAGATATTTTATTGCTGGGTGATTACCGTCCGGATTCACCGTCATTGGCGGGAAACATCACACGGCATCCGGCGCTGGCAGGCATTAGTGAGCATGTGCGGGTGATCCATATGCCAACCAAATTATGGAACTGCGGCACGCCTACCATTGCCGAGGCTGCTGCATATCTGGTTGAACAGATCACACAGGCGTTTCCTGAGAGTGCCGTCCGATGAGGTCCGGCAACGGAAAATTGATCGGCCTGACCCTGGGGCTTTTGGTGTTGCTGGCGGTTAGTTTCGTGCTGTCTGTCGTGATTGGTCGCGGTGGCGTACTGGCTGACCTGTCGAATGATGCTGATGACATTGCCCGCATCATCCTTCTCGAAATTCGCCTTCCAAGAGCACTGCTTGGCGTAATTGTTGGCCTCGTATTGGGGATCGCCGGTGCAGCTTTGCAGGGCCTGCTGCGCAACCCGTTGGCGGAACCGGGTCTCATCGGTGCTTCCAGTGGTGCAGCTTTTGGCGCTGTTACCGTTTTTTATTTCCCAGCGTTTGGCGCGGTGTTGGGCGGTGCAGGGGCTGCCCTGGGTATGGCACAAGGCCAGGCTGTTGCCATTGGCGGCATGTTGGGGGCGGTAGCAGCGTTGTCCCTGCTTTACCTTTTGGCGGGCCGCAAACCCAATATCATGACGCTGATATTGGCCGGTGTTGCCATTAATGCCTTTGCAGGTGCCATGACGTCTCTTGCCTTAAATATGGCGCCGAGCCCCTTTGCGGCATTGGAGGTTGTCTTCTGGATGATGGGCTCGTTGGAAAACCGTAGCATGGAACATGTCTGGTTTGTATTGCCCATGGCTGTCCTTGGCGGAGCGCTGATTGCCAGTGCAGGCCGTGCCTTGGATGCAATGACATTGGGGCAGGATACAGCCCGTAGCCTTGGCTTTAACCCTGTTCGTGTAACGCTGCGTGTCATAGCCGGTACAGCCCTGGCTGTGGGGGCTGTTGTTTCCGTCACCGGTGTGATCGGCTTCGTTGGTCTTGTGGTGCCGCATCTGATGCGACCTATCGTGGGGCATCATCCGTCGCGCTTGTTGTTGCCCAGCGCCTTGGCGGGCGCCTGCCTGACATTGCTGGCCGATATTGCGGTGCGCATTCCCATGCATGGCCCTGAGTTGAAACTGGGTGTCTTCACCGCCCTGATCGGCGCGCCGTTCTTCTTATATTTGATCCTGAAAACGCGGCGGCTCTCGTCATGACGGTGCTGACGCTGGAAAATGTGGGAGTGAATCTGGGCGGCAAACCGGTCGTGCAGAATATGAACCTGCGATTGGGGAGCGGGCAGGTCGTTGGCCTGATCGGCCCAAACGGGGCAGGGAAGTCGACCTTGATGAAGGCAATTGCCGGGGTTCTGACGAGCGAAGGCAGCATTCGGCTAGACGAAAAGAATGTCACCGCGCTGGGCAATAAGGAGCGAGCCCGGTTGATATCTTATCTGGCACAGGAAAAGGTGGCGCATTGGCCCCTTAGTGTGCGGGAGATCGCCATGTTGGGTCGTCCGCCGCATCTGGCAACCTTTGAAAGTCCTTCGGAAGCAGACATGGACGCGGTTGATCAGGTGTTGGAGCAGACGGACATGCGCGCACTGGCGGACAGGAGCATCCTGGAGCTTTCCGGCGGCGAACAGGCGCGGGCGTTTCTTTCCCGCGCGCTGGCTGTGCAAGCACCTGTTCTGTTGGCGGATGAACCTATTGCCGCGCTTGACCCTGCCCACCAACTGGAAATTATGGCGCTCTTGCAGTCCTACGCCCGGTCAGGCGCATTGGTGCTTGTTATTATGCACGATCTGTCATTGGCGACACGTTATTGCGATGAGCTTGTCCTGCTGGACAAAGGTGAGCTTGTAGCGCATGGCGAGGCATCGACGGTATTGAGCGATAGGCATCTTCAACAGGTTTACGGCATAGAAGTGGCGCGGGGGACAAAGGACGATGACGTATTCGTTGTACCGTGGCGCCGCCTGACGGACTAACCACCTACCACTAGACTATTGGAAATAGTCGGGAACAGAATAGTTTCGATTACTTCATCGTAAAGCGGTAGAACCTTGGCTTCGTAGTCAAGGTCTTCAAACTGCACGGTCACCAAGGCCATGGTGCCGAGGTCGGCATCAGCTGGGGCCAGGTCTGTTGGCTCAAACACCAGAACAATATTGCCGGCCTCCAAGCGCGGGAAAACTTCCTGCGCACGCTGAAAGCCTTCACGCAGTTTCTCCCAGTTGGAAATGCTGGTGCCGTTAGAGCATGTCACGTTGGCGTCAGCGTAGGTGCAGCTGGTTGGGCCATCCTGGTCGATACCAGACAAGTCGTCTGTGGTAATGGAAATCGCAACGGCGCGGGAAAACAGCCGCAGGCTTTCAGAGGCCTGCTGTCGATCCATCATAGCAACAGCAAATTCCAAAATACCGCAGGAGAGCAGAAGAAGGACAGGCAGGACAAGGGCAAAGGAAACCGCGGCTTCACCCTGCTGGTCTTTCCACAGACGCTGTATTTGCGCCTTAAAGCGCAATGGAAGCCTGTTCATGGCTAACCTCTATAAATTCTGTTTCGATGCCAACAAGGTCCCACAGGGCATCCACGAGGGGGGAGAAGGGCACGCGCGCTTCAAGCCGAATAACTGAGATGGTTACGCTGCCGACGTCCCGGTCTACGACGGTGATATCCAGTTCCGCACCGTCCTCTTCCCAGTTTTCAGCTGTCATGGCCAATGTGCCTTCCATGCTGGCAGTTCGCACCAGGTTGGCCGTTGTTGTACGTACATCAGCTGTCAGCGGCAATTCAGCGCGAGATGCATAGGTTGCGCCTGTGCGCAGTCCCCGTTCCAGCGCCGAGGCCTGATAGAAAACGTAGCCTAGTTCGGTAATGCCAGCCAGGATCATGGTCAGGATCGGCATGATCAAGGCCATTTCAATGGCAGCATTGCCGCGCTTGTTGCGCCATATGTTAGTCAAGAAGCTGAGCATCGCGGTGAAACATTTCTTCTGCGTCAGGGTAGATCGGGCCGATGATTTCTCCAAAGATCGCCGTATCTGGTGGGTCTCCAACAGGTTCAGTGATGAAGACTTCAATATAGTTGCCATCGGTTGGATAGTCACCACGGCCTTTTACATCGTCTTCAACACATCTGAGGACCGCGACCTGCATCACCCGGCGCAGGGCACCGTTGGAGGCGGGAATGAAGTCTGGCTCGCCGGAAAGCGGCATATCTTCAGATGGGGGATTCACTGTTGTGTAACCATCCGGCACTTCATCGGGAATGGGGTAAAGGGTGTGGTTACCATCTTTGGCGTATTCCTCCCCCAACTCATACAGATAGACTTGGAAGCGGGTGGCATTTTCCAGATCGACTGGGAGTTCTGCCCCAAAATGGTTGTCTGACCAATATTCCTCGGGGTCCCAATTGCCGTCGCCGAGCCGTTCGCCGCCTACGTCATTGCTTTCGAAGTCTTGAAATTCTGTATCGCGCGGGTAGCTAATCACATTGGGTGCCGGCGTCAGGTATGGCGAATCATTAAACCGGGCATTTACGCCATTCTGGACCCGGTTGGCCATGGTGCCTGGTTCGGTGGTGATCACTGTTGTGTCACACCCAGGCGGTTCAATGTCAGCCAGCGAGCGCTCCAAATTGTTGGCACCAGAGCCGTAGCCCGATTCCAACAGGCCGAAATTGCCGGGCACCCAGGAGTTACTGCCACCCTGTGGCGCTTTCGCCAAAATCTGCCGACCCGAATTGGCTGTAGACATGACGTCTTCACCGCCAGTTTCGGTCAGGTCGCAAACCATCAGTGGCGGCGCATTGCACATAAGGGGCGCATATTGGGCAACAGAGGAGGCCGTTACAGACATGGAATCTTCTGCGACTGCTTCCAACAGCATGTCGAGGAAGGGCGTAAAGAAGAAGTCGACCAGTTGCGGAGTCATGGTTACTTCGATGACCCGGGCATCTCTGTCGACTGCGGCCACTGTACGCGTTTCGTAGTCACTGTAGAAGTTGACCGCACCCACAGCCAGTTCGCCTGTTGTCCGGCTGATGTTGGATTCATCTGTTGTGCCATTCATGGCTACATCGCGGGCGCGCTCCATCGACCCATCAGTCCCATCGAGCTGAACGGCCCCAGCAAGGGCACCAGCATCTGCGCGGTGCTGCAGCTGACTTTTAAGCGTAATAAGCCGACCCAAGTCTACAGAAACTGACCCGGCGGAAAGCGCAAGCATGCTGAAAATGGCGGCATAGACCGCCACACCGCCTGACTTATCTCGATACCAACGCCACGTAAGCGCTTGTATCTGTTTCGTTTTCTGCTTCACGCGACAACTCATAAAAGGTGATACAGACATAGTTCACCCGCTAATATTTGTTGCCGGTGAATAAATGGCAAATAATTTAATTTGCTGAAATAATTGATAAAATTCGAATATTTTCCGGAAGCACTAACTGGGACTCAATTTGTTACTCAATAATCCGGGCATTCGCGTGATAATTCTCTGAACCCGAAGGTGTGATACGGCCAATAAGTTCAACGTAGATGGTCGAATTTGGCGGGTTTCCAGCCTGTTCCGTAACGAAGGCCGCAATGTATTTGCCGTCCGTCGAATATGTGCCGCGACCACGAACATCCAGCGCGATGCATTGAAGAATTGCAACTTCCACAACGCGTCTAAGAGCCCCGTTGGAGGCCACAGTGTCATCGGGCTCTCCATCTTCCGGAATGTAATCGCCAACCGGATCTACCCGCGTATAACCTGTCGGCACGTCAGTATCGACGGGGAAAATGGTCTTTTTCCCATCCCGGTCAAATGTTTCACCGGCTTCATAGAGGTAGACCTGATAGCGTGAGGCGTCCGCCAGAGCGTCAGGCAGGCTGTCCCCGTCATGGGCGCCTTCCCAATAGGCTTCGGGGTCCCAGTCACCGTCACCGACATATTCGTCCGTATCCGGGTCATCAGAAGTATCGTCATCTGTGCCTGAGTTTCCAGCATTCGCGGAATTACCGGGACTGTCGCTGGCGCCATCAGCCCCGTTGCCAGTTACCTCGAACACTGAATCTCTTGGATATTCCTGCACATTTGGCGCACGGCCTGACCAGCTTGAACCGTTGAAACGGGCGTTCATACCGTCGCGTACCTTGTTGGCCATGTTCCCTGGTTCAGTTGTTACGTCGTTAGATGTGCAACCCGGCGGTTCAATATCAGCCAATGCGCGTTCAACATTGTTTGCGCCAGCACCATACCCTGTTTCCAACGAGCCGAAATTGCCGGGTACCATCGGCCCGCTACCCTGGCCAGCTTTGAGCATCATCATGACGCCGGCATTGTCAGAATCCATCAGGTCCGTGCCGCCTTCTTCGGTAGGGTCGCATGCCATGAGGGGGGGCGCATGGCACATCAGGGGCTCTGCCTGGGCGACCGCCCACGCGTTGACCGACTGGCTATCATCAACATCAGCGGCTTCCATTAACATGCCGAAGAACGGGGTGAAGAAGAAATCGACCAGCTTGGGTTCCAGCCGCACTTCGACTATGGAAGCATCATCATCACCAGTTGCTTCGATCTTTGTTGGCGAATACTCGCTGTAAAAGGTGACTGTGGCGACGGTCAGGTCGGTGGAGCGACTGATGTTGGAGCTGTCGGTAGACGAAAATCTGGCAACGTCAGACGCACGCTCTCGGGCGCCGGTTGTGCCGTCGAGGTACACCGCTGCGGCGGTTGCGCCAGCATCTGCGCGATGCTGCATCTGGGCTTTCAGCGTTATCAGGCGCCCCAGGTCGACAGATATGCTGCCGGCAGACAGGGCCAAAATGGAGAAAATGGCTGAGTAGGTAGCCACGCTGCCGCGGCGATCCTGTATAAATCTCTGAAGCAAACTTGAGCTCACACTCATGATTAATCCCGTTTTGTTGCCTGGTTCGGAGAAGGCTTCAATTCGACTTGAGTAGGTATCAGCTGTATTTTGCCCCCAATTAGAGGCTATTAGCGTGAAAATATAGTCAACTATTGGTGATCGGCGCGACAATTTTTTCGATTTTGAAATATTGTCGAAATAACATATAGTTAACAGGCAGATTGGTTTGATGTACATTACGACAACAATGGGGTTGTGCGTATGCTGCGAAAATTGGCTGTGCTAAGATGACCCTGCAATTTGTTTGGTGAGGTCGATATGGCACTTGCACATCTAGATGAACAGAAGAGTGGCGCAAGCCGCTTTGCGCTGAAGGCCGCTGGCTGCCTGATGGCAACTACATTGTTGGCGTCATGTGGCACAAGCGCTGTTAATACCAGCTCTATCAAGACGCTGGATAATCCCGCCCTCTATCAAGGCCTGGCAAAAGCCAGCGAAGATATAGGTGATTACGCGCGCGCTGTCGAATTTTATGAGCGCATGATAGCGCAAGGCAGCAAGGACCCCGAAGTTTGGCAAAGACGTGGTGAGTTGCTGCTTAAGCTTGGTGCTGTTCGTAACGCGCGTGCGCATTATGCTGCTGCGCTCAAGGCCGGCTTGGATACGTCTGACATGCGTCGCGGTTATGCGCGTGCGCTGGTCCGCGTTGGACAACCAAATGAAGCATTGGCTCAATTTGACCAGGCGATTGCCATGGAGCCGAGCAATTACAAAGCCATGAATGGCAAAGGCGTGGCGTTGGATATGCTTGGCCGACACGAAGAAGCCCAGGACCAATATCTGCGTGTCCAGGAAATGCAGCCTTTCGATATTGCCATGCAAAACAATTTGGCACTGTCCTACACCTTGGCAGGTAATGCTGAGAAGGCGATTGGCCTGCTTGAAACCGTCTATCTGGCCGGACAGTCCACCATGCAGAACCGCCAGAACCTTGCCATGCTTTACGGTTTGACAGGGCAGGAAGATAAAGCTGCTGCACTTTCGAGAATTGATCTGAAGGATTCGGTAGTGGCCCAGAATATGGCTGCCTATGAGGAGTTGCGCCGCAAGTATAATGGTGATGCAGCGGTGCCAGAAGCATCAGAAGCCCAACCAGTTGAAGCGGTTGCCGCAAATGAGAAAGTGGTTGAACCGGCCGCAGCAGAGACGCCGATCATAGAAACGGTCCGCACCAATGCTGCAGAGGCGGCGTTGGCCCGCAGAGAAGCGGTGCCTGTAACCGTACAATTTGTGCCTGTTGAACCGGCTGAGTCCGAAACGGCAGGGCCCGAATCTGTTACCTTGCCACCGATTGCTGAAGCACCTGCGCCCGCACTGCCCGTTCGGGTGTTGCAGTCGGATGCGCCAGCAGACATGGTAGATGATGACAAGCCAGAGGACATAACGATTGTCGACGTTGTAGCTCTTGAAGGGCCAGTCGAGGCTACGCCGGTTTTGGAAGAAAGAGCGCCTGCTATACCGGCACAAACTGGGGATGCAGACATAGCAGGACAGCAAAGCGAGGCTGAGCCATCCATAGCCGTCGTTCTTGCCCCGGTGAAACGCCCGACGACGGAACGTCAAATTACCCAGGAACAGAGAGAGCTCGTGGCAGCTGACTTGTTCGTTGATGAGCTGAATGATGATATTTTGGTGCCGCGTCTCGGTGCTGCCCCGATTGGTGGTTCATCTGCGCCGCAAGAACCGACCAAGCCTGCATATCAGCGGTTGGCTGAAGTGGAATTGGCGGCCATGAACGTTGAGATGGATGCGTTTGGTAACGCATTGCGGGTTATCCCCGGTGAACGACAGGCTCGGCTGGAAAGGCCTGATCTGCGCCCCGTTAAACAGGCTGTATCTTTGACACCGGCTGAAGAGTGGGTGATTGATCTGGGTACCTATGAGACGACTGCAATTGCCCGCATGGAGTGGCAGGCACTGAAGGTGAAGTACGAAAATGTGCTAAAGGGCGTGGGCCACTATTATGACGAAATGGCCTTTTCAACGCGCCTTCTGGCCGGACCATTACCAAGCAAGAATGTTGCTGAAGTGAAGTGTCTGTCCTTTGAGGAGGGGTTGGCCGATTGCGGCGTGATGACCGCTGCGCAGACGACTGTTTCCATTTTGTGGAACGACACCATCAAGTGACAGTGGGTCGGCATGAACAAAAAAGGCGCCCATTGAGGCGCCTTTTTTTATTGTATATCCTGCGTGAACCTAGAGCGTATCCATTGTTTGAATGACAGCTGGGCCGAGCAGCACAGCAAACAGGCATGGGAAAATAAAGCCAATCATGGGTACTGTCAGTGTAGCGGGTAGCTTTGCCGCTTTTTCTTCTGCCATAAGCAGCCGTGCATCTCGAAAGTCGGACGACAGAACTCGGAAGGATTGCGCCAGTGGCGTACCGTAACGTTCAGTCTGATTCAACGTACTCACCACGGATTCAATGGCGGGTACATCCGTGCGCCGCAGCAGATTGTTCAATGCTTCGCTGCGTTCCGGCATAATGCTGAGTTCGACCGCCGTCAGATTCAATTCTTCTGAAATCTCTTTATTGGTGCTCAGCATTTCCTGTGCCACGCGTTCAAATGTTGGTTCCAGCGCGAGGCCGGCTTCCGTGCAGATAACCATAAGGTCGAGGGCATCTGGCAAAGCGCCTTGAATTTTGGCCTGTCTGCTACGACCCATGAAATTGATGATTGAATCCGGCAGGGCTATGCCAACAAAAGCGGCCAGGCCCAGCATGGAAAATTTCAATAGTGGTGACAAATTCTGCAGCGCTGGCGTTGCATAATAGAGCATGAAGGCTAACAAAACGATGATGACAGGCCCTAGAAACTTGGCCAGTACATAGATGCCAATGGCCTCGTTGGACCGGAAGCCAGCCAAGGCTAGTAAATTTCTGATATTGGCCGTCTGCTCTGTACGCCTTCTGCGAAATTTGCTTACTAAGGACGTCAGCCTGTTTTCTCGCTGCAGGGAAACGCGCTGTTTTTTTTCTGCCTGGGGTAGGGAGGATAATACCTGCCGTTCATGTGCCCGGACGGCTTTGGCTCGCTTGGAGACATCATCTTTTTCAATGACGTTGATCCAGACAAACATCACCACGGCAAACATCATCAGCCCAGCCAGAATCGGAATCAATTCTACCCAGGTCATGCCGAAAAATACTGCTGTGCTTGTCATATCTGGAACTTCACCATTCTTGCCATGATCAGATACCCCAAACCCATACTTGCCAAGGCGACGCCGCTGACAATTCTTCCCGTCTCATCTTCGATCAGAATGCTGACATAGCTTGGGTTGATAACAATGAGGACCGCAAAGACCAGGAAGGGCAGTGCCCCAATGATTATTGCGGAAGAACGCGCTTCTGATGTCAGCGCTCGAATTTTGAGCTGCATCTGGTTTCGTTGTCGCAACAGACGGGACAGGTTATTCAGGGTTTCGGTAAGGTTACCACCCGTTTCTTTCTGAATTGCCAGCGCAATAGACAGGAATGCGAAGTCTGGTGCCCCAACTCGCTGAACCGAGCGGGCGAGTGCATCTTCCAGAGGCATGCCAATTTTTACCTGATCGGAAATCTTCCGGAACTCGTCGGAAATGGGACCCGTCAGGTTAGTTGCGACCGATTCAATGCCTTCAGCAACAGGCAGGCCTGAACGAACATTTCGTACGATCAGATCAATAGAGTCGGGCAAGGCGGCGTTGAATTCCTTGATATTAGATTTACCACGCATTGAAATTATCAGTGTTGGCATCAGCAAACCCAACGCAAAACCAACAATCAACGAAACCTGGCCTGAGAACGGTGTCAGGATAGACACCAACCAGCCAAACAAAAGCGAAAGCCCAATAATCACCAAAAAAACGATGGACAGGTTGACATCAAAACCGGCGCGTTCAACGCGCAGTCGCATCTGGTCTGCATTGGGTAGGTACTGACGTATTTTTTGGTCGAATGAGACAGACACCGTCTTGCTTTTGGCAGCCGACAACTGGCGAGCCGGGCCCTTCGCCACCTGCGGTATGCCCGCCGGGTCTGTGAAGCGCTTTAGGCGCTGCTCCATGCGGCGTTGTTCGGGCGAGCCGTAAATGAGGAAGATGGCGGTAGTACCAATCGACAAAATTGAGACCAGGACAATAATGATGACCAGGCTACTCATCGTATTCTTCTCCAATAGCGGCCATGAGGGTTCGGTCCAGACCGAAATATGCGGCGTTGGGCAGGAAGTTGGGGCGCAGGCCGGACCCGCGGAACTGACCATTCAGGCGACCTTCGGCAGTTTCACCCCGGAATTCGTAGGTGAACAGGTCTTGCGCCAGGATAACGTCGCCTTCAATACCGACAACTTCTGTCACGTGGGTCACGCGCCGGATGCCGTCGCGCATACGGGCGATCTGCACAACAAGGTCGATGGCGTTTACAATCTGAGTGCGCAGGGCACGTTCCGCCAGGTTGAACCCACCCATGGACACCATGTTTTCCAGTCGGGTCAGCGCTTCACGGGGTGAATTGGCGTGGATGGTACTCAAGGAGCCATCATGCCCCGTGTTCATGGCCTGCAGCATATCGATGGCCTCTGAACTTCGGATTTCACCGAGAATAATCCGATCCGGGCGCATACGCAGCGAGTTCTTTACAAGATCTCGCATCGTAATCTCACCTTTGCCCTCGATATTTGGCGGGCGTGTTTCGAGACGAACCACATGGGGCTGCTGCAACTGGAGCTCAGCGGCATCTTCAATGGTAACAATGCGCTCGCCGGGGTCGATCATGCGTGAAAGCGCATTCAGCAATGTCGTTTTACCGGAGCCGGTACCGCCTGAAATCAGGATATTCAGCCGACTGGCCGAAGCAATTTTTAGAACTGTGGCCAGCGGCTCGGAGATGTTCTCCTGCCTAGCCATGACATCCAAGGTGATTTTCTGCTTGGCAAACTTACGAATGGATATAGATGGGCCATCCAGTGCCAGAGGGGGAATGATGATATTGACGCGGCTGCCGTCGGGCAGGCGGGCATCGACCAAAGGTACCGATTCATCTATTCGACGGCCAACCCGGCTTACAATGCGTTGGGCGACGTTCATAACATGGGCGTTATTGCGAAAACGGACATCTGACAGTACCAGTTTGCCGCGTCGTTCCACATAGACCTGGAACGGGCCATTCACCATGATGTCGGTGACTGATTCGTCTTCCAACAAGGGCTCAAGCGGCCCAAAGCCGATCATTTCATCAACGAGGCGTTTGGTGACGTCTTGTGTTTCGCGTTGGGAGAGCACGATCCTCTTTTCAATGAGGATCTCATTGACCATGGTCGCCAATTCGCCTTCCAGTTCTTCGCGGGACATCTGGACGGCCGCGCCGGCGTCGATGCGTTCTACGACTTCAGCAAGTATCTCTTCCCTGCGCTTGGCATGCGCCTGGATTGATTGTTCTTTGGCCTGGTTCGCATCCGAGTCACGTTCTGCTGTAGCAGCATCCGAAGGATCGACAAGTTGTTTGCCTTTGTCTTCAGCAGGTTTAGCGACTTCTTTAGACTGGGAGCCGAATTTGGATTGTACAGGTTTTGCACCCGCAGCTCTTTGACCAAACATTGGTTAGCCCTTTCGTGACAGCGACGCAAACAGCCCCTTCTTTGATGACTGTTTGTTCTGGCGGCTTTGGTCGACGCCTATGTAGCGGTCCGCAATTTGTTTGAGCGTCTTGCCAATGTTACCACGTCCGGCCGTTATAGGCTCGCCCAGATTTGCTGCCTTCAAGACGGTGTTAGCCTCAAAAGGTACTTGGAAATCAATTTTCCACCCGGCACCCTTTTCAAATTCACTGATGGGAATCTCTGCCCGTGGGTTCTCGCCGACTTTGTTGGCAATCAGGCCGATCTGGCAACCAGGATTGGCTTCTTTGATATGTTTGATCAACCGTGCAGCATCGCGCATGCCGGTCAGGGACAAGTCACTGACAACCAGCACCAGACCCGAGAGCTGTAATGTCCGGTAGACAACTTCACTGGTCGACCGAGGAACGTCGACAATCACATAGTGGAATTGTGTCTTCAATTCGTTGAGCAGAGCGTCAATACCGTCACGGCTGTTGCCTATGTTCTCGGAAAAACTTTCTTCCCCCCCTAAGACATACAGCCTTTCAGCGGCCTGACTGCTAACGCGTTCCAGAAACAGGCTGTCAATGCGTTCAGGTTGGTTCAGTGCATCGGCCAGGCCACCCCTTGCATCAGCACCCAGAGTGAGCGCCAAGTCGCCAAAATGGGTGTCGAGATCAACCAGCACAACTCTCTTCGACGTTTCCTGCGCAACGATAGCACCGCAATTTGCCGTTATAGTGCTGGAGCCGGATCCGCCGCGGGCGCTAATGACAGATATGATCTTACCAGTCCGGCCCATGATAGAGAGCCCTGACCCGCCATCGTCGAGCGAAGAGATCGACGCCATCACCTGTTCTTTGGTTAACGGCTTGACCAGATAGTCAGCCGCGCCAATTCCTAACAAGTCCCTGAACAGGGTTACATCGTTGTTCGCGCCAAGAACTATCAACCGCGTACCCAGTTCACAGACTTCACTTAGCGCGACAATCTGGTCGACGGGGTCGTCCACGCCATCGATATCGACAATCAGCAGGCTGGGAGACCGAACGTCTTCCAAATAGAGGCAGGCTTCCTGAATACTGCTGCGCCGAACACATTCGTCGGGAAGCAGCAGTGCTTCGGTTATTTCCAGCAGCAGGCTTTCTGTGCGCTCATCGGCGACGAAGGCCATGAAAGGTTGGCGATCACTCGCCCCTTGCTCTGTAATTGGATCGCCCAGTTGCATATTCGTCTTAGTTCCCAGTTGTCGAGGTGTCATTTTCACCAGGCGCTTCAACGACACCCGTGCCGTATCGGCGCTGGCCGACCACTTCCCGTTCAGCCGTGGCAGGGTCCAGTTTTCTCCCCCCAACCAGGTCTCGCGGGTCTGCAAGCATTTTGCCCAGATTATACTCGTTACTGCAACCCAGACTCCGGTCTCGCAGGGGCTCGTCGTCAAAACCGCTGGACAAATTAACGTCGACGATCCCGCATGCCGGGCTAATCACGGTGTAGCGCCGAACGACAAGTTCGAGCTTGCTGCTGTATTCACCGATATTTACCAACTGGATACGGTCTGCGTTAACCCCTTGGGCAATAAAGCTTTTCTTGAGATCGCGCGCAATCTTGTTATTCCGCTCCGACTGTACTGGGTCTCCACTGGTGAAGGCTGTGCGAATTTCATAGTGATCTCCCCGGTCGCGGCCAACCTGCGCAAGAAACGAAGAGAGTGTTGCATTCTGATTGCCGTTCAACCGGTTTTGTCCAGCAGCAAGGTCCACCGCGTGCGCATAGGGCGTTACGGTTATTTCATTTTGTGGCGGCGGGTCCATAAAACCACTGCGGTTGGAAATTTGTTCGGTAAAACTTCCTGTGCCACATGAAGCCACGCCGAATGCCAGTACTGCTGCCAACGCCAGCTTGGGCAGGGTAGAAATCTGTGTTTGTTGCGTATCAGACATCAGCATTACTCCATTATAAAGCCGACTGGGCTGTTAAGCTGACTGCGCTCGCCACTAGACGTTATTGCGTTCGATGAGGAACTTTCCAACAGTTGCTCAAACTGCTGGGATGCTTCGCCGCGATCAGCGGGCGTAAGCAAGGGTGTGTCCGGGTCAACCGGTTGTACCAGGTAAGGCGTTGCAATAATGATCAGCTCCGTTTCCTCTTCCAGGTAGCGGCGAGACTGGAATAATTTGCCCAGAATCGGGATGCTACCCAGGCCCGGCACTTTGGAGATGTCGTTGACTTCACGGTTTTGCAGCAGGCCGGCCACTGCAAAACTTTGCCCGCTTGCCAGTTCAATGGTTGTGTCAGCACGGCGGGTGGTTAACCCGGGCACTTCAATGCTGTTCAGGATAATGCCAGCGGCTTCAGAGAGTTGTGAAACTTCAGAACGAAGCTTCAGGTTGATGCGTTCGGCGGACACCACTGTTGGCGTGAAGGCAAGGCTAACACCAAATTGCTTGAACTGGATCTCGATTTCATTGTCGTCAACACCAACGGGAACAGGAAATTCGCCGCCCGCCAGGAAAGACGCCGTTTCACCAGATAGGGCGGTTAGGTTGGGCTCTGCGAGGACAGAAACCATGCCTTGGGTGTCCATGGCGTCAATAAGGGCATCCAATCCCTCGTTGCTCGCATTGCGATAGGAGAGGGCAAGATAGTTATTGGATGAGTCCAGGCTGAACTCGGGCAGGGCGGTCGTGCCGAAGGTCGTGCCGAATACGCCGAACTTACCCATTTTATCGAAATCCCAGCTTACCCCAAGCGCCCGTATTGTTTCGCGTGATGCCTCGACAATACGGATGCGCAGGTTGACCTGGATCGGGGAAGCAATTTCGAGCCGGTTGATGATGCTCTCATCTTTACCCAGATATTGCTGTGTCACCTGGATGATCTCATCGGCAGCTGCAGGAGTTTGAGTCGTGCCCTGAACAATCAGCCCGCTGGGCAAAGACGTCAGCGTGATGGCCGTATCTGGCTGCAGCTGTTCTATGATATCTTTCAGGTCGGAAAGGTTATGCGTCACTGTCACCTTTGTAGAGACAATGGTCTGATCGTTCTTGTCGAGTGCAAACAGCGTTGTCTGGCCTTTGCGCAACCCATACAGGAACAAGGTCTTTTTTGATCGAGTTTGTACATCGACAATTGAAGGGTCGGAAACAAAGACTGTCGCAGCATCCCGCGCCAGCCGCATGATGGATCCCTTGTTGATTTCAATTGCCAGATTACTCTTGGCTTCAAGAATGTCAGCGGCCGTGGCCGGTTGTGTGAACACAATTGCTCCGGCAATCAAAGTTGCTGACATGAGGCGCCATAATTTGATCATTTTTTGCGTCCCTTTGCCCCTACTCATACGATTTGTAATGCCCTTGAGTGACATCATCAATTTTGTCCAGTTCACTTACTTTCTTGTCCGCCACGCATAATGACTGGCTTGTCTTCCATACCAGCAGCCAGTCCAGGCGCCTGCATGGCAACAGAAGCGTTGTAGTCCCACGTCGCCGTGCGCTGTGGCCTGCCTGGGTTGTCCTGGGCGTCTAACCCCCGAAGGATCAATGACAGTTCACCCATGCTCATACCCAGTGCAACTCGCTCCGCTTGCCTCGGCGTCACCTGCAGCGTCGCTGTCTTGCCCTGCACAGCTGAGGCAGGATCGCTCACAAAATTCTGGTCCATCGCCAAAAGGCGGATGTTTTGCAGAATAGTTTCTGCGACACGGCGGTCCGACTTGTTCCCCTCGGCATCTTCAACCTTGAACCTGTGGGTCATGATCAAATCTACATAATCACCAGGCAGGATAAGGCCTGCATTGCTAGTTGTGGGGGTTACCGGAATTGAAATTGCGCGATAGCCGGGTTCAAGAATGGCGGAGAGAAAACCGCGGTCGCCAGGCTTTACGATGGCGCCGGTTGTAATAGGCTGACCTCCAGGAATGCCAAACCGTACGACTGAGCCAAGAAGCTCTTTTTCTTTGGCTTCTGCAGCGTCTTCTTCCTCTTCTTCCGGAATATATGTCACATAGCTGTCAGACAGGCCTTCTTCAGGCCAGTTTTGCCACTGAACATGCTGTGATTGCATGAAAACACCTGAATTCAGGTTTTCTGCGGCCACTAGAACCTGGGTGGTCGTTTCTTTCTGCTGCACAACTGCAACAGCCTGCGCTTGGTCAACTGAATCGTCAGTCATCCACATCCGTAAAAGCACGATTGTGGCGCCGACGATAACGACGTTCACCAGTATCAGAATGACGAGCCGATTCCTCATGGCACTTAAACTCCCATTAATACTGACTGTTGCAGCCAGATCATCGTTAATCCACCGGCGGCTATCGCCACGCCGTATGGCAATTCAATTGCCTGACCTTCTTCAAGTGCTTCATCGGCTCCAGGGGAGACCTGAGGCCGTGCACGTTGCTTCAAAAGGTAAAAGGTAGCCAACCCTCCACCAAAAAGGGATGTAAGCACCGCGAAACCCAGCAAACTCTGCAGACCAAGCCAAGGCGCCAATGCTGTCATCACCTTTGCATCTCCCCCGCCGATCATGCCGATGGCAAACATGCCAAATGTAATAATGAATACGATTCCAAGAGATAAAAAGCCGTCGACCCAGCTGTGATGCCCGACCAGACCACTTATTAGAAATGCAAAAAGAAGTAGGACGCTAATGCGGTTGGGAATGATGCGTGCACGCAGATCAGTAGCCGCACACCATATCAAAAGGCCGGAGCACAATATTGCAAGCGTAATATGAAGCCAGTCGTGTTCGCCCATGTCTCCATAACCCCAGGCAATCATCCCTTAAGTGCCGTTTCTTGGCACTAAAAGGAGGCGAAAGCGTGTGCCTTCGCCTCCCATGGGCCAATTAGCTCGGCCTGTTTCGTGGTATCCAGCATACTGGGCACCCAGTAGCCAGAAGCCAGTCACTTATTAGGCGGCCGCGTCGACTGCGGTACCAATGTTGCCGAACAGAGCGTCAAGGTCACCGCCGAGGGCGGTCAGCGCTGCAATTAGCACCACTGATACGAGAGCAGCAATCAGGCCATATTCGATCATGGCCGCGCCGCGCTTATCGGCGAAGAAGTTGAGAAGCTTTGTCATGTGTAGTCTCCAATACAAGTTTATCTGTCGTCCCAAGCTTATTCTCATCGAAAACCAACTTGATGTCTACATGTAAACCCGGAATTTCCTGCAGCGCAAAATATTTTTTTATCGTAAAATTCGAAATAATAGTAATATTATGTAATAATTTGATTATTTCTCGTTCACAAATTTGTTATCGTCAATTAAAATTTTATAATATAGGATTAAATACATAATAATTAATATATGACTACATTATCAGAATATTGATGAAAGATATTTAGTTATAAATATCCATATTATTTCTATTTATTATTTTAAAATACATGGGGCTTATTTTATCAGAAATGCCTAGGAATCGCGTGTTTAACCCCTAAAAGCTCCCAATATTGCGTGTTTACTCGCCGTGAACAGGCGAAATCAGACAAAAATCGTGTATTTTTTCCATATCACTTTCACAAAATACCGTAATAGTTTGAATCATTAAGAGATTCAGGATGCTCGCCCCATTCGGTTTTTCGCTGCGGGCGGGGTCTTTGGGGGCTATCTGGGTGGGGCATGGCGCGCAGAAGACCAAAAGCCTTCCAGCCGTGCCAGGGCATCTGCTGTTGTTTCCAACTCGCCCTCATTGATGAGGCCCGCCTGTAATTGTTCTGCATGCCAGTCAAAGAGAGCGGACAGGCGATTACTGATTTCTAGCCCCTTGTCGGCGCTTTTTACATGCAGGGATCGCTTGTCATAGGGAGAGGGTGTTTGAATGACATAGCCGTTCTCGACCATTTTTTTGACATTATATGAAACGTTGGATCCCAGGTAATAACCACGTTCGATCAACTCGCCCATCGGGAGTTCTCTGTCGCCGATGTTAAAAAGGATCATCGCTTGTGCTGCATTCAGGTCGCGAATTTCCAAGCGATCGATTTCAGCCTTGATGACGTCCAGACACCGGCGGTGGAGTCGTTCAATCAGTCCAATCATCTTGGGGTATGAATTACTCATGGCGGGTTTCCTTGTGCTTCTTTGTGTTATCAGGAAAACAGTTGGCGCGATTGCGACGAACCACCTGTTTCGGCACTTTCGCCCGGTCGCCATAGATTATAGACTCCGGCTTCGCTGACGAGACGGTGATTGCCGTTCTTCTTGGCCGTGTAGAGATAGGAGTCAGCAAGTCGCAAGGTATCTGCGACTGTGCTTTGGGGTGATATGCCCACCACGCCGCCACAGAATGAGACGCTGACCAAATGTTCGCCGTCTTCGATTTCGATATCGCGAAGTTGCTTGGTGATGCGAGACAGGGGCTCCAGTATCTGGTTGGTAGGTGTTTCCGGCATCAGGATGGCAAATTCATCCCCGCCTATTCGGGCGATCGTGTCGATATCTCGCAGGGCGTCTTTCAGGGTGCCGACGAACTGCTGCAGCACTTCATTGCCCGCCAGGTGGCCATAGCTGTCATTGATCTGCTTGAATTCATCAAGGTCGATGAGTGCCACTGAGGTAGCCCGGCCTGAGCGTGCGCAACGACGAATTTCACCCTGCAGCATTTCTTCAAAGCGGCGTAATTTGAAAACGCCCGTGAGTTCATCTGTTTCGGCCAGGTGGCGCCATTCAGCTTCGGCTGTCTTGTAATCTGTTATATCAACCAGAATGCCAAATACTTCCCAGATCACACCTTCAGCATTGGTGAAAGGTTTACCGGCAAACTTGACATAGCGGAGGGAGCCATCCCGCCGCATCACGCGCACTTCAATCTTGAACTCGCGGCCATGATGCAATGCACCATCGATGCATTCCTGCGCCATGGTGCGGTCATCAGGGTGAAAGATGCCCATCAGGGTGTCGGAATCTACGGATTGTTCATATGGCCGCAAACCGCAGATTTTGTAGACTTGGCCTGACCATGAATGTTTGTCGCGTCTGGGGTCAAGGCGCCAGAATCCAACCTGACCGAATTCCTCGGTCATCTCCATAAACATCGCTGTAATATGGAGATCTGCGGCTTCAAGAACCTTTGATAACTTGTCGGTCAGCAGCATTGCTTATAAAGGCTCCCCAGTGCCTCGGCAGTGTGATGACTTTGTTTCCCCTTGGGTGGACACTTTGTTGGTTGGCTGTTTTCTCTGATCTGGAACGAACCCATATCTACATGCCGACGCAAAAACTGGACCCTGGTCACCACTTCAACACTAACCCTAAGCAATTCTTCTTGTGGCTTCAACGCCATTAAAGGACCCCGCCTGGTAACTTTTCTGCGATCCCCTCCGGGCAAGATACCAAATTGGAATGGCATACCAACTGATTTAATTTTGTTAAATATTGTAATATTGGCAAAAATAAAATGCGATAAATCTGGCTTGTGTCTGCCCATAACATATTGATTATTCAGCGAATATGGCAGAAAATCTGCTGTCTTGTAATGCTTTGCGGTGCCAAGTGGCCAAGCATTTGCGAACTCGACGGATAAAGTGTTAGGGGTGTATGTTCAGCCACATCGAACAGTACCCTGAATAACAGTCAATAATTGGACACGCAGCGTTTTGAATAGCGAACCCAAGAAACTCGTTGTACTTGATGACGACGACCTCATCACTGAATTGGTGGTCGAGGCGGCGCAACAGGTTGGCATTGTTGCTGAGGCAGCAAACGAATTTGAGACGTTCAAGAATATCATGGCGCGCTCTCAGCCGGACCTGATCCTGATTGATCTGGTGATGCCAGGTGTCGACGGCATTCAGGTGCTTCGGTATCTCGCCGGCCAGAAGTGTCAGACGAATATCCTGCTGATGAGTGGGTTCGACCCTAAAGTTGTACAGACGGCGCAGCGCCTGGGGCTTTCCTTGGGGCTGAATGTTGAAGGAGTGCTTTCCAAGCCTGTTTCAATCTCTGCGCTGAAGTCTGAAATCAAGCGTGCCGTCAGGTCGGAAGAGGCTGTTTCAGAAGAAGCGTTGCGCGACATTGTGTCCGCGCATGGCGTCGACGTGCATCTGCAGCCCAAGGTGCGCATTACACCTAAGCCGCAGATTGGTGATCAGGTGCCGTCTGGAGTGGTAGGCCTGCGGGCAGAAAGCATCGAATACGAAGTGGTTGGCTTCGAGGCCCTGGCCCGTTGGAAGCTGGCAGACGGTAGTTTTATCCCGCCCTCAATCTTCATCCCGATGGCAGAAGAAAACGACCTGATTCAGAATCTGACATTCTCAATCTACCGCAGTGTGGTGAAAGTTCTGGGAGACTGGAACAAGCGTGGTCACAAAATGAGTGCATCCATCAATATATCGCCGCGCCTGATGGGGAATTTGGATTTGCCGGATATTCTGGTGGATGAAGCTGCCGCCCAAGGGGTTACCACCGACCAGATTGTGCTGGAGATGACAGAGTCAGCCACCATGGCCGATGCCGCGCATATTATGGAGGTGCTGACGCGCTTCCGTCTGAAGGGTTTTGGTCTGTCGCTTGACGACTTCGGCACCGGGTATTCGTCGCTTATTCAGCTATATCGCATGCCGTTTACAGAATTGAAGGTCGACAGATCATTCGTGAGTGAGATGGAAGCCTCGGATGAGGCGTTTACAATTGTCCGGTCGATCATCAGTCTGGGCCACAATCTGGGCATGGATATCTGTGCTGAAGGGGTGGAATCCCTCTCGACGGGTAACGCACTGAGCGACCTGGGATGTGACTATGGCCAAGGGTATTACTACAGTCGACCACAACCCGCCGACAGTCTGCAAGAGACACTAAATATGGTGTGACCGGCTAGTGTCGCCCCAACCTGCAGTATGAAGTGGGCTAATTTTCTTTGGTGTCTCTGCCTTTCTTGTTACTCTGGTTCCAGCTGAAACTTTATTGAAGGGGCAATTGCCTTGAGTAATGGCAATATCCTTCAGGCCCTGTCGCCATTTTCGTCTCGACGATCTGCACAGACTGGCAATGCCGGTGTGCTGGCGGGGTTATTCGCGGCAGAGATTCCCTATGCCATGGCTATCTTTGATCATGACGTCCGGTTTTTGGCGGTCAATGATCGTTGGATACAGGACTATGGTCTGGCAAATCAGCAGATAGAGGGACAGCATTTTTACGATGTGATGCCTGACGCGGCCAGGCGTTGGCAGGGCGTGATTGATTCATGTCTGGAAACCCGTGAAGTTATTTCAGCCATAGACACATTTGCTCGACGGGACGGGCAGGCCGTTCGCATGCGCTGGTCGCTGAAACCCTGGGGAGAAGATGCGTCCCAACCGAGCGGCGTTGTCATGACGACAGAAATCCTGGATGCCGACCAGAGGCAACCGGACCTGTCGACAGTGCAACAATTGGCGCTGGCATCTGCGTTGGGCCCCATGGCGATGATCGAGGGTAATCGACGACTTGCCTATGGCAATGCAGCTTTTGCGGAAATGCTAGGACTGGATGATACCACGGACCTCGTGGGCGCAGATTTTCTGCCACTTGTTCAGGATCGTTCGGTTCTGCGACAGGCCGTGCGTGGGCTGCGTAAAGACAGCAGGTGGTACGGCTATGTCGACATCACGGTGCAGGATGGTCGGTCCGTCCACTTGCGGGTAGCGGCCAATATTGTGCGTGATCACCAGGGACGGCGTTTGGGCGTGATGCTGTCCTGTACCGATTTGACTGAACAGAAACAGGCTGAAGAGGCGCTGAGCGTCAGCCGTCGGCAGTTGGCGAGCCTTATGGACAATCTGCCGGGCGGGTTTGCATTTCGATGCAAACACAATGCTTTTTTCTCGATGGAGATCATTTCGCGCGGCTGCAGGGACTTGTTGGGTTATACGCCGGATTCCCTGGTTGATAATCTTGACGTCGACTATGCCAGTCTCATTCACCCGGAAGACCTTGCCGAGGTAAGGCAGAATGTTCTCAATGCGGTAACGGGGCGGCGCCCATTTCGTGTGAACTATCGTGTGATTGCCCGCGACGGCCAGACCAAATGGGTGATGCAGCAGGGTACGCCCATCTACAACAAGTTCGACGAAATTGAGGCGCTTGAGGGCATAACGGTCGATATTACCGAGCGAATTGAAGCGAACCGCGGGCTGGAACAGCAAAAGGAACGTGCCGAGCAATATCTTGAAGTGGCATCGTCCATTATGCTGGCTTTGGACCGGCAGGGGCGGGTGTCGCGGCTCAACCGCAAAGGCACTGAAGTGACCGGCTATACCGAGGCCGAACTTGTCGGGCGCAACTGGCTGGATGCCATGATCGCACCAGAGCTGGTTGGTAAAATGCGCGCCCTGATCAACAAGCTGGCCTATGGGGAAGAACTCAGCGCCTATCAGGAAGTGGAAACGCTAAGCCGTACCGGTGAAACGTTACTGATCGGCTGGGAGTTGACGCCTATTACGGATGTAGCCGGGAGTGTAATGGGCATTTTGGTGTCAGGGGTCAACCTGACGGACCAGCGCGAAGCAGAACGACAGCTGTTGCAGGCACAGAAGATGCAGGCGGTAGGCGAACTGACGGGCGGCATGGCCCACGACTTCAACAATCTGCTGATGGCTGTGCAGGGGAATCTGGAGTTCCTGCGCTCTGGCATTGAGGGTGATGCCAAGCAGGAAAAATACCTGGATACAGCCATGCGGGCGGTGGGTAGAGGTACAGATCTGACGCGGCGCCTGCTGGCATTTTCGCGCAAGCAATTACTGCAGCCTGAACCGACGGCTATCAACGATTTGGTTTCTGACATGCTGGAGTTGATCCGTCGGTCGATCGGCCCAAGCATCGACGTGTCTGTAGACCTGGATGCAGCGGTCGGCAAAGCGCTTGTGGACCCGGCGCTGCTTGAAAACGCGCTGCTGAATCTGTCCATCAACGCGCGCGACGCCATGCCGCAGGGCGGGTCACTCCGTATTGAAAGCGGTATGACCACGCAGGCGAGCGGCTTTGGCGGGCAGGATGTCGTGCTGCAGCCAGGCGACTATATCATGATCGCGGTGCATGATACCGGCACCGGTATGCCGCCCGATGTGTTGGAGCGGGTGTTTGAGCCCTTCTATTCCACCAAGGAAACCGGCAAGGGGACCGGGCTTGGACTGGCAATGGTCTATGGATTCATTAAGCAATCTGGCGGGCATATCGAAATCAAAAGCACGGTTGGCGAGGGCACGGGCGTCTATCTGTACTTGCCGGTCGGTGAAGGTGCTGCCCCTGTAAACAATGCCGTGCCGGACACGGACGAGCCCTTGCGCGGTGGGGAAGAAACCATCCTGGTTGTAGAGGATGACCCGCCTGTTCGAGATGTTATTGTCGGCGTGTTGCGACAATGGGGCTATGATGTGAAAGAAGCCCCCAACGCCTTCATTGCAAAGCAATTGATACGGGACGGGTTGCGGCCGGAAATGCTACTCACAGATATTATCCAGCCACAGGGTAGTAACGGGATCGAACTGGCAGATGCCACGGTTCAATATGACCCGGACTGCGCCATCTTGCTGATGTCGGGTTTCAGCAACGAGCTTTTAGATCTCGCCGAAAATAATGCGTTGCCTTATCCCCTGCTGACCAAACCATTCAGCCATGAGGATCTGGTCCGCAAGGTGCGGTTTATTCTCGATGACCGGGTGGAGACGAACCTGCCGGGCTCCGGCAGGCTCTAAAGTTAACGGCGCCTAAAGCTTCTTGACCCGCCCCGTGCGGTCCTTGGCGAATTTCACTTGGCTGACGGAAGAATAAATTACCGGGATTTCGTCATCTTCCAGTGCTTTCATCCAGTTTTTACGGGCGAGGGCTGCGTCGATATAGGGGGCCAGTTCTTCTGCTTTTTTGGCCTCCCGCTCTTCACGACCTTCAGTGAAGTGGGGTAATACGTCGTCTGCAAAAAGCTGCAATGACTCGCATATCTGGTCGTGTGGGTTTCGCCCAGCCTGCTGCATCAGGATGAGCTGATCAACCCCGGCTTCCTGGAACTCGGCAATATGGCGGCGCAGGTCATCGGGTGTGCCGATGCCAGAGGAATATTCAGGGTCCATCGCAGCGGTCTGGACAATCTCTTCCGTCTTATTGCCGCGCAGCTCAACATAGTCGTCCCAAAGCGTGGTCCGGCCTGGTACCGTGTCCTTGGTGACTAGCGAGCTGAGCGCATAGCTGAAGAATTCAAAATTCTCCTGTCCCCGGCGGATGGCTTCCGTCCGATCATTGTGGACCGAGAAGCTGGAGACCATGGCGATGTTGGCATTGACCGTATGGCCGATAGGGACACAGTCGTCGCTCTTGATGATGCCGTAATAAATATCAGCCCAGTGTTTGGCCTCTTCAGGGTCAACAAAGGCGAAGGCCAGTGCACCAACACCCAGGCTGGCGGCAACTTTGATTGTGTCTCGGTTGGAACAGGCCATCCACAGGGGTGGATGTGGTTTCTGCATCGGTTTGGGAATCACATTGCGGCAGGGCATGGAAAAATGCTCGCCCTCAAAGCCGGGGTATGGGTTCATCACCATCATATTGGCGATCTGCTCGGCTGCTTCGATAGAGGCTTCGCGTTTTGTTTTTGCCTGAATGTTGAAGCCGTGTAGCTCCATGCGGGTGGCGCCTTCACCGATGCCCAGTTGCGCTCGACCATTTGAGATCAGGTCGAGCATGGAGACCGTTTCTGCAGATCGTGAGGGATGGTTGTATTGCGGGATCACCTGGCGAATCCCATGGCCCAGTTTGATGTTCTTGGTGCGTCCGGCCGCGGCGGCCAGCAGGCTTTCCGGCGACGAGCAGTGTGAGTATTCGTCGAGAAAGTGATGTTCTACGGCCCAGGCATAGTCGATGCCCAATTTGTCGGCGAGCTCGATCTGGTCCAGCGCTTCATGCACCAGCCTGTGTTCGTCTTCTTCCGTCCAAGGCTTTGGCAATTGCAATTCATAGAAAACGCCAAACCGCATGGCTCTCTCCCATTTCCCGTTTGTGGCCCCGATTTCGCCAAAACACTAGAGACTAAGTTGGGAAGGGTCCAGACCAGATAATCCGTCTCCCGTTTCCACCGGTTTCGCTTGCCATGCTATCTGCACGGGCACTAGTCTATCATCAAATCAGTCACAACGCTTTGAAGGAGGGACGCTCGTGAGTGCATTGCCCGAGGACGCCAACGCCGCTGTCGAAACGAAGAAAACCTATTGCCGTTTTTGTCACAACTATTGTGCCATGGAAGTGGATGTTCTGGATGGCAAGCCAGTCGCCGTAAGGGCTGACACGTCGGACCCCGTCTATGGTGGTTATAGCTGCATTAAGGGCCGCCAGCTGGTTGATGCCTACGACCACGAAACGCGTATTACCAACCCGCTCAAGAAGCTGCCGGATGGCAATTGGCAGGAAATTTCCATGCAGCAGGCAATGGATGAAATTGCAGCCAAGACGAAACATAGCATCGACAATTATGGCCCGCGTTCGGTTGCCAGCTATTGCGGCACCTATGCGTTCCAGGAATCTGCCGCACTCGTTGTCTCCCGGGCGTTCCACGCCGGGATCGGGTCAGACTCCTACTACACCTCGGTTACGATCGACCAACCGGGCAAGGCAATCTCCATGTCCCGTCACGGCGTCTGGGCTGGCGGCGTTCATAGCTTTGAAGGCGCCGATGTTGCCCTGATTGTTGGTAATAATGCGGTGATCTCGCAGTTCTCGCCTTATGGCGGTATCACACCGTTCAGCCCCACCAAGGCGCTGAATGATGCCGTGAAGTCCGGCATGAAGATCATCGTGATTGATCCGCGCCGGACCGAAGTGGCCAAAAAGGCCCACCTGCATTTGCAGGTTCGCCCGGCAGAAGACCCGACGCTATTGTCCGGCATCATCCGTGTGATCCTGGAAGAGGAGCTCTACGACAAGGATTTCTGCAGCAAATATGTAGAAGGCTTGGATCAGCTCAAGGCCTCTGTTGCAGACTATACGCTCGACTATGTGGAAAAGCGTGCTGGCATACCTGCTGAACAGGTGCTTGAAGCCGCGCGTATTTTTGCTGGCGGCAAGCGCGGTATCGCCAGTGGCGGTACGGGCCCCAACATGTCGCCGCATGGCAACCTGACCGAGCACCTCATGCACACGCTGAATACGCTTTGTGCTCGTTACAATATGGAAGGCGACAAGGTGCCCAACCCGGGTGTTCTTTCGCCTGCAGGCAATCGCAAAGCCGAGGTGACCGCACCCTGGCAGGCCTATGGTGAAGGACTGCCCAAGTCCCGCATCCATGGTCTGACGCAGATCTTCGGTGAAATGCCTACCGCCGTGCTGAATGATGAAATCATCGAACCCGGCGAAGGACAGGTAAAGGTTCTGTTCAGCATTGGTGGTAACCCGATGGTGGCATGGCCGGACCAGCACAAAACCAAACGCGCCATGGATATGCTTGACCTTTTGGTTTGCATCGACGTGAAGATGTCGGCCACCGCCAAGCTGGCGGATTATATCCTGCCCGGCAAAATCTGCCTGGAGCGCGACGACGTGCCCGTGCTGGCCGATACTTGGTACAACGCACCATATTCGCACTATGCCAAGACGATTGTGGACCCCAATGGCGACCTGACCGAGGAATGGGAATTCTATTGGGAATTGGCGAACCGCATTGGCTCTGAAATTGAAGTGGCAGGCGGCCCGCTGCCGATGGATGCCAAGCCGTCAAAATTTGACGTTCTGGAACTGACAACGGCGGGCACCAAGGTGCCTTTGTCGGAAATTTACGAAAAAGACGGCGGTCACATTTTCGAGGAATTGGAATTCGTCGTAGAGCCTGGTGAGTCCGATGCCAAGCTTGATGTTTCACCACCGGGTATTGCCGAGGAAATGGCGGATATTCGTGGGCTCGAGCTCACAGAAACGGGCCGTCCGGCTAAGGATGGTGACTATACCCATCTGCTGATCTCTCGCCGCCTGAAGCATGTCTATAATTCTTCTGGCCAGCAGTTTGATGCGATCAAGAAGAAGGGTACGACCAACCCGGCCTATATGAACCCGGACGATCTTGAGGAAATGGGCATCAAGTCAGGTGACTTGGTGCACATTACGGGCCCGGGTGGCTCGATCGTGGGTGTGACACAGGGGACGGAAGAAATTGGCCGTGGTGTCTGTGCCATGACCCATGCCTGGGGTGATTTGCCCAGCAATGATGGCTCGGTTCGGGAAATTGGTTCACCGACCAATCGACTAATGACAAACCATATCGATTATGATCCTATCACTGGCATGCCGCGTCAGAGTTCGATCCCGGTGGTGATCAAACCGGTCGTCGACTAGAGGCAACATGACACTGTCAAAGACCCGACTTGTAAGGGAGGGGACTTTGGCTCAGCGCGGACCGCAGGGGGATGGCGGTCCGCGCTTTTCTTTTGTGCGGACCTTAAGCTATTGAAGCAGAGGCTGGATCAGCGTTCGGCTGCCCACTCTCGCAGTTGGTTCTTCTGGACCTTGCCCATAGTGTTGCGGGGTAATTCATCCAGGAAGATAACTTCCTTGGGCACCTTGAAATTGGCCAGCTGTTCACGGGCATAGGCGCGCAGATCTTCTTCACTCGCGCTTTCTGAGGTGCGGACGACATAGGCAATGGCAACCTCGCCAAAGTCTGTATCCGGCTTGGCGACAACTGCGCTTTCCAATACGGCGTCGTGGTTATCAAGGCAGGCTTCAATTTCCTTGGGGTAGACGTTGAATCCACCAGAGATGATCAGGTCTTTAGACCGCCCCACAATGCGGATATAGCCGTTGGGTTCGCGTTTGGCCATGTCACCGGTAATGAAATAACCATCTTCGCGGAATTCGGCTTCCGTCTTTTCAGGCATCTGCCAATAGCCTTTGAAGACGTTGCGGCCTTTCACTTCCAGCACGCCAATTTCGCCGTCGGGCAGCTCATTGCCGTCGTCATCGGCAACCCGGCCAACGGTGTCCGGCATTTCGGGGCCAACAAGGCCGGCAATCCGGTCGCCATCATAGGGGTTGGAACAGGTCATGCCTGTTTCGGTCATGCCATAACGTTCCAAAATCGTATGCCCGGTGCGTTTGCTGAACTCGTTGAAGGTTTCCTCAAGCAGCGGTGCAGACCCGGCCATAAACAGGCGCATATTTTTGCAGTGTTCTTTGCCAAAGTCGGGGTTGGCTAACAGGCGGGTATAGAAGGTGGGCACACCGGTCAGCACGGTCGACCGCGGCAGGTTATCCATGACTTTGTCGGCATCGAATTTGCTGAGAAAGATCGACTTGCCGCCTACAAGAAAGATGCAGTGCAGGGCAACAAAAAGCCCGTGGACATGGAAGATCGGCAAGGCGTGTAGCAAAACGTCGCCTTCACGCCATTGCCAGATACGTTCCAGCGTCAATGCATTGGATGACAGATTGTCGTGGGTCAGCATGGCGCCTTTGGAACGACCTGTGGTGCCAGAGGTGTATAGAATGGCCGCGATATCATCTGCCGCGCGTGGCACGGTGTTGAAGCTGTCAGAATGGCTTGCTGCCTGGTCAACCAGTGAACCCTGGCCGTTTTCGTCCAGTGTCAGCACAACCTTGGCGCCAGCGGCAGCCGCCTTGACCTTGATGTCGACCTGACGTTCCGGGTCGCAGACAACAATGGCAGGGGTGGCATCGCCGAGGAAGTAGTCTACTTCGGCAACCGTATAGGCGAAGTTGAGCGGCAGGTAGATCAACCCGGCCCGCAGGCAGGCCAGATAGAGCATCACCGATTCTGTCGATTTTTCCACCTGCACGGCCACGCGGTCGCCGGTTTCGGTCCCCAGGCTGACCATCAAATTCGCCATTTGGGCGGCACGAGCATTCATTTCGTCGTAAGAAATGGTGCTGCCGTCTTCGAGTTCGAAAGCGATGGCATCCGGTCCCGACGGGAACCGTGCTTCCAGAATTTCAAACAGATTATCGCTCATCGCCTCTACCCGCTCTTGGTCGTTTGCTGATTTAGGCTTCGGTCAACTGGCGATAGCCGCCACCGGCAAAGACCAGTGGTTTGCGGTCCCAGGCTTCAAAGTCGATGACCTTACCAACAATGATCACATGGTCGCCGCCATCATACTGGTTCCAGGTTTCGCACTGAAAACGAGCTGTGCAATTGTCAAACAGCGGGGCACCGCCTTCACCTATTGTGTGGGCAAAGTCTGCGAATGGCTTTTCGCCTTCACGGGCAAAGCCGTTGGACAGGTCCTGCTGTTCTTCGGACAATACGTTGATGGCAAAGTTACTGGCGCCTGAGAATACCGGGAAATAGGTGGCGGTGCGGGTGATGGACCACAATACCAGTGGCGGGTCCATGGAAACCGAATTGAAGGATGAGGCGGTCATGCCGGCCAGGGTGCCGTCTGCGCCCTGGGCGGTTACAACTGTTACGCCGGTGGGAAAACCACCAAGGGCGTTGCGGAACGCGCGCTGGGTTTCTTCATTGATCTGCACTGTGTTGTCCTCTGAAACAGTTGAATCGCGCGCCATCCTAGTCCCTGGCGACACGCACTGAAAGGGTAAATTCTGCCTTGCGGCTGGCGGGGCGCGTCGTCATGCTGACGGGCAGGGAAATTAGCGTGATTTGGGAGTCGAACTATGTCAGCCGATGACATTCGATCAGAGATGGTGCGGGCCAATGGCCTGGAATTTGAAGTGCAGATGTGTGGGGAAGGGGGCACGCTGGTGATGTGCCTGCACGGCTTTCCTGAGCACGCAACATCCTGGCGCTACCAAATGCCCATGCTGGCTGAGATGGGCTACACCGTCTGGGCACCGAACCAGCGGGGCTATGGCAAATCCAGCAAACCGAAAGGCAAGGCCAATTATGCGATCGATCTTCTGACGGCGGATATCGGCGCATTGTTCGAAGCCTCTGGCTGCAAAGATATGATCCTGATGGGGCATGACTGGGGCGCGGGCGTTGCGTGGTCCTTCGCGATCAATAAAGTGCGCCCCCTGCAAAAGCTTGTTATTGCGAATGTGCCCCATCCACGCGGTATGGCGCGTGAATTTGCGAACAATCCGGAGCAAAAGAAAAAGAGCTGGTATATCGGGGCGTTCCAGATTCCCTGGCTACCTGAATTCGTAATCCGACGCGGCCGGGCAAAGGCGGTGGAAAATGCATTTCTTGGCACGGCGGTGCACAAAGAAAACTTTCCACCCGAAATTGTCGACATCTATCGGGAGAACATCCTGCAACCGGGAGCGGCAAGCGGCATGATCAACTGGTATCGGGCCAACCTGAAAGGGGGCCTCGCCGATGACTCGGAGGAAGAGGTCGAAACACTGGATGTCCCGACCCTGATGCTGTGGGGCGAACAGGATATGGCGCTGACGAAAGAGTCGACCTTCGGCACGGCAGACTGGGTGGATGACTTTACCATCCGCTATCTGCCGGAAGCCTCTCACTGGGTGCAGCAGGACGCGCCAATGGCTTTCAACGCGGCGCTTTCAGCATGGTTGAAGGGCGAGCCCATCCCTGCGCAGGCGGCGGACAGCCCCATTAACGAAAGCTAGGCAAACGGACGTTAGGCAGGCGCTAGGCTGTCTCTTCTTCCGGGGCATTGAGCACATCATGATGCCAGGGTTTGCCATGTGTTGCTGGCGGCTGCAGATGGTGTAACGAACAATTGCCGGCCCAGGCAGCATCGTGCAAATGCCCATGATGTTTGACGGACCAAAAAATGCCCCCATGAGCCACAATCATGATCGGTCCGGGCTGGTCCAGACAGTCATTGATGGCTGACAGGGCGCGGTCCAGAAAGTTGTGATAATTCTCGACGCCTTCTATTTCTTTGCCGCTGACCCAATCCTGCGCCCATTGCACCTCGTCATGGCCCAAACCTTCATAGGGTCCGAAGCAGGCTTCGGTCAGGCCTTCTATAGGGTGAATGGGAACATCCAGCCCTTGTGCTGCGCGTCGCGCCGTCTCGTGAGCGCGGTCCAGCGGGCTGGTATAGATGGCCGCCAATTCCAGTTCGGCAACATGGCCACGCACAGCATCCGCCTGTGCCAACCCCGTTTCATTGAGTGGCACATCCGTTGACCCCTGCCAGCGGCGGGACAGGTTCCATTCTGTCTCGCCGTGGCGGAGAAAATAAAAGGGCTGGCGTTTCAGCATCTGGTCAGGGGTGTCCCTAGCCCAGTGCCTGTTCCAGGTCGGCGATAATATCGTCGACATGTTCAATGCCAATGGAAAGCCGCACATAACCCGGTGTCACGCCCGTTGCTTCTTGTTCTTCCGGTGTCAGCTGGGAATGGGTTGTCGACGCCGGGTGAATAGCCAGGCTGCGCGCATCACCAATATTGGCGACGTGGTACAGCATCTCCAACTTGTCGATAAAGGCACGACCTGCTTCAACGCCTCCCGCCAACTCGAAACCAAGGAGCGCGCCATGACCGCCAGGCATATAGTCGTTGGCCCGCCGGCGGGCTTCGCCGTCTTGCAGGCTCGGGTGCGTCACGCTCGTGACTTTAGGGTGATCATTCAGCCAGGCAGCAACCTTGTCGGCATTGGCGCAGTGTTCGCGCATGCGCAAAGCCAGGGTCTCTAGCCCCTGGATAATCTGGAAAGCGTTCATCGGCGCCAGCGGTGCGCCCAGGTCACGCAACAATACAGTGCGTGCACGCATGATATAGGCGACAGGCCCCATTTCGCGCACGGCATCCACCCAAACGGCACCATGATAGTTGGGGTCTGGTGTGTTCAGGTTCGGCTGGCGTTCCGGGTTAGCCTCCCAGTCAAAATTACCACCATCGATGATCATGCCGCCAATCGAGGTGCCATGACCGCCGATATATTTTGTCAGGGAATAAACGATGATGGCTGCGCCATGATCAAACGGGCGGCAAAGCAGGGGTGCTGCTGTGTTATCCATAATCAGGGGAACGCCCATCTCGCGGCCGATGGCTGCCACTTCAGCAATGGGGAAAACCTGCAATTTCGGGTTTGGCAGGGTTTCTGCATAGTAAGCGCGGGTTTTGTCATCGGTTGCCGCACGGAAAGCTTCGGGGTCTGCGGGGTCAACGAAGCGTACTTCGATGCCCTGTGCCTTGAGCGTATTGGCAAACAGGTTCCAGGTGCCGCCATACAGGTCGGTGGAACTGACAATGTTGTCGCCAGCGCTGGCGAGATTTTGGATTGCCATGGCAGAAGCCGCCTGGCCGGAGCCTAACGTCAGGGCCGCCGCACCGCCTTCAATGGCGGTCATGCGGTCTTCGAGCACTGCATTGGTGGGGTTCATGATGCGGGAATAGATGTTGCCCAATTCCTGCAGGCCAAAGAGTGCCGAGGCGTGGTCGGCACTGTCAAACTGGTAGGATGTTGTCTGGTAGATGGGGACGGCAACAGCATTGGTTGCATCGTCCGTACGGTAGCCAGCATGCAGCGCCAATGTCTGCGGGTTCTTCGAATCTGTCATGGCAAATACTCCCTTGGAAATCAGGCAAGAGCGTGCCCCACTGCCCCTTTCAGATCAAGGGGGACAAATGACCACCCTTGTCGATATTCCGGTTGTCTGCTGTGCATTTACGCTGTAAATATATTGGGTCTTGAGATTTGGGGAGCTGCTTAATGCGCGTATCAGAAATTGAAAATCCAACTAACCCTTCCTTCCTGGGCAATGCGGCCCCGGTTGAGAAGGAAAACAACACTGTATGTACGGAAGTAATCGGGAAGGTGCCCGAAGAACTGGCTGGTTCTTTTGTCCGTATCGGCTCAAACCCTGTGTTTGTCGATAATCCGGAAACATATCATCCGTTCGACGGCGACGGCATGATCCACGAAGTTCATTTCCAGAATGGCACGGCCTCTTATGTGAATGCCTTTGTCAACACGAAAGGCCTGCAGCTAGAGCGCGAAAAAGGTGATTATATCTGGACTGGTCTAGCCTCACCGCCCGATTTCAACAATGAACATGGCATGATGAAGAACGTGGCCAATACGGCCATGGTTTTCCACGCAGGCAAGTTTCTTGCCCTTTGGGAGGGCGGTAATCCGCACCACGTTTCTCTGCCTAATTTGGAAACGGTTGCCGAGATTGACTATGACGGCAAACTGAACCACCCGTTTACGGCACATCCGAAGGTGGATGCCCAGACGGGTGAAATGGTGACCTTTGGTGCCTCTATTATGGCCAGCCCGTTCTGCAGCGTGTCACTGGTCGACAAGAATGGCGACCTGGTGCACACGACCGGCATCGACATGCCCAAGGCAGCGATGATGCATGACTGTGCCATTACGTCGAATTACACGCTGATCCTTGATCTGCCGTTCACCTACAATATTGAAAACATGGCCAAAGGTGAGCCGATCCTGCAGTGGGACCCGGACAATGGTTCGCGCATCGGCGTATTGGCCCGTGGCGCAGATGGTGACCAGATCAAGTGGTTCACGATCGAGAACTGCTACGTCTTCCACACCGTCAACGCCTTTGAAGAAGGTGATGAAGTGGTGTTGGAAGCCTGCCGCACGCCAAAAATGCAGGCGCTGACGGATGGCCGCCCGGATGACGTGACTGTTGAAGACATGCCGCGCATGTACCAATGGCGCATGAACATGAAGACCGGTGAAGTGACTGAGAAGCTGCTGGACGCCGATTGGGGTTCAGAATTCCCGCGCATCAACGAAAACTATATGGGGCTGCGGAACCAGTATTCCTACAATGGCCGTATGTCGCCAGATGTCGCCGGTTTTGATGGCATCATTAAATATGACCTCGTGAACGAAACCTCGCAGCACCATGCCTATGGCCCTGGCCGTATTGGTGGCGAGCCGATGTTTGCCCCGCGTGCCGGTGGTACCTCGGAAGATGACGGCTGGGTTATCGGCTTTGTGTGGGATGAAAACACCCAGCGCAGCGAATGCATGATTTTCGATGCCGCCAAATTTGATGAAGGCCCCGTTGCCCGCATCATGATGCCGGAACGCGTCCCCTTTGGTTTCCACGCAGGATGGGTCAGCCAGGAACAGATTGACAGCCAAGTCTAGGCGCAATCAGCTTCGGCTATAAGAAATGGCGGCCTGTTGGCCGCCATTTTTTGTTGTGTGGACCTACTTCTTTTTGGAATCTTTGTCTTCGATGACAGGTGGTTCAGACGATGCAGCCCAAGCCTTTTGCTGATCAGAGCCAATATGCTGTGCCAGGAACAATTCCAGCTCGCGAAGCCAGGTGTGCCGTTCCCAAGGTTCAGAAAGAAAATGGGAACTGTCTTCGAGCTCGACAAATTTGTGTTCCTTGCCTTCCTTTTTGAGCTTCTTCGCCAACTTCTTTGAGTGATCGAAATCGACACGGCCATCTTCAGTCCCATGGACAAGCAGCACCGGTCTATTGATTTCCTCAACGCGCTTGATAGGCGAAATTCGTGTGATTTCTTTTTTGTCCAGGGTGCCCGCAACGCGGAAATAATCCCAATTGTATTCGTCGTAGTCGCCCCACTCTTTGAGTAGCATTTTGACGTCCGTTGGTGGTGCGAACGCTACAGCACATTTATAGAGTTCAGGCTGCCTGATGACGCCCATGAGAGAGGCATAACCGCCGTAAGACCCGCCAACGATACAGATGCGGTCGGAGTCGACATTTTCGTTGTCGATTAGCCAACGGGTGCCATCGGTAATATCGTCCTGCATTGAACGGCCCCATGCACCGTACCCCAGAGCTTCATAGCGACTACCATAGCCGGTCGAGCCTCGGAAATTTGGCTGTAGAACCACGTATCCCCTGTTGGCCAGAAACTGGGCCCACAGATCGTAGGTCATGTAGTCTCGAGCCCAAGGGCCGCCGTGAGGCATGATAACGGCCGGTAGTTTGCCTGCCTGCGCATATTTCGGCGTGGTGACATAAGCCGGGACGGACAGCGTATCACGCGCTTCATATCGCACTTTTTTCATCGGTGAGAGTTTGTCAGGAACGACCCCAGGATAGGGTATACCGAATTCTACCAATCGTTTTGGTTGGTCCGGCAGGTTGTAGAAGATGTAATAGGTCCCAGGATCATCCGGACTCACCGAGAGTACAATTGCGAAGTGTTCGTTCAGTGTGTTGGAGACCAGGTAATTATTCCGATTTGGCAGGGCTTGGTCGATTGACTTCCTGAATTTGGCGTAGTCTTCGTCGAAAAATTCATAAGTCCTGTAATCATTCACGTAATGGGCGGCGACGACCTTTTTCCTGGCGTTGGAAAGCAGAATACCGCTGACATCAACCTCATCGTGTTCGAATACTTTGCCGGCAAGCTCACCGCGCTCCAGATTGAATTTGAATAGCGTATCTCGCCCGGTAATGTGCGACGACATGACAAAGATAGACTCGTCGTCGAAACTGAATCCCAGCATGCGAAAGCGCCGGTCTTCAAACAGTTCATGGTCGTGCAGGGGGTACCATTCGCCATTCTTGCGCTTGATGAGCATCAGGCGGTTGTCGTCATCATCAAAGCCTTAGCCGTATTTGATTTCACCCTTCCAGTTTGCATACCAGTCATTGATATAATGATCTTCCTCTGGCTCCAGTATCAGCTCTTTTTCGCCGGTATTGATGTTGAGCTTGTAGACATTGGACTGGTAGTCCCCTTCTTTCGAAAATCCGATAAGGATGTGGTCTGGTTCGTCGGGCAGATAACTGATGACATCATCAAACCTTCTGCGAATCCATTTCATGCGCCTTTCGTCTTGCAGCAGCATCATGGCGTTGGCGCCATCCTTGTCGACCGCGAGCAGGCGACGGGTGGAGACCTTCAATTTTCGATAGATACGCAACCCATCTTTAATGGTGGCACTAAACAATATCCGGTTGTCGTTCGCCCAGTGGATCCAGTTGACCCAGGCGTCTTCTTCGGTTGACATTTCGAATATCTTGACGAATTGGTCGCCTTCGATGCGCACGACAACAAGGTGACCATCATCACCAACCATCTGGACAAAGGCGAGATGCGTGCCATCAGGCGAGATTTCCACGGCGCTGATTTGCCGGTCCTGGGCGAATTTTTTGATGGATATAAGGTGGCTTTGGTTGTTGGTTGCTGCAGGGGCAGCCTTTACAGGGCCCTGCGGCTCCACATCGGGCAACGTATCGCTGGACGGCAGTCCTGTAGGTGCCTGTGCTGGTGGTGCTTCACTTTGGTCGGCAACAGCATGGGTAAGGAGAAGGCTGTTTATGATCAGGGCAAAAGTGATGACAAGGAGGCGGTGAGAATTATTCATGTTTAAATGCCGCTTTAATCTTTGATTGTCTGGAACAACGAGTTGTCTGAATAGTGCTTTAAGGGGCCACTTCCACGCAAGTAGATAGCGTTCAACGACCTGCTGGGTCTGAAGTGTAGCTGTTCAGTTTCAATTTGCTTCACAGTGAGCGTCGAATTAGCTTGGAAGAACTTATGTGCTTGTTTGCATTCCGATAAATGGACCAGTTTGAACCTGACATGGACACACCAAGTCGTGCTCCCTTAGCCAAATTACAAGCCACCCGACTGGGGTTGGACACGCACCATCATGCCGTCGCCTATTTGAGGTATGACAGTGCCATATGCCGTTCCAACGGGTTGGCATCTGGCGCCGTGGTAGAGTTGCACAACGGTTCAAACGTCATATTGGCAACGGCCCATATTGTTATTTCGGATATCATTGATGCCGAGCAGATTGGTTTGTCAGAGTTGGCGTGGCAGCGGCTTTCTGCATCGGATGGGGTTGAGATCGGTGTAAGACGATCAGAGCCTGTAGAGTCTCTCAGTGGTGTGCGGTCCAAGATTTATGGCAACCCTCTGTCGCTCGAATCCTGTCAGGCCATTATTAATGATGTCGTTGCCGACCGGTTGTCGGACATCTACATCACAGCTTTTCTGACCTCGTGTGCCGGGGATAATCTCGACGAACAGGAAATGACCAACCTGACCCAGGCAATGGTTGAGTCCGGCGAACGGTTTGATTGGGGCACTTCGCCAATTGTCGACAAACATTGTGTAGGAGGCCTGCCAGGCAACCGGACGACGCCGATCATTGTTGCCATTGTCACCGCCTGCGGGTTGACCATGCCCAAGACATCTTCCAGGTCTATCACCTCACCGGCAGGGACAGCAGACACTATGGAGACAATGGCACCGGTGGAGCTCGACATTGCAGATATGCGCCGGGTGGTCGAGCAGGAAGGGGGCTGCATCGTTTGGGGCGGCGGCATGCAACTCAGCCCAGCCGATGACAAGCTCATCCGCATTGAACGGCAGTTAGACATTGATAGCGAGGGACAATTGGTCGCGTCGGTTCTGTCGAAGAAGGTTGCTGCCGGGGCTACCCACCTGATTTTGGACCTGCCCACAGGCCCCAGTGCCAAGGTGCGCACACCAGAAGCAGCCCAGATTTTGGGGGGACATCTGGTGCGCGTCGCCAGCCATTTCGGCATCGAGGCCGTTACCCATGTAACCGATGGGAGCCAGCCCGTCGGGCGTGGTATTGGCCCGGCGCTGGAAGCACGGGATGTTATGGCTGTCCTTCACAATAGCGAACGGGCGCCGGTAGATCTGAAAACACGGTCCCTGAATTTGGCTGGTGCTCTGTTGGAGATGGCCGGAAAAGCCCCATCAGGAAGTGGGTTTGCCATGGCGTTAGCAACATTGGAAAGTGGTGCTGCCTGGAAGAAATTTCAGGCCATCTGTGAAGCGCAGGGCGGCTTCCGCGAGCCACCCACGGCGGCACATAGCTTCCCTGTAACAGCAGCGCATAGCGGGGTGGTAGAGTTGATTGACAATCGCCTGCTTGCACGCGTCGCAAAATATGCCGGGGCCCCGGAATCTGCAGCTGCCGGCATTCAGATTCACCATTTTGTGGGGGATAGAGTGAACGCCGGGCAACCCTTGTTCAGTATCCATGCGGAAACACCGGGCGAGCTGTCCTATGCCCAGGATTTTGTCGAAGCCCATGGCGCCATGGTGCACCTGGGAGAACTGCCATGAATCCGTTGATTTTTGCGATGCCCGATTGTGATCAGTTGGCAGACAGGCTGGCTGGGTTAATGGCAGGTGACAGGGGTTTGATGGAAATGCGCCGTTTTCCAGACGGGGAGTCCTATGCCCGGTTGATGGATGACGTTTCGGGCCGGAATGTTGTCTTCGTTGCTTCACTGGTCAGGCCGGACGACAAAATCCTGGCCCTGATGTTTGCGGTTTCAACGGCCAGGGAATTAGGCGCCAAAACCGTAGGGTTGGTCGTACCCTATTTGCCTTATATGCGGCAGGATAGACGGTTCCATGAGGGTGAGGCTATTACCTCTCGTTGGTTTGCCAGGCTGGTTAGTTCTTTTGCAGATTGGATGGTCACTATCGACCCACATCTACACCGCTATCATTCGCTCGACGAAATCTACGATATAGAAGCCCACTCCCTCCGCGCCGCGCCGCTAATTTCTGCGTGGATTGCTGACAAAGTGGAAAAACCGCTTTTGGTTGGGCCAGACACGGAAAGTACACAATGGGTTTCAGTGGTGGCAGAGTCGGTAGGTGCGCCTTTCACAATCCTGGAGAAGAACCGCAAGGGTGACAGGGAGGTTGAAGTTTCCCGTCCAGACGTATCTGCCTGGAAGGACCATACACCCATCCTGGTCGATGACATAATTTCAACCGCGCGCACAATGATCGAAACCGTTGGACGAATTGAAGAAGTGGGTTTGCGGCCACCCATATGTATTGGCGTTCATGCTGTCTTCGCTGAACAGGGTTATGAGGCGCTCAAAGCTGTGAAGCCGGCCGACATCGTCACGTGTAATACGATCGCCCACGAGACAAATGCTATTGAAGTCGCGGAGTTGCTGGCAGACGGTATCTTGGATCGGGTATCTTTTCTGAAGCACTAGCCTCCTTGTAAAGGAACAGCCGCTTGCCGCTCACATACCATAACGCACTCTATACGTCGTTGGAGACGATGGGGCTTTTGAAGCCAGATGAACGACCTGTACTGCACCGTATGACGGGTGGTGTGTCTTCAGAAGTTTACAGGGTGGACATCGGCGGCCGGACGCTGTGCGTTAAGCGGGCCTTGCCTAAATTGCAGGTCGAGAAAGACTGGCATGCCCCTGTGGAGCGCAGTCGGTATGAGGCCGCCTGGATGAGGCTGGCGAACAGCATTTTACCCGGCATTGCGCCCGACCTGGTCGCAGACGACCCTGTTGGCCTGGTGATTGCCATGGCGTACCTGCCACCAGCCGACTATCCCCTTTGGAAAGATCAGTTGAGGACCGGTATTGCTGATGCAGCCGTTGCTGCCAGTGTGGGGCAGTCTCTGGCGGTGCTGCATGGCGCTACGGCCTATGATCGGGACATCGAGCGACAATTCGAAGGCACGGACGTGTTCTTTCACGCCCTGCGTATTGATGCCTATTTGTTAGAGGCGGCTCGTGTGCAGCCATCGGTCGCAGAGCCCCTGCGCGCCATTGTTGAACGCACGTCCAAGGCCCGCATTGCCTTGGTGCATGGTGATTTTAGTCCCAAAAACATGCTGATTGGGCCGGACGGGCCGGTCATTCTGGACTCGGAGACGGCCACCTATGCTGATCCTGCATTCGACTTGGCCTTTTGCCTGAATCACCTTTTGCTAAAATGTGTTTGGCACCCGGTATGGACGCGCGACTATCTGGACTGCTTTGGGGCGCTGGCTGAGCGTTACCTGGCGGGGGTGACCTGGGAGCCGCAGGTAGAGATCGAAAGCCGAACAGCGGCGCTTCTTTCCGGCCTCTTGCTGGCACGTGTTGATGGCAAGTCGCCGGTGGAATATGTCACCGACCCGGCTTTGCAGGACAATATCCGGCAACGTGCCATGGCATGGCTACTCAATATACCTGCCAATCTGTCTGATATGCGGCGACAGTGGTGCGCTATGTGGGCAGAAGACAAAGGGAATTAACGTGAAAGCACTTTTGCATTATGGAGCTAGCACCGGGTATCTGGCTGCGCTGGAGGCGCGCCGCCCGGACTGGCTTGATGTGGCCGTCGTTGCCGAGGCTGATGACGAAAGTTTTTACCGTGAACTGCCTGATACGGACGTCATTCTGCATGCTTTGCGGCCTATTTCTGCGGCCGATATGGACCTGGCGCCGCAGATTAAACTGATACAGAAGATTGGCATTGGGGTCAACACAATCGATGTCGAGGCGGCGACGCAGCGTGGTATCGCCGTGGCCAATATGCCGGGCTCGAATGCCATCGCGGTGGCTGAAACAGCATTGATGTTGATGCTGGCGGCGTCCCGCCGGTTAACCCATATCGACCGTGCTACGCGGGCAGGGCAGGGGTGGGAAATACCGCCTGACGACTATGACCACGTCAGTGAGATTGCGGGAAAGACGGTGGGCCTTGTTGGATATGGGGCCATTCCCCAACACTTGGCACCCATCCTGACGGCAATGGGAGCGCGGGTTCTCTATACGGCTCAGTCGCTCAAGTCCGATGCTGTTGCCGATTGGCGCGCGTTGGATGACTTGATCGAGGAAGCAGATATCCTGTCGCTTCATATTCCACAGACCGAGGAAACGACCGGCATTATTTCCCATGAGCGCATGGCGCGCATGAAGAAGGGTGTGGTCTTTATTAATACGGCACGGGGTGGCCTGGTTGACGAAGCAGCCCTTGTGCGGGCGTTGCAGACCGGCCAAATTGGCGCAGCAGGTTTGGATGTCTATGCGGGGGAACCGGTCGACCCTGCGAACCCTTTGTTGGCGATGGATAACGTCATCTGTATGCCGCATATCTCGTGGCTAACGCCGCAGACGCTGGAACGCAGTCTGGATATCGCTGTAGAGAATTGCAGGCGTATAAGGGATGGAGTAGAACTGCTGCATCACGTCAACGGATGACAGAGCTTTAAAGGGCTAACCCAGAAATGGGTGGGCCAGGCAGCCAACCGAAGTTGATTACCTGACCCTGGGGTTGTAGACGACATCACATAACGAATAATTTTTGCGCTACTTCATGCGCTTAATGACCTATAGACGGTGGCGTTGGAACTTCGCCTCCACAAATTTCTGAAAAATTATCCATACGCTATTTTGGCACCTGGTTGCACCTCACCATTGATGGATGTGCGTATGACTTTCAGCAGGGTGGCTAGTGAGAATGGCTTGGACAAGAAGGTGAAATTGGAAGACATGGGGCGGGAGGAGTCTGGATACACCTTGGAATAATCAGACATCAGGATCACCGGACAACATGGAAAGCTTGCTAGCGCCTCTTTGGCGATATCCAGGCCGTCTAGGCCCCCGGGCATTGTCATATCAGTCAATAGAAGGTCCAAAGGGCCGTTGTGGGTCTGGATGAGTTCTATGGCTTCCATCCCGTTTTGGGCCTGAAGAGCTTAGTATCCCAGACTTTGAAGTGCGGCACTTATGGTTCTTAAAATTGCTATGTCGTCGTCGACGACAAGTATCGTTTCAGAACCCCCATATGTTTTAATTTGTTGGTGGTCGCCCATGAACAGCATCCTTTCCCCAAGTAGGTGGTGCCACTTCCGGCAAGGCGAATATTTGGTGCCAACACCATCCTGCGCCGCACCCATAGTGGGATGGCTTTGAAAAGGCGCGGTAAAGAATGTGCCGCCGGAAATGGTGACCACAGCTTCAGTAAAGAAGTAGTCGGAACGGCCCGGGGCTACCCTCCATAGAGGTCGAACATTAATTTGTGATGGTATACTCAGCTCAGGGGCGGCCGGCTGGATTTCCGGCCGGCCTCTTGTCATGGATGCAACAGAAAAAGTGCCTATAACAGCCCGGTAAGTGGGGTGCTGCTTAGTCCCCCACGACTAGATTGGTGCCGGTGTTTTCTTTGATCCGTGCGATATGACGGTCAACCTGCCGTACCGACAATGAGAGTTGGCTGGCGATATTTTCCCGGCGCTGGCCTTTTCGGAGAAGCAAGAAAACGTCTCTTTGGCGTTCGGTCAGCCATTTGATCTTGTCTTCCAGTTTGTGGGCGCACCTGAAGCAGACGAGCATGACGGGCACAATGCTGGGCATCGCTTGGGCAGCCAGGCGCATGTCCCCCTTGAAGGATTTGCCGGCCAGAGTGAGTTGCAGGCGTCCTTTTGGATTTTCGTGGCAACTCGCAACGATACCTTCTTCCAACCCATAGTTGGCGGCATCTTGCATCATGGTTTCCTGGCGAGCATTCCAGCGCGGCACCTGCGACCATTCCAGCATGCCTTCTTGTTCCAAGCCAAAAAGGCGCACCGGGTCATCATGGTAATAGTTTTTCTCAACGTAGCGGCGCTGCCAGACTTGCGGAAAATTGGTCTGTACGGTGCCGGAGAATTCCGGGTGGCCGTAAGCGTAGTCCCCTGGCCAATATTGGTAGCCAAAGTACTCAAATCCGCACTGATTGGCAAAGTCGGTGATGACCTCACCGATCTGGCCATAGGTTTCTGCCCGCATTAGGGCCGATAAAGAATCTTCAATTACAATATGCATGGCACTTTTACCTCAATTTGCCAAACCTGAAACATGTGATACAAATAGTTGTGCTTTCGCACTAAGTCTTCCCCGCACAGTTATAGCGCGGGGAAGGTCGTTATTCAAGGCCGTCCGTCAGGCACTCAATTTATCAGCAAGGCTGAAGTCTTGGTTAGTTTCGGTTAGCCGCAGTACACGGTCAGATAGCCCTGTGTCATGGCGGACACGTGCCAGCGTTCGCTGTGAAATATGGTGTTGCATTGCCAGCACTTCTTCTTGCCCCGAGCGTTTTGGTTGTCCTAGCAAGTCAACGACGAGGCCACGACTGAGCCATCGGTCAAGTTCTCGGACATTGACCTGCGCCGTGAGGCCTTTCAGACCGGCGTTGAAGGCTAATTCGTAACCAGACAGGAAAATATGGTTCAGAATTGTCGATCGATTCTGGTGTGGTTCGTCCGGTTTAACGTGCCCCCGGGACCATTCCCAAATTTGGGGGTCATTGGGAACGCCTTTCTCACATAAGTCCGGAAAGATATCCCCCATCATGGTTGGCCCTGTTGTTGGCAGCATCCGCGATGCGCCGACAAGTTGATGCCCCCTGAGCACCAGTAGGTAGATGGTATTGGGCAGGTCATAAGCATCAATCTCTCGCTGGTTTGGGTGGTCCGTACCCGGCACCTCCCAGCCCAGAATGTTGATAAAGACCTCATAGCGCTGTTGAAACATTTTCTCCAGATGGTCGAGATAAAGCACCCGGTTTTCGGGCAGTACGACATGAACTTCATACATATTGGTGTCCTTCTCAGTGTTGTTAGTGGTGTTGTTGACACCAAAACAATGAGAAAAAATGGCAGTTAAACAGACGTATAAATTTGTTAAAAAACGTTAATATAGAACATGACAAGAACAAAATATGGAATAAGTCCTTATAACTGACCTTATAATTAGAGGTTATGAGAATTAATGTCCATCAATACCCCTAATATTCTATCGTTTGGAAAGTGAATTTGATGCCGGGAAAAAGGCATTCAGTACCCGAAATACTAGCAATTCTGACAGAAAAGTCGGGCCGCATCAGTGTGTCGAACTTGTGTGAGAAATATAGCATTAGTGAGCAGACCTATTACCGCTGGAAGGCCAAGTATGGTGACCAGTTGTTGCCTGAATCGGGTGCGCCATCTTTAAGTGGTGCTAACTTGCAGCGTCTAAGGCACTTGGAAGAGGAGAACCGGCGCCTGAAATATTTGCTCGGTGAACTGGTGCTGCAGCAGTCTTACGACACAGTTGGGAACCTGAGCTAAGCGCTGGCTTTAGTCATGTCTCTGCTACACGTGTTGGAAGGACAACCAGAAGCAGCATCTAATGCTCATCAGATGATCAATTGACATTGACTATTATAAAATAACAATTAGCTTGTTTCCCCTAACATTAATAACTTTTCCACTGGGGGTTACAATGAGCGGGCGTCTGAGACGGGCGAAGCTATACGATTCGAATCAGGTAGCTTTATCTGGTCTTCGCCTGGCGGCAGGCAGAAACCAATATACATTGCCATTATCAGATGTACTGAGTTCTTTTGACCATTTGTCGTCCACTTCACTCAAACTTGCACGCGAATATAGAAACGATCTTGTCGCAGCCCGCGTTCAATGTATCGACCTGGAATATCATCGGAGTTGGCGTGATGTCGCAGCCGATGTTGCCGACAGATGTCGACCACTCCTGCAGGAAGCTGACGGTCGCCGAACGGAATGTTATTTCGTACTGCGGTCCAAACTAGGCTTGTCTGCTCATGATTATGACATGACCCAGGCATTGGAGGACTTGTTGGAATATGAACGGGTTAGTGATATTCGCCGGACGATCAACGGGACGGTCGGGTCACAAAAGGTGGCCTGAAGGCGTCGCCGAAACAATGATGGAAAACACGTTTGGCATGATTGCCCTTCCCAAGATGTAATGCAACAACCGTTGTATTAACGCCCTCCTTCTGCCATGATTGCGCCGAGTTTCGTTTGAGGAGGGCGTGACATGTCAGCAGACCAATCCGCTGATTGGGATGACAGTTTCGACGTTATTGTCATAGGCTCCGGCGCTGCAGGGTTGACCGCTGCGGTCGTCGCTGACCGGCAAGGCCTGCGTACCTTGGTCGTTGAGAAAGAAGCGCTATATGGCGGCACAACAGCCTTGTCGGGTGGGGTGGCCTGGGTGCCCAACAATGCCCTCATGCAGAAGGCTGGCCTTCCGGACACACCGGCGGCGGCCCTGACATACCTCGAGCACAATATTGGCAACAGAGTGGCGCACGGCAAGCTCGCAGCCTTTGTAGAGCATGCACCGAAAATGGCTGAATTTCTTCAGGCCCATAGTGAATTGGCATTCAATATTGTTCATGGTTTTCCTGACTACCGGCCGGAGGCGCCGGGCGGTAGCAAGGGCGGTCGATCTATTGATCCCAAGGTAATATCAGGGCGCAAGCTCAAGGACTTTGACCGGTTGCGTCGCTCTGCCACGGGTATGCCGGGTGGGCTTGTTGGCTCTGTGACAGAGATGCGTCGCTTGGCGTTTTTCAAATCCAACCCGATGGGTCTGGCCAAGGTCTGGTCGTTTTTCCCTCGAAACCTTTGGAACAAATTGGCGGGCAGGCAGCACGTTTCGAGCGGTATGGCGTTGATTGCCCGTTTGCGGCTGACCCTGCAAAAACGGGCGGTGCCGCTGTGGCTGGATACGCCGCTGCAGGAACTGATTGTAGAGAACGACACTGTTATGGGCGTGTGTGTGCAGCGCGAAGGAAGGACGAAGAGACTGGCTGCCAGAAAAGGCGTCATCATGGCCGCCGGTGGTTTTGAACGAAACCCGGCGATGCGGCGGCAGTTTTTTGGTGATCAGGGTGGCGACGACTGGAATCAAGGGCAGTTCACATCCGGATCTCCGGGAAATGTAGGTGACGGCATTGAGGCGGGCGCTTCCATTGGTGCAGCGCGTGATCTCATGGATGATATGTGGTGGATGCCGTCTACCATGCCACCGGGGGGTAAACCTGTCATTGTTGTCTTTGAACGTGGTTTGCCGCATATGATGGTTGTCAATGCCAAGGGGCAGCGGTTTGCCAACGAGGCGCGTCCCTACAATGAATTGGGGCGTCTGATTTACGAAGAGCAAGAGCAGCCAGCGCACATAATTTTTGACCAGGAATTTCGCAGCAAATATGCCATTGGCGGGTTGATCCCTGGGGTTCCGGCCAAGAAATTCATTGAAAGTGGCTATTTGAAGCAAGCAGATAGTCTGGAACAGTTGGCCACAATCTCGGGTGTTGACCCTGAAGGACTGCGAGACACCGTGCAACGGTTCAACCGCATGGCGGAGCAGGGACGGGATGAAGATTTTGGCAAGGGCGAAAGTGCCTTTGACCTCTATGCTGGTGACCCTGCACATAGGCCCAACCCTTGTTTGGGCGCGATTGGCAAACCGCCATTTTATGCTCTGCAGATTGCGGCGGGTGATTTGGGAACAAAGGGCGGTTTGCTCACCAATGAGAAAGCGCAGGTGCTGCGTGAAGACGGCTCGGTCATTCCGGGCCTTTACGCAGCGGGGAATAGCTCCGCCAGTGTTATGGGTAATTTTTATCCCGGTGCCGGTGGGACTATCGGTGCGGCGATGACCTATGGCTACATCGCGGCGATGGACGCCTCAGGCAACAACTGATGCCTCGTGTTGTCGATCATGATGCGCGCCGGGCGGAGGTGGCGAAAGTAGCATACGACCTCATTGCTGTAGGTGGGGCCGAGGTCGCGACCATTCGCAAGGTGGCGAGTGCGGCGGGGTACAGTACAACCATCGTGAGCCACTATTTCACGAGCAAGAAGGACCTTCTCCAGGCCGTTATCGATCTGTCTCTGACATTGTCGCAGAACCACGTGCTGGCAGCTTCAACGTCTGGTGATCTGCAGTCGGTGTTGGAAGCAATACTGCCCATATCGGAGGTACAGAAGCAAAATTGGCGCATCTGGTTCGGCTTTTGGGGTGAGGCTGTGTCCGACCATGATTTTCGGGAGCAACAGGGCCGGCAGTCCCGTGATACGCTCGAACTGATGAAAGCCTTCATGTTGCATGCAGGCTATTGCTTGACTGACGAGCCGGAACAAGAGGCAGAAGACCTGGCGAGGAGAACACTCAGTGTTGTTACAGGATTGGCAACTTTGGCGAGTTTTGATCCGGGCTACTGGCCTGCAGAGCGTCAGAAAAAAGTGATAGAAGAGTATGTGGAGACACTGGAAACTCGAAAATAGGGATCGACGCCACCGTGGGGCCGCAGCGGGATTTGGTACGCGTGGCAGTCAGGATTGGTGATGCTTTCCGGATCGATACCCTGGTGTCGTGACCTGCTCAGCATTTGTGAAATGGTGGTCCAAAACGTGCAGGGAAAAGGTGCCGGATATGGTCAACAAAAGTGGAATGGGAATATGAAGGCGGTATTGCTCTCACTTGTGGCGGGGTTGTTTCTTTTATCTGGCGCGCAGGCGGCGGAGCCTGTTGCCCTTCATGTTGCTGTGACCGGGGGTGAGCCCGGCAAAGGCCAGATGATCATCGCCCTGTTCGCGACGAAGAAAGACTACATGAAGAATGCTGTCGCTGAGGCTACGGTACCCGTGGATGAAAGCGGTGCAGCCAGCTATAGCTTTGAGGGCTTGGCGCCGGGGGACCTCGCGATCAGCGTTATCTATGACGAGGACAATGATGGCAAGTTGGACACGGGCTTCATGGGCATTCCCAAGGAGAAGTTCGGTTTTTCTAACAATGCGAAGGGTACAATGGGGCCGCCCTCCTTCAAGAAAGCCAGATTTGACCTTGTTGGCCCCGAGCAGCAGGTCGAGATCAGCCTTTCAAGTGCCCGCTAGTCCGGCAGTTCTTCGCCGCTACCGCCCATTTCCGCGGGAATGTCGTTATATTTAGGCAGGCCGTCTGGCACTGGGGTTATCTTCTCGCCGTAATAAACATGCATGGCGGGCTCGAATGGGAAGTCTGGCAGGACGGAGGCATAGACATCCACCACATCGCCATGGGGGTGGCGCGACATAATATGTCCGCCGCACTTCGTGCAGAATTGCCTCTTGCTGTTCGCCGTTTTGGCATAGGTGGCAACGAGGTCTTCACCCTTGGTGATTGCGACGTTTTCGGTGCTCCAGATGGAGTAGCCATTCATGGGCGAGGCCGACCAGGCGCGACAGTCCTCGCAATGGCAATAACCCATGGCCTGGGCCGGGCCGGTGACGCTGAATTCGACCGCACCGCAAAAGCACTGGCCTTTATATGTCTCGCTCATCAGTTTCCCCCCTTGATGATGTTGCGTTGATGATGCCCTGCTGCCTTGCGTAGCGCAAACATCAAAATCTCCTTCTGTAGGCCAATTATTGTGGTGCCATGGGTGAGGGTGCGGCATCATCTGCACGATATTAAAAGAGGGAACGATTCATGTCCGGGAATACATCCAGCGCACCAAGCTATGCCTGTGGGGTGGCCGACCAGCCGCTTATGTTCGAGACGATCGGTAATGCTTTCGACCGCATGGTGCATACACACCCGGACAGAACCGCTATTGTCTTTCGTCATCAGGATATTCGCTGGTCCTACCGGGAATTCCAAGCCCAGGTGGACGCCTGTGCGGCAGGCCTGCTGGCGTTGGGGCTGGTACCGGGTGACCGGGTCGGTATCTGGGCGCCCAATTGTGCCGAATGGGTCATCACCCAATATGCCACCGCCAAGGCCGGGCTTATTCAGGTGAATATCAACCCCGCTTACCGGCCGCAGGAGCTGGCCTATTGCCTCAATAAAGTAGGCTGTAAGGCGCTGATCACCGCGCCGAAGTTCAAGACCAGCGACTATATCGGCATTATCGATGGCTTGATCCCGGAACTGGCGTCGGCCGAGCCAGGCAAGTTGACCTCTGCAGATTTCCCGGCACTGGAAATCGTTGTGCGCCTGGGTAGTGAAGCTTCCCCTGGCTTCCTGAATTTTGATGATGTCTGCAATCTTGTTGGTGACGCCGAGCGCGCGCGGCTGGCAGAACTCAGCAATGAACTGCAGCCGGATGACCCCATCAATATCCAGTTCACCAGTGGTACGACAGGTTCACCCAAGGGGGCAACGCTCAGCCATTTCAATATCCTGAACAATGCCTGGCTGTCGGGCCTCGGCATGGGCATGTCGGCGGATGATGTGTTGGTCTGTCCGCTGCCGCTATACCATTGCGCGGGCATGGTTGTCTCCAGCCTTACCTGTGTGACCATGGGGGCCACGTGTGTGTACCCCGATGAAGCCTTTGAGCCGACATCGGTGCTGGCCGCCGTTGCGGAAGAAAAAGCCACGGTTCTGGTGGGCGTGCCAACAATGTTCTTGGCGCAACTGGACCACCCTGAATTTGCCAATACGGATGTTTCCAGCCTGCGCACGGGCTTTATCGGCGGGGCGCCTTGTCCCATTGAGCTGATGAAACGCATCCTGACAGATTTTCATATGGCGGGCGTCACGATTGTGTATGGCATGACAGAGACAAGCCCGGTGAGCTTCCAGACGGCGTTGGACGACCCGACGGAAAAACGGGTTGGCACCGTTGGTCGCGTGCACCCGCATGTAGAAGCTCGCGTGGTCGACGACGAAGGCCGCACCGTGCCCCGTGGTGTGCAGGGCGAAGTCCTCGTGCGTGGCTATCTGGTAATGCCC
>Ga0181566_10000013_pt1 | contig 151964 bp, 150 predicted proteins | sample 101ome_15_FD_133762 | JGI IMG/M metagenome (GOLD analysis project Ga0181566, IMG submission 133762) | Coastal salt marsh microbial communities from the Groves Creek Marsh, Skidaway Island, Georgia - 101402AT metaG (megahit assembly) | ecosystem: Environmental > Aquatic > Marine > Intertidal...
GCCTACTTGGTGTTATTTTTGGCGCCGTCCTGATGTGGTTGCGTATTGTGAAAAAGAATTCGCAAAAGTTGGAGAAACCGCAAGAGCCCTTGACGTCCGACTATCAATGCATCCGGGACAATTTACTGTACTTGCCTCGGATAATCCGGAAATTGTTGAGAGGAGCATAGAAGAATTTGAATATCACACCGATGTCTTGCGCTGGATGGGATACGGCCGCACCTTCCAAGACTTTAAATGCAACGTACACATATCGGGTCGAAAAGGTCCACAAGGCATCATCGACGTCTTACCGAGACTCTCGCCAGAAGCGCGAAACGCAATCACAATCGAAAACGACGAAATGTCTTGGGGCATTGACGCAAGCCTCGAACTTGAAAAGCATGTCGCTCTCGTATTGGACATACACCACCACTGGGTTGCTAGTGGAGAATACATATCGCCCACCGACGATAGATTTTTACGTATAGTTGACAGTTGGCGTGGAGTAAGACCTGTTATTCATTACTCAGTTTCACGCGAAGATCTACTAGTAGACCATGATGATAACTCTTTACCTAATATGGATTCGCTATTAGAGCAAGGCTTTAAGAAGCAAAAACTTAGAGCACATTCTGACTTTATGTGGAATAATGCTGTTAACGACTGGGCATTAGAATTTTTAGATTACGCAGACATTATGGTCGAGTCTAAGTCTAAGAATCTTGCTAGTATTGACCTATACAAATATGGTCTAGCAACAGAAGATTATAACTCAATGGCAAAAGACTTCGCAGGAAAAATATATGCATAAATAGTTTTATGCATGAACAAATATATAATTTTTTCCAAGATCTAAGTACAACTTACAATCCAGAAACAATTTTTGCAGAATATGCAAAAGGTGAGCCTACTCCATTTTATATGATAGACAACTTTTTGCCACCATGGTTGTACAATACTATTATAAATTCATTTGAAGATATCCCGGAAGAACGCTATAAAATTTTTGCTAATCAGTATAGCGAACGAAGAGAATGTAGAAACTTTGCTGAGGCGCCTTTACTACAAACCCTTGCAAATAGTTTTAACAGTAAATTGTTTGTAGATTGGTTAGAAGTTTGTACTGGTACAGAATCTCTTGTTCCAGATCCTCACTTCTTAGGCGGTGGGTTTTGTAGAAGTAGCAGAAATACATCATTAGGATTACATACAGACTTTAATTGGAATAACGGTCTTAAATTAAATAGACAAAAGAATGCCATACTCTATCTTAACAAAGATTGGAAAGAAGAGTGGAATGGACATTTAGAATTTTGGAACAATGAAAGAACAGAATGTGTTAAAAAAATTGCACCAAAGCCTAATAGATTAATTTTTTGGGACTATGGTTATGATTTAGTTCATGGGCATCCCGAACCTATAGAATGTCCAAAAACAATAACTAGAGATAGTTTAATACTATTCTACTATACTTCAAATGCAACATATGAGCATGATCCAAGACGTTCACAATTCTATGAGCAAGCAGAGTAAATACAGTACGGAGATAAACAATGAGCTATTTAAACAAAATGTACGGAAGAAATCCGGCCCAGACCCAATCATCATCTAGCGAATCTACAAAAAATCCTAATCGTGTAACGGGCGGGTTAAAAGCCCAAGGTGTAGATACTATGGTGTTGCTGGGAGAAGATGGCTCAACTCAAGAACTTCCTACTTTACAGTATGTTCGTAGTTTGGAAGAACAGTCAAGAAAACAGCGAGCCGCTATCACTGTATTAGAGCGTAAGCTGGCTCGCTGTGAGTCTGCTATCGAAAGACTAAGTGTTAGAAATATTACTTCTTAGAAAGTTTAAATACTTCGTCAACTAGGTCTGCTTTTTTCTTTCTTCTATCAATATCGACTTTATAATTTTCTTTTGCAAATGCTTCAAGTTTTTCTTTAGTCATTTTTGCTAAGTCTGCTTTTTTGACAGTAGTCTTTTTAGCTTCTGCTTTCTTTGGTGCAGGCGCAGGAGCAGGCTTTGCTACTGGCTCTGGCTGTGCAGATGAAAAAAGATTGCGTAACCAATTAAACATAATTATTCTCCATAATAAAATATTTGCTTGTATATTTACATAAATACTCTATATAGGAGACTAATTATGGTAGAAAGTTTAAAACTAAAAAAGATTGACGGACTTAGAATAGATAAGAAACCTTTTCAACCTATTAAACTAAAGCCCGAGCAAAAACTACCTGAAGAAAAAAGGTCGATGAAAACAACTGAAAATACTAGACCAGGAGGATATAAGTTCTAATGAAAAAATGGATTATAGACAGACTAGGCGAAAGAACTTCGCTTGATGGCGCTGTACTTATTGGTGCAGGTGTAGCATTTCTTATCTTCAAACCAATTGCTAGTTTAGTTGCATACGGTGCTATTGCATACGGTGCATGGACTATCTACAAAAAAGAAGATTAATAAATGTCTAGAGAGTATATATTGACTGTTGAAACATCTGAAAATACAAGAGAAGTATCTGAAGGTGTTACTAAAGAACTGTATAATGTTACTATTACTAAAGTAGAAACAGGACAAACTATCTCAATAGTTGATGTTGTAAGCACTTATGATAGAGATGACTGGTGCCAAACTGTATTTGAACATGCAAAAGAAGGATTAGATCACGAAGACGGTCCTAGTTGTTGCTATGTTAATGCAAGTTACGTAGACTAAAGTTTACTAATAGGGAGATCAGAACTAGCAGAAAATTTCCATTTCTGTTTTTGTTCTACTCCCTTTTTTTGTGCAAATTTTTTGCTATCACAATCATTACACACATGAAAATAATTGTTGCTTAACCGCTTGGCATCCATCTTGCCTCTAGGTCTTTCAAACTCGTTATCACAGTTATCACATCTTAGCAATACATAGGTCTTATTACGTGTGTAAGGGTGCGTACGACCTAATTTTGACGTTCTCACATGTCTTGTTTGTACAACAAATTCTTTTATGAACATAATTATATTTATTACATTAGGATTATAAAACTTATCGATAAATATATTAAAGGAGTACAGATGTTTGTATTAAATCTTACTAAATCAGCCAAAGAAAAAATAGATGAACTATGCAATGTAGAGCCAAAACACTTTGCCGTGCATTTAGGACTGAAAGGAGGCGGTTGTGCAGGATTTGAATACGAGTGGAGCATGGTCAATAAGGAAGACGTAGGTGTAAATGACGAAATAATACCTACAAATAATGGAAATCTAGTAGTAGATGCAACTAGTTTAATGTATCTATTTGGAAGTGAAGTAGATTATTCTAAAGATGTATTCCAGACCCAATTTGTTATTAATAATCCTAACGCTCAAAGTAGTTGCGGATGCGGCGTAAGCGTTAATTTTAATGATAACATAGAAGACAATATACAAATTTTGGAGCTAAAATAAAATGGCAAGACAAGAAGTAGACATCGGCATTGAAGGTAATGACGGAACCGGTGATAGTATTAGAGAATCGTTTCGTAAGGTAAACGAAAACTTTCAAGAGATATATGCTGTAGTAGGTAAAGGTGGACAAATAACCTTTACATTGCTTGCTGACACACCAGACAGTTTAAATCCATTTAAAGGTGACGGCGTTGATGCTTACTTGCCAATAGTATCACAAGACGGCACAGAAATTGAAATTAGAAAACTAGGCTCTGACAGCGACGAGAATCCCGCCAATGTAGACACTATTGATGTAAGTGTTGCTACTAACGGCAAAATTATTCTAAAATTAAATAGTATAACATTACAATCAGATGCTAAACCAGTATTAGGTGGTCCATTAAATGCCGCCGGCGTTGCTATAGCAAATGTAGGAACTGAACTAGATGACGTAACTGGATTTAACAATACTCATGGTACATCTTTTTCTATCGATGATATAGTTATTGACAAGAAGTTTGCTGACAAAAACTACATCCGTAGACAAGATCCAGGAGAAACAATTAACGTACCAGCAGAGCCTGCTGACGGATCAAGTTATACAAAAGTCTTTACAGTAAGTTTATCATCTGCGGTTGGTGTTGGGACAGCACTTATACCACAACACGGATTGACAAGAGGTTCTGATGGTGCAGCATACATTTTTAATACTTCAGGTACAGGATTAAATTGGAGTAGAATTGATCCAGCAACTGACACCCTAGTTTCTAGCACAGACTTGGACGACAACAATCAACTAATTTATGGTCCTTTAGAAAATGGCGATGTAGTATATCTTGGTATTTTGGACGAAAATAATATTGGATTTTTTGCTAATCCAGAAGATGCACTACTAAATGACTCTGTAGAAAGAAATAGAAGAAGATACAAATTAACAACAACTGATTCGGCAGGTTTGAGTATTACAGACGGCGGCTTCAACGAAGACCTAGAAGGATTTTTCTTAAGCCATCAGGTAATGCCACGTGATAGCATTGTAAGAAGACAAGGCGATACTATGGAGGGTCCGCTTACACTCCATGACCATCCAGGTGATTTAGCAGGAGCAGGAACTCCAAATGGTATTGCAGACTTACAGGCTGTATCAAAGTTATATGTAGATAGCCAATCAACAGAATCAAGTGCAAATATATTTGTTAGTGTTGTAGGTAATGATGCACAAAATGTTGCTCCTCCAGGTAAGGAAGGTAGTTCACTAGCATATGCGTATAGAACAATAGGCGCAGCAGCACGTAAGGCAGAGCAGATACAAATTGCTTCACCATTTGAACCTGGTCCTTATATGCAGGACATATTTACATCACGAGTAATAAACGAAGGCGATCCCGCTGTTGTAGAACTTTCACAAGTTACACAACGAGGCTATGCAACAGGTGCAGGTCTTGATAGTAGAGGTAACACTAAGTCACTTGTTGATGCTAACAAAAACTTTATTATTGCTGAAGTTATAGCATGGAAAAATGAACAAATAGAAAATAAAGCTACAACTACTGTTGGAACAACTACAGTCAACTGGACAGATAGAGTTGTAAATGATAGAGCTCTTGAACTTGATTTGAGCATAGCATTGGATGCAGCACTGTTAGATCACGTAGCAGGTACACTTGCATCAGCACTATCTACAAGGGTTGGTGTAGAGTTTTATAATGACGAATATGGTAGGTCACAAAATGGTCTACTAAAAACTGTTTATGCACATTTATTAGAGCAAGCAAGGACTATTACAGCAAGTATTATTACAAATACACCTGTAACTCCTTCGCAAACAATTTACACACAAGAATTGATTACATTTGGTTCTAACCAGCCAGACAGCGATGACGCAGCTTCAGTAACTGGCATATCAGGTAATATGGCAATACAAAGAGATATTGTTTTGAATGGTGTGTTCTCTGCAGAGACTCCGCAGACCGGTAACAGATACGAACTATTTTTTAGTAACAGTGTTAACGGAATAAGCCAAGGTAAAGTTGACCAAGGCGATCCACAAAACAGAGATCTACGAGTAGGTAAAGTTATTAGAGGTAAGACATCTGGGGCTATTGGTAAAATTATTAGATATTTTACAGGCGATGATAACATTAACAATCCAGGATCTACTGACGATTTAGCAGAACTAGAATTGCTTACACCAGTAGAATTCACAATAGGTGAAAAACTGGAAATGGGCAACATTGTTAACAATAGACAAATCACTATTAGAATAGAAACAGGACAGTATTTTGAAGACTATCCAATTAGAGTTCCTGCAAACGTATCACTAGTTGGTGATGAATTTAGACGAGTTATTATTCGTCCAAAAGATGAAGTTTCTCAATCACCATGGTCTGGAACATATTTTTATAGAGATAAAGAATTTGACGGCTTAACAGGTGACAGTGATAGTGTCACAGGTGTAGCAGATCCTAACTTACCAGTAGACGGTGAAGCATATATTAATCCGCTTACAGGAGAAACAGATGGATATTTTGGTAGACATTATCTATACAACCCCAATTTACCAAAAAACGTAGACAATGGCGGCAACCTTGCTATTACAAATCCAGGACAGTATGTAGATGCAGCTGTTTTAATTGAAAAGAACAAAGAATTTGTAATTGCAGAAGTTATTGCATTCCTTGATTTTTCAAAAGATCAAAGTAACCAAGGACAACCAGGATATACAGGATATGCAGGTGTTGTATGGGACGATCAGGCTAGAGACAGATATAGAAGAACAATAGGAAGTTTATGTGACGCTATTGCTGCTGATTTAAGAGCAGGTGGTAGCATTAATACATTACATATCCAAGGTAGTATTTTCTTCGATGGGTTAAATTATACAAATGAGGCAACCCCAAGATACCAAAGTATTATATCAGCGGCTGATGTTATACAAAATGTAATTATAAACAATGCTTACAATAACATACTTTATGCAGCTTTTAAAGGTTCAGATCATCCAACTCAATACATCAATACAAACTTGACAGGTGGTGCAGATGTCGCTGGCAATGGTAACTTAGTGTATGATATTGTTGAATTGATTAAATGGGGTAACGACGAAAGTCCAAACAATGACTGGAACCCAGCAAAACGATCAACAGCACTAGATGCTTTCTTAATGAATGATGCTACTATCCTACGTAATATGACTGTTCAAGGTCATGGCGGATTTATGTGTGTGCTAGATCCAGAAGGACAAATTCTTACTAAATCACCATATATTCAAACAGGGTCAAGTTTCTCGCAATCACTTAATAGACAAGCATTTAGAGGCGGGATGCTAGTTGATGCGTTCTGTGCTAACACTCCAGTTAAAGTTACAAGTGTTGAAGCTAACGGATTTGAGCTATTAGTTACAGCAGACCCAGGAAGCGGTTTGTCTATTAGAAAGCCGCAAACACCTTGCCCATTTTATATTAATGGTATTAGATATCAGGTAAACGATGTTACTGATTACAATGACGGTGGTGCATTACTTGCTCCAACAGCAAGATTAATACTTGACTCAACTTCTGGACCAGTAAGTGACGCAAACCCAGATATTAACATAGGTTGGGATGAAGTTGAACTACCTATACCAGGCGGCGGCTATGCTATAACACTTCAAACAGCGGGTAACAGATCTCAGCTAGGTAACGACTTTACACAAGTTAACGACTTAGGTTATGGGCTTGTTACTATTAACGGCGGATTGAGTGAAATGGTTAGTATGTTTACATACTACTGTCATACAGCATACTATGCAGGTAATGGTGGACAAATTAGATCATTAAACGGTTCTAACGCAAATGGTGTATATGGACTTGTTTCACAAGGTAGTGACCCTAACGAAGTACCAGACAATGTTGTTCTTAAGAATGACATGGTACAGTCAGCAAAAACATTTAGTGCTGTTACAGTTCTTGAACTTACAGCAAATTTAAGTGTAACGGCAGGCGATGCTATTGCTAATGCTGGTTCTACACCAAGTGCAAGCGGCGAATCAGTTTTTGCAACAGTAGGCAAGAAACTATATCTTGATACTACATCAGGAAGTTTTACACCTGGCGATAGTATCTTTGTAAATGGTGTAGACTCGGGTGTTGATATTGCTCTTAATGGAGTAGATACAACTGGTTACACTAACGTAGCAACACAACTTAGTATGCACGTATACGATTTAGAACATATTCCTACTAATAAAGGTGAAATAGATTATTACCATGATGATGATCCTGTATCACCTTTAAATAGAATAGGACGTTATGAGCTTGCAAACATTCAAACAATGAATGGTATTTTAGTTGACGGTTATACATTAGACAACACAGAGTATGTTTTTAATCCTGTAGCAAGAACAACAAATGTAAATGGAGTAGTAGGTAATGATGAAAGCGATCCTGTTACAGAAACTACAGAAGCTGTTATAGTTATATCTAAATCTCAACAAACTGTAAACGGACAATCAGGAATTTATAAAGTTAATATATTTGGTACAGAACGTGGAGATCACTACAAGATTGGTGACACGTTTACAATATCAGGAACGCAACTAGGTGGTGTAAGTCCTACACATGATGCAACAGTAACAGTAACAGAAATTAACCGTAGCACAGTAAACATTGATAACGGTATCCAAACAGGAAGCATTAGACGTATGTCAATTAGTGGTGCTATTAATATTATTCCTAACTTTACACCTCAGCGAGATGGACAAGTTTATAAACTTAACTTTAGTACATCAAATGACCAGTTCGATAACGATGGATTATTCCAGGATATTCCAGTTAACCAACCTGTCGATATTAGGCAAAACCAAACACACTTATTTAGAGATATCGAAAGTGTAGGTAGTTTAACAATTAGACCTAGTACGGCTGTAAACTTCGACGATGATCCATTAGATACTTATAGATCAATTAGTTTTGGAGTAAACGATAGTGCAGGTGGATTACTTTTAGATGACGAATCTTTAACAGGCTTTGACGCAACATATGATTTTGTACAACTTTTAATTAACGATAGTTATAAAAACTTAGCAGGGTCTACATTGTCAGTTCCATCTAGTTCAACAACTCTAGGCGGAACACAAGGCGACACTACTATTGCGATTGAACGACTTTCAGAATTAAAAGATATATTTAAATTAAATAACAACTTTGATACAGATGCACAATTCCAAACTATTCCGGCAGACGACACTGGTAGAGACTATACTATAACATATGAATTACCCAAAGTTATTTCTTGGCGTGGTAAAAAACATATTGTTTATAACTATAGAGAAGTAAAAGTTGAAAGTGGTAATCACAACATAAAAACAACTTTCTCAGAAGAAAACACCTATGCGGTAGTTGACTTAAAAGAAATTGAAGAAGTTAAACTTACTCTAAATGACTATGGCTCTTGGGAAAGAGATGTTTTCTACAATCTAGCACAAAGATCTGTTCTTGTTAGACAAGTTGGTAATACTTCAGCAAGCGGTAAAGTTAAAGTAGCACAATTCAATGAAAATGTATTAGACTTATATGACTGGTCAGGCGTAAACTTTAATACAACTGGTGCATTAGAAATCAGTATTGACAATGGCGCAACTTATACAACTATGACTGACCTGGCTACAAATTCTGTAAATCTTGTTCCAACACTAGTTGAAATTAGAGACACAAACGTTACAGGTGTAGCATCGGGTATTTCACAACCACTTAGCCAAGGCTTTAATAGTGTAATTGCTCTTAGAGCAGGATTACAAGACGGTGCTCCAGCAAAAATTACTATACAAATTAGTACATGTAGAGCTACAGGACACGACTTCCTAGACATAGGTACAGGTTCATTTAACCAAACAAACTATCCAAATGTTATTTTAGGTTTCCCAGCAAGAGAAGCTGTACAAGATAATGAAATACAAGAACGTAACAAAGGTAGAGTGTTCTTTGTAAGTACTGACCAAGATGGTTTCTTCCGTGTTGGTAGATTCTTTACAGTTGACCAAGGTACTGGTACAGTTACATTTGCTGCAAGTATTGCACTTTCAGATGTTGACGGTATTGGATTTAAACGTGGTGTTGTTGTTACTGAATTCTCAACAGACAATGCAATGAGTGACAATGCTAACGATACTGTTCCGGTTGAAAGTGCTGTTAGAGGATATGTAAACAGACGCTTAGGTTACGATCAACAAGGTAATGCTGTAACAAATCCATTAGGACCAAGTGTTCTACAGCAAAATGGTAGTGTTCCTTTAACAGGTAACTTACAAGCAAACTCAAATACTATTACAGGTATTGCTCCTGTTGATCTTACACTTACAGCAGGCACAACCGCTGTAAACAAAGACTATGTAGATAGCAGAGCTGAAGGTGTTAAGAAGTTTAAAGACTTGCGTGACACATCAATTGGTGGCGGACAAGCAGGTGATATTTTAGGTTTAACTGGACACTACAGTATTTGGCTTGATGCTAATAGCATTAACAATAAATCAGAGTTTGTAGCAGGCAGAGTTTTAACAAACAGTGGCGGTACAACAAACTATGGTACAATAAGCGGTTATGATGACGAAGTTTATGATAACGGTTTAGGTGATGTATATATTGTTTACTTTGATGCTGGACCAGATATTGCTACACTATCAGAATTTAATTTAGGATTTAATGGTACTACAATAGCAGGTTTAAAGAGTGGTGCACCAGCAATTTACTCTAAACCAGACGGCGGCGTTGTTGGCGGAAATGCAAAATATATAAACGGCCCATTCCAAGATATAATTAACATATCTGAAGAGCCTTTTGTAAATGCTACGCCAGTAAGTGACATCAGTTTAAGCACACGTCGATTAGATAATGACGATGCTGTTCCTAGCACACCGTCAAATCCTACAGCATACTATAATATGCAAATTAATCCAGGTGTGATTCTAAATGCTGACGTAAATGATAGTGCAGGCATAGTTCAATCTAAACTGGATATGCAAGAATCAGATACTTTTGTAACAACAGCAGACGATCAAATAACAATTCCAGCAACAGAAGTTGTGGTTGGATTTAATTACGAAATTATTCTTCAAGGCACTACAGACTTTACAACATTAGGTGCTAGTGCAAGCACAGCAGGAACTACATTTACAGCAACCGTAAGTAATCCTAATATAACAGGTGGCGGTACTGTTAAAAGATTACAAAGCAATATTGTTGTTAAAGATCTAGCAGACGATACAGATGCAAACAACCAAGCAACACTAGGATTGTCAAGTTTTGATGGTGCAAATTTTAAAGTTACAAGAGGACATGTACAACTTAAAGATAACGGGATACCTAAGACAAAGATAGAACAAATTGCTACACAAACTGTGCTAGGTAACTCAACAGCAAACACAGCTAACGTTGCAGAAGTGACATTTGAGACAGTAGTTAATGACGGTAAAGGTATACAACATGGTGACTTTTCAACCACAGCGATAGACGCTGAGGCTGGTCAAGAAGTTATGCTTAGAACAGATAGCACAGCAGACGCTGAGCTATATGCTGTAACCACAACAACTACTACAGGTGAAGCAAGTAAAATTGTTTCTACAGATACTGGCGGTAATATAGATGCACAAGGTTATAAATTAAACAACTACACAATCATAACACAATCAGGTTCAGGCAGTGATGGCGTACTTACTGTTAAATCAATACAGACAGGGGTAGGTATAACTGTAGCAGGTGGTAGTGCAACAGACCCAGCATACACAACTGTATATGGTGATTTGAATGTTGGTAACCTAACAGATCCAGATGGTGCTGATGCTGATTCAGATCCAGATGTATTTGATAGAAGCGCACTTCATGTATCAGCTGATACAGCATTTGATACAGCGAACAGTATAACAGGTACTGAATCAAGATTTGTTGCTTCTAAATGGATGTACACAAACTTTATCGAATCAGTAGACGAAAAAGGCGCAACATCAGCAGGTATTGCTCTAGGTTCATACAGCGGGAAAGTTGATGTAGGTAATGTTGGTATTATTGCAACTAACGGAACAGTACAGAAAACTGTTGCTTCGTTTGGTATGCTAGATAGCGACAGTGACGGAACAGTAGATACTCTTGCTATTTGGCCTGAAGATGACAACACTGTTGATATCGGTAACGCTAACTATCGTTACAAAACAATTTATGTTAAAGCTGTAAATGTAGATGGAGATATTACTTCTAGTGGTGGTACATTTGGTAATATCCAAGTAGGTGTAACCGCTGATGGTGAAATTGATACTTCGGATGGTGATCTTACACTAGACAGTACTGGCGGTACAGTTATAGTTGACGATAATCTTACAGTTGAAGGTACATCAACTCTTAAAGGTGATGTAGACATAGGCAATGCTATAGCCAGTGACACGTTGACTGTGTCGGCAAAAGTTGACTCTAATTTTATACCAAGCGGTACATCACGTAACTTAGGAGATTCTACAGATTATTGGGCAAATGTGTTTACAAGAAGTTTAACCACAGGTGCAAATACAACAACAGGTACTATAACTGGTGACTGGTCACTGACTTCAGGATCTAAATTACAGTCAACATATGCTGACTTGGCTGAGATGTATTCAGCAGATGCAGAGTATGAAGTAGGAACTGTGGTTGTGTTTGGTGGCGAAGCAGAAATTACACTTACTAATACTAAAGGCGACACAAGAGTTGCTGGCGTAGTAAGTGAAAATCCAGCGTTCGTAATGAACCAAGAATGTCCAGGCATTGCAACCTGCATTGCATTACAAGGAAGAGTACCATGTAAAGTTATAGGCACTGTTAAAAAAGGTGACATGCTTGTAACTAGTGCAATTCCTGGTTACGCTATTGTTAATAACACACCAGGAGTTGGTAGTGTAATTGGTAAGGCTGTAACAACTAAAGATACTGATGACAAAGGTATTGTTGAAGTAGTAGTAGGACGAGTATAATGGAAAAGAAACGCCCACAAGGAAAAAGTTTTACTAATGAAAATGGAAGACGATTAACAGTGATCGCCAATCGTGGTCCTAGATTACAAGTAAAGGTCATTGGAGATCCTAAAGGAAAAGCCGATGAAGCACTTAAAAAAATTAGGCGATAAATATAGTAAATAGGATAAGCAAATGGCCAATAGATTTCCACTAGTAATAGACACAACATCAGGTAACCAGTTTAGAGAATTACCAGACGGAGATAATCTATTACTTACAAATAGTAGCATTGTAAATGCTTTAGATATTACAGCATTAGGAACAGTTACAGCAAGCCAATTAGTTGTTGATGGTACAGTATTTAGAAACGACTATAACGACCTGCAGAATCTTCCAACAATACCAACTAGTATACTACAACTAGGAATTGGGGACGGAACATCAGGACAGTTTTTAACTACAAATGGCACAGGAACTATTAGTTTCCAAAACATTCCTACACAAGATCCTACCATGGGTGGGGATTTACAAGGCTCTGCAAGTAATGCACAAATTAAAGCAAATACAATTGGCATAGACGAATTAGATGTTGATGACGGAACTATTGGCCAAGTTCTTGCTACAGACGGTTCAGGCAATTTACAATTTATTGACATGTCCGGCGGCGGTGGCGGCGGTGGCGCTACTAGCTTTTTAGGGCTATCAGGACAAATTGGATTATCGCAAATTGATGATGATTTTATTACTCCTGAAAAATTAAAAGATAACGGCCAAACACCTACACCAGGACAATACTTAACAGTAGCAGCTGGTGGTGACTTTGAATACTTAGATATTCCTACAACTAATCCACAATGGGACGATGTACAAAATAAACCTACTATTCCTGCTACACTTACTGATTTAGGTATTTCAGAAGGTAACGATGGCGATGTTTTAAAAACAGACGGCGCTGGAACTTATACATTTACAGCATTTAATTCTATTGAAAATATAGAGTTTAGTGGAACAACAATAAGAACTGTTCCAGATAACAGCAACATTGCTATAGATCCAAAAGGCAACGGGTATGTAAATATTATTGGTACAAACGGTGTTGTAATTCCTAAGGGTACTTCTGCACAAAGGGCGCCTGATGTTGCAGGTGCTATGCGTTTGAATACAGAACTAGGAATATTTGAAGGGTATGATGGTAGTAATTGGAATGGTTTAGGCGGCGTAAGATCAGTAGATGGACTAACATATGTTAGTGCTGAACTAACTCCAAATGCAAGCGATGATACTTTAAGATTTATTACTAATAGTCAAACTAGTGCAACATTAACAGAAAGTTTACTAGATTTAAATTCAGCTGTTAGTGTAAAGATTAGAAGCACACAGTCCGCATTAGATTTTGATAGTGGTGCTCTTAGTGTTGACGGCGGTGTTAGTATTAAAGGTAACCTTATTGTTAGTGGTGCTATTACTGTAAACGAAGAATTCAATACAAGTGTAAAAGTAAATGCTACAGCATTGTCAGGCGGAACACAAACTTCAATTGTAACTGTAAATCCAGCAGATATAGATTACTTTAATACAGGTCAAAAAATAAGAATTTTTGGTGCAAGTGCGGATAACATAGATCAAGATACTTCTAATCTTGGAATACAGGTTAATAGAGTAGGCTTTGCTACTCCAGATGGTAGTGGTAACGAAGTTACATTTAGTTATAGAGTTGCACAAATGGATACACAATCAGGTAAGATAAGTGCTGTATCTAGTGCTGTAGATATTACTATTGAACCGGACGAAATAAACGATTTTAACAACAACAAAAACTTACAACTAGTAGTAAGTCGTGTAAGTTCGGCACACAATATTTTAATTTATAGAAAAATTGGTTCCGAAGTTAACTATACACTTCTAAAAGTATTAGGTCCAAAAGAACTAGGAGTTGCTCTTAGCAATGTAGTATGGACAGATTATTATGACTTTGATGTTGCACCCTGGAGTAAAAGAACTACACAAGGATTGTTTACAACTGATAGTGGACTTGTGCATGTTCCACTTGTAGCATCAGCAACACCAAAACTTGGTTGGATTGATACAGAAATTACACAAATTGATCCTAATACAAATAACTTAACAGTAGCAAATAGTTTTTATGCAAGCCAAACTAGTATAGAAGTAGTTGTTGACGATACAGAAGCTGTACAACTTGCAATAGACTCTGCTAAAGCTCAAAATAGAAATAGTTATGAGCTTGAAAATAGAACATACTTTATAAAGCGTTTAGAAATTCCAGATGGATTTACACTAAAAGGAAGTGGCGACCAAACTAGAATTATCAAGCAATATTGGTCAACTGAAACATCAACAGGTGACAATACAATAATAAGACCTAAGTCAGGGTATACAAGTTATAGTAATATAACAATAAGAGATTTAAGAATAGATGGTAATGCACAAAACCAATATTTGTCAACTGACACAACTTCAGAGTTTTTAAACTTTGCGTTTTATCTATATGGTAATGACTTACTTTACGAAAACATTGAGTTAGATAACGTAATAGGTGGCGGCATATATGCTTACCATCCAACAATTACAAATAACTTAACAATACTTAACAGTGAAATTACAAGCGGTGGACTGACATATAGTTATGATTATCAACCTTTATATGCAGATGAATGTAGAACTATTAAAATAGCTCATAACACATTTAGAGATTTCCCAGGACCAATAAGTGTAAGTGCTGTACAAAAAGGTATAGTTTCTCCGAACATTGTTGATAATTGCGGAGAAGGAATATTTGCATATGGTGCAACCAAGATAGTACTTTCACCAAACGTATTATTAGGTCCAGCAGGCGAATTTATTGCTAATCCAGATGTACTTAATTCAGAGTATGATAGTGTCAACATAACTTTAGAACCAAATATAGACTTTAACAGTCCTGCATACGTCTATCAAGAAAACGGCGCATTTTTTGACTTTACAGCAAATCAAGGTAGCCTTACAGGACTTATAAATGAACTAACCAAAGTGAATAACGTAGAAGAGCTTGTTATTCCAGGTGGATCTAATCCGGATTACAGCCAAACACTAGGAGGAGAAGATTACATATCATTCACTACCCCAGGCGATGCTAACGGCAATTTCCAATTTAGAATAGTAACAGGAAAGGTAAATGACTTACTAAGTAGAGCAGGTTATTCAACTTTACTTGCAAGTAATCCTAACTCACAGGGACTAGTATATAGAATAGTTGCAACAGAATATGTACCAACTAAAACTATTGTAGGGTTGGGTAGCACAGATGGTAATAACGACTATGTTCTTCCACTAGATAGTGTAGACGGTCTAAATGTAAGCGATGTGGTCCGCTTAGTGAACCACAGTACAACTCCTGCATCAGGAGGATTGAACGGAACCATAAATTCAATAAATACGATAAGCAATACTATAACAATTGATTTTGGTGTAACCACAATTCAAACGCCGGCGAGTTCCGGACAAGTTGCACTACAAAATAATTTCGTAGTAGCCAAAGGGAAAATTAACTAATGTCAAGTCTAAATAACATAAACAATAATGCTTCGGTCGTAAACGTAGGTAGAACTACTCCAGTAACACCCGGCGCACAACCAGCAGCAAACAGTATTCCGGTTGTGGTTGCTACAGATCAAACAGCAATTCCAGTCGTTGAACAGAACAAAATACAATCAGAGGTTGCACTTTCTCTACTTGGTATTCCAAGATCAGAAGTTGCACTAGGTATATTTGCAGACGTTAACACTTACGATGTTAACCCAAGCGAATGGTCAAGTGAACCAGCAGAATATTCACAAGTTCCAAATACAGCATCTCAATATAGTGGAATTGGCGGAGTACAAGACTGGGGTATTTTGCACTTACCAGAAGAATCAGGTGCAATGGTTACAGCACCGGCAGACGAGACATCAGTACTAACAAGTAAAAGATTTTTTAGATATCAACCAGGACGTGTTTCTGCAGCTACATTTGGTATTAAGAGTTCATTTGCATCAGGCAATGTTGTAGGTGCAGGACAAAGACCACCAACACGTAACCCTGACGTTAAAAAATATGGTATCTTTGATAAGTTTGATGGCTACTATTGGGAAACAAGAGATACTGGTCAAGGCGACCAATTTGCTGTAGTAAGACGTACACAGTCTATTATTAGAAAAAATCCATTAGAATTTGGTAACAGTGCAGGACAGCAATTAGAAGATCATGCACTAGGTGGTAAGGCTCCCGGACAACCAGCAAGCACATATAACCAATATCCTACAGCAACCAAATACTTGACAGCAAACAAATTTGATCTAATTGACGGAAGTGTACTAAGCAATAGTGCTGTTAAATGTCAAAGAGATTTAGGTTACTTCCTTGAAGCAATAGGAACAGACATTACACTTGGCACTAACTACGGTAGTACATTCCAAGGACTTGCAGAGTCAAACTCCAACGAGTATCCTTTACCAACAAGTGTTACTGATGCAATTAACAGTTCACAAACTGAAGTTAAATCATTAGCAGGTGTTGATAACACAGCAGACGCGGCTGTAGACACATGGTATAACAATTTACGTGCTATTGCTGTTGATCCTGCTACACGAGTAGACTATGCTAGTGCAACACAGGCAGAGCAAATTGCTTTCCTAAAGGCTGTTACATTTACTAATCCAACTAGCGGCGGATCAGCAAGTAGAGAAGCTGTAAAAGATCAACTAGTTGCAAACAGAGACTTTATAGCGGCAGAAATAAATGCTTGGGTAGCAGATCAATATCCAAGTGCTAGTCACAATGTAAACAAATGTACACGAGATGTATTGTTTGTTCTAAACGCTGTTAGTTATGATATATTATATGGCGGAAACAGTGCTACATACGATGCTGGCAGGTTCTTCTTTTACGATGGGTTTAGTAAGAGCGACCAAACAGCAAACTATATTACACAAACTGTTGCAGCATATGGTAGACTTGCAGATATTATAGACGACATAGTTAAAGACGTTACTATTGTTAAAACAACAGGTAACAGTGAAACACAAGTTACAGGCAATGGTGTTGCAAACCAAACAGAAGCAGATCTAGCTGTTACATATACAAACGTAATTAAAGATGTAATTAGCGAAGGCGACATACTGTTAAGTCTTCCTGTTACAAGAACAGTTCCAGATACTTCTTGGGGTGCAGCTTCAATGACAGCGGCACAAGCGGCTATTACAGCTGCTACACAAACAATAGTAGAAACTGTGGCTCCAGTAACATTTACAGGAGATGATTTAAAATGTAAGAGAGATTTAGAATTTGCGCTAGATGCTTACATTAACGATTTAAGATGGGGCGGTGATGGACATATAATTGCAAACGCGGCAACCTATAATACAGCATTACTTACAGACGCAGAGCGTGAGGGAGAAACTCACTATTATTTCAGAAATAAGCTAAGAGAAAAATTAGCAGAAATTGGCGAACTAGATGCAAGAACTAAAATTGGTAATCTTGCTAAATTCCAAATACAGGCTGTGACAGCAAATGGTTCAGGTGCATACCCTGCACAACAAGGACCAGATGGAACAACAGGATTTATTACAAATGCACAAATTGCTAGTGCTACATATGGCCAGCGTAGTAAAATAGAAACTATATTCAGTGTATATGCACTTTACTATGGTTATCTTGTAAGTGAGAGTTTAACATATGATACAGCAACACATTTGCCTGACGGAGCAGATCCTAATGATTTCTTAAATGTATTGAAGTTTAAGTGTATTAGAGATGTTAAGTATGTTGTTAACGGATATGCAAGCGACTTACAGTTCGGTGGCAACGCAGCTACAGCATACAATGCATTTAAATATTACAGTGACGGCGCATTAAAAGTTTATTCACAAACAAATGGTGGTGTAGTTGCTGAAATTAATAGACATACATTTTTGAAAGATCTATTAACAGCAACAGGCACAGTAGATGTAACACGTAGTGATTCTCAAAATGTTGCTATACCAAGTTTAGCAACACGTTTTGCTTTAACAACAGAGCAAACAGACAAGCTGAATACACTCGCTAACATTATTATAAACAACTTTACTACACAATACGCCGGTTCAGTAGATTATGGTACAGCAGGACAGTTTGGCGATCTTGTTATTTTAAGGGATGGATTAATTATGGTGCATGCTGCAGCTTACGATCCTACACTATTAAAGCCAAGACTAAAAACACCAGCACAAATTGATACAACAAATAATACCTTTACACTTGCAGAAGGAAGTGTTATAATAGGACAGTATGTAAACTATTATGGTGATTGCCCAGAACTAGTTGATGGTAAAACATATTGGGTAAGTGAAGTAAAAGGACCTAAAGGTAATGTAATTACATTAATGGATCCTGCGGTTGCAGACTTTGATCAATTTGACGTAACACCTAGTAACAACACTCCAATTACACTAACAGGAGCAGGAACTGAACACTATATCGAAACTCCAGTTCCATTTATATTCCCAGATGCATATAATCAATCATTTGGTTTAGCAGGTGTTGAAGAAAGATATGATGGCATGTTCCCATACTTGTATACATCATCTGGTGTATTACCAGCAGAACAAGCAGATGTTACAATAGGTTACATAGATACAGCAATTGACACTAGTGTTGATGCTGCATCTTTAAGAACACAAATTGATGACCTAAACTTCAAGTATAAGACTTGGGTGCGTGATCATGTCGATCCTAGATATTACAGTGTTTATGAATATAGAGTAGGTAGAACAAGATTCTCCGGAGACAGTTTAGACGGTACAACACGTAACAGTGTATACAGTGATAACGTACTAGATAAAAAAGCCGGTGAGCTATTCTTAGGCACAGGCGTATCAGCACAAGAACAAACATCAGTTTGGGACATGGACTTTAGTAAGGTGACCATGCTTAAAGTTGAATTTAGTTGGTATGGTGCTGTTGGTGCATTGTTCTTAGCATATGTTCCAGTAGACAACGGCGAAGCACGTTGGGTAAGAGTACATCATTTACGTTGTTCAAACCAGTTGAAGATATCTTCACTAGGTAATGCTACACTTCCAATTACATATCTTGTTTACGGCGGAGGAAGTGAAAACAGATTTGGTGTTCCAAATGCTAATAGATTGCAAAACCCATATGGTAGTTACGCAGAAAGCCTCGTCAAGTATGGTGCTTCTTACTACATTGATGGTGGTGACCGCGGTACTGTAAGATTGTTTAACCACAGTTCGGAAACACCAACTGATGTATATGGTTCAAGATACAAACTAGGAGTTGATAGTACAAATGCTACAGATCCTGTTACACCTATAATGACTGTAACAAATCTTGATCCTGATGCTACAGGAAACTCTGCACCCGCAATTAATACATTCTATATGAATGCAAGAGTAATAACAGGTAACTCACAAGACCAAAACGTAAAAGTAATTTGGGTTGATGGTAATGACTTATATTTGAATAAACCAGTAAGTGCTGTTTCGACATTAAATGTAATCGTTGATAGACCAGCATTACTATATGGTTTAAAAACCAAAGACGACATTACATCAGGTAACGGTGACGCTGTTAGAAACAGAGTACAGGTATATCCAACAAGATTAAGTGCAGGAGCAGACGGAACTGTAAATGCTAAAATGACATTGCTCAAAACACCTAAGTTCCAAACAGCAATAGGAACCACTGGAAGTTTTGCGTTAAATGCATCTGTAGACTTAAACAGCTCGTACTTACTATCAACTACTGATACAGACTATCTATCACAAAATGGAGACTTCTTATATGGTTACTTCCGTGCAAGTTTAAATGGTAGTGAAACTTTGATTAGTGTATTAGGAAGATTAGAAAAAAGCAATGACAACTACTACTTCTATCCAACAGAGATATATAATGGAACATTAGAAGTTGCATCAGGTGCAACATTCTTGAAAGAAGGAGTATTTGATCCACAAGGTAATAGTTTGACTTCAAGCGAAACTACTTTTGAAAAGGAACGTTTAAGCTCAGTAGAAGTTGCTCTAAGAGCGCAGACTCCAATACCTGGATCAGGTACTGAATTAGCAAGTTATTACATTGCACCAGGTGCTGAAGAATTTGACCTAGCAACATATTTTGACTACAACAAGGAATACATAAGTTATCCATTGACTGACCAGTTAGAAACATTGTTCTTAGCAACATTCAGTAACAACACTAATTCTACTAGTCCACAGGTTTCATTAAGTGCCAGCTTGACATGGGAGGAACAATAATAAATGCCTCAGATAAAAATAGGATTCGACAGAATACCTATACCTACTTCAAAGTCATTTGTACCTCTTTATGATATTGTAAAAGGGGTACCACTACGAGATTCAAACGGGCAAATAATTGTTACCGAAGATGAAGGTCCAGTAGAAGCTCTATCTAAAGCAGAAAACAGTACAAGTGTAGTTATTAATAATGCTGTAGTAGATAATACACAACTTTCTATAGAAGAACAATTTGCCGAAACTTCGCAAGTTAGTACGACACTACTAGGCATACCTAGAGCTGAAGTACAATTAAGTTTGTTTTCTGATGTTAGTACATACGGTCTTAATCCTGAAGAATGGGAATTTTTTCAGTATAATGGAGTATTTGGTCGTCCTGATGGATGGTATCGTAGACGTAATAGAGTTTATGGTGATCATTTTTATACAAGACTAGTTGAAGAAACAAACGAGCAAGCATTAGTTGTAGAAAGTTTTCCAGTAGCATTTACTTTTCCACCAGGCCCAAATTACATTAATGGCGGATACAACGAGGCTGTATTTAATAGATACTTACAATTTATTAATCTTGGTAACGATATGTATAATTTATATATTGGTACCAATGAACAATTTGCAGAAGAAAACTTTTTAAATCCTGCTATATGCTTTGTACAAGATGGCGATGTAGAATATCCTGATGATGAACAATTAGGCTATGATTTAATTGAAAATTGGTGTCAAGCATGGATGAACATGCGAGATGGATTGCTTATTGATCCTAATACTAATACCCCAATTAAATTTCCTGTAGGATATGATGCTACAAATACTAGACCAGGACAAACAGATAATATACAATACTTTGGCTTACTACAAAGTAAAAAAGCATATAGATATCAGCCTGGACGTATATCAGGATACACTTTTGGTTTTAGAGCAAGCCGAGACGAAGCAAGTATAGACAACATCATTGAGTGGGGTATCGGAAATCCTACAGATGAATATGTATTTCAGATTAGAGGTCCACAGTTTAATATCGTAAGACGTAGTACAGTTAGATTGCCAAATGAAGTTCTACAAAGAATGGGCATGAATGAAAACAATCAACAAGTAGTTTCTAGTAGAGAACCTTTCGTAGAAGATGAATTTTATGAACTAGTAATTACTAGAGATTTTTTCAACGGCGATGCGTTAGATGGTAATGGTCGATCAGGTTACTTACTCGACCCAACCAAAGTTACTATGTACAAAATTGAGTTTGGTTGGTATGGTGCTATTGGTGCTAAGTTCTATGCTTATATTCCAACAGACACAGGTGATGCACGTTGGGTGCTTATGCATACACTAACAATTGAAAACCAATTAGGCGAGCCTTGTTTACAAGACCCATATTTTAAATTTAGATATCTACAAGATATTAGAAACACAAGTAACATTAGAGAACCACAGTACCTTTACAAATATGGTGCTTCGTGCTATATAGACGGTGGCGATAATAGTGCAGGAAAATATTACAGTTATACTAGTGATGACAAAACTGTAAATAATGCAAGACAAACATCTATTGCGGGGATTTATCCAAAGCGTACAATTAAAAATAGTGACGGTGTAGAAAAGCCTAATAAGAAAAATGTTTTTCCAGTGGATTTGAAAATAGATTGTGATCAACTATCGGAAGTGCAATTGGTTGAAATTAACGGGTGCCCAGCATTTGGGCATCACTATGCACCTAGTTTACATGCTACACAGAATGGTATAGTTAGAAGTGTTAATATTAATGGTGCAGGTAGTGAAATAACAATTAATCCACAACCAACTGTAAACATTGCAAATATAAGCCAAGCAAATCCAGGAATTGTTACTACAGATACAGATCATGGATTCTTTATTGGACAAAAAGTTACATTAGAAAATGTAGTTGGTATGACAGAAGTTAATTTTCAAGAGTATTACATAGATGTTTTATCTGCGACACAGTTTGCATTATATTCAGATGCTGACTATTCAAATGCTGTTGACACGTCTGGATTTACAGCATATGCAAGTGGCGGAACAGCAGACGGCAATCCTATTTTTAGAACACGTGACGACGACAGTAAATTAATTGTTCCTGGTATTAACAGTTGTTATGCGGCTATTACAAGTGAATCAACAGCAAATATTGAACGAATTGGATTTGACGCTCTGTACGAGAAAAGTTCTACAGGAACTATCGATCCGCAAGTTTTACTAAATGGTGTAGTTACTGATTTAGCAAGTGTACCAGTTGACGCTGTTAGATTTACAAGTTACTATGATCATATTGCTGGTTCAACATATCCAATTACAGGTGACGGATTTGAATGTAATTATTTAAACCCTGTAACTACAGAAGGCACACAGTTTTGTGAATTCTTAATTGGAGTGACAGAAAACAAACCTATAATTTCTACTAGAACAAATGCATTAGGTAATCCAGTTAATGAAGTTAAGTTTTTAGCAAAGGATGGTATAACAGAAATAGAGCCAGACCTAGCAAACATATTGCATGCAGAGTTCACACATAGTTCACTCTATAGAGATAGAGACGGTTTTGAAGAAAGAGAAGGCGATGCACCCTTAGGCATTAGGTTTGATATTGATTATAGATTACCAAGACCAGAAGGTACAGATAGCGGAATATGTAGCGGTATAGATGTAAAGATAGAAGATAGATTAGAATTTAGTGTTACATATGCAAGTGCTGATCCAGTATCAGGACTTCCTTCAGACATAATAATATTTGATCAAGAGCCGAGTGAAATAATAAACGGCTTTTCGCTAGTAGGTGGTGAGTTTGGAGAATCAGGCGTAGCAAGCGGAATTAGATTTACATCAGAATTAAAGAGTTATATTGATAACGAAGATGTTGAAAAATATTATATAGATATAGACGGTGCTCCAAACAACGGAGCATTTACATTGCAACTAAGTCCTATAAGACTTACTGATAGACTGATAACAGGTAACCCAGAAAAATCAGTTAACAAAGTGCAAATTTTTAGTTTCCAGCCAAAACCTTTGTACTTGGTAGTATTCATGCGTGACAATGCTAGAATGAATAATATTACTATTACTGAAAACATTAACGGAACTACTAGAGCATTTTGTCCTGAATGGATAACCGATTCAGGTGTTGATGTTGTATTCTCAGGAGGATCAAGTGCAGGTGTTCCTGCTGCAAACTATCTTCCAAAAGAAAGACTAGCAAGTACTAGTGTTGATGTTCAAAATTCACAACCTTTAAGACCTGGTAAACTTAAAGACACATTGTATGTTTCACCAAACAGGAATAATACTGTTGACTTAGGAAGCGTTTATGGTCCAGATAGGACTGTAATATCTCCGGGAATATTAAATACAACAGCAACATTTGTTACGGCAAGAAGTCTTATAAACAATGATGTTAACTTAGTTAGCGCAAGTATTACAACGAAGGAAGATTAAATGGCGGAAATAAAATTCGGTCTAAACGTAAACAGAAGTCTTGCAGATGTTGCAGATCCTTTAGCGGCTTTAGCTAACATTGGCATCGATATTAACGACCTTGATGTTATACGAGGAGCAGCTGGCGATTTAGGTATTACAGCAGATGATGTAAAAGCTCTAAGTGGGCTTAATGTTCCTGTCCAAACATATCTAGTAAAACTTTATCAAGATACTTTACAATATAGTGCAATCATTGATGAAACAGCAGGCACCTCTGAATCACTAAAAGGAAATCTAACTGTAAATGGTGTATTAGGTGCAGGTGCAATTAAGTATCAATACGTAGACGATGATAATTCTACTTTAAAGTTTGCTGATATAAGCACAAGCCGTGTAAGTAGTTGGAGTAGTACAGACAGCCCTGCAACAGATACTAGTCCAATTTTTTATGGTAGTCAAATAGAAGTTGATGGTGCTGTTGAAACACAAACATTAGAAATACTTAAACCAGCAGACCTTGTTAGATTTAGAAGTTCCGAAGTACCTACTCATAAAATACAAGCAACTATAAATGGCCAGACAGTTTATCTGTATGCTATGAAAGGAATACCTTTAATATTTGAAGGATTTTTCCGTAATTTAGATAGTGACTTGAGACTTGTTACAGCAGGCGCGGTTAGTTGGAGAATAGTTAATAATCAGTTTGACTACCTAACAAAGGAGTATGAAAATGTTGGAGGCTCTAATACTACTAGAAGTTTCTTAAGATACAGAGATACAGGGGCGGCATCTAAAAACATAGAAATTTATCATAACCCAAATAATATTTTAACACTACCTTTATCAGGAGTAGGAATAAGTGAATTACCTGCTGCACAACTAGAAAATTGTCAAAATTTATATCTAAATGGAAATGTTATAAAAACGTTTCCAGATTTTAATACTTTTGTGCCCGATTGCAGATTATTAGATGTGCGTGAAAATAATTTCACACTAGGTGACGAACCTAATTTACGTAAATTTAATAATGATGTATTAGCACGTATACCAAACACTGTTAGAGAGATTAGATTTGGTAATACTTTTAACGGAAGTATTACAGCAGACTTAACAACACTAACAAATTTGCTTACATTAAATCTAAACGGACACAGCAGAGGTGGTGCATTTAATTATTTTGATCAAGATGCAGACGATCCAACTGGTTCAACTCCCGAAGTAGCAAATACAGTTCAAAACTATTACATGTACAGAAACAGTTTTAATACTGTTCCGCAAAGTGTAAAAGACTTGCCTGACCTTAGACAGATTAATTTATATAGCAATAGTATATACGATAATAACTTCCAAATATTAAGTCCTGTAATCAACTATGTAAACATAGGTGGTAACCCGGGTATAAACGTTCCTAACTTAGCCAATAAAAATTCAATGGATTTATTTTATGCTCACTATAATAGTGGTAGTGGAATAGCACCAGATTCTAATTTGTTTACTACAACGAGCGGAAGTTATAAGTTTGCTAACTGTGGTAACTTAAGATTAATATATGCATACTCAAGCGGCTATTACGGACCTATACCTAAATTTGCAGGTAACAGTAGACTTTACTATGTACAAGCTCAGTATACAAGACTAAGAGGCGGGCGATCTGACACAGAACAAGACTACGTTTTGTATGACGATGTGTTTGACGACTGTGCAAGTGCAATGCGTTACTTCCATGTAGCAAGTAGTAGTTTGTTAAATGCTCCTATGCACCCTGATTGTTTTGAAAAACCAACAGGCATGATAGGTATCGTATTTAGATCGTTTAATGCAGGTGTAAGCGGAGCATTTCCTAGTTTAAATACAATGCAGAACCTACGTTATATCGTAATGTTACAAAATAACTTTACAGGTCCTTTGCCTAATTTCTTTAATAATCCACTATTATACTATTGTCACTTATATGGAAATAGTTTTAGTGGTGCTATTCCGGTTATACAAAGCAATGCATTACAATACTACTATGTACACAGCAATCAATTAACATCATTTAACGGACTTGAAACACCTAATCTTAGACGTTTGTTTATCAGTTACAATCAAATAACTGGCGCTGTTCCAGATATGAATAATCTTACATTATGTTACGACTTCTATCTAAACAACAACAACTTTACAGATTATGTAGCAGGTGCATTAGTAAGTTGCAGATCTTTATATAGATTTGATATAAGTAACAATCCTAACTTACCAACTGGAGCGGTAAATAATATTGTTGCAGATCTAGTTGCTAACTATGAAGCGAATCCTCGTAGTGGTATAAGCATTAACCTTGCTAATACCTCAACACCAACAGGTGACGCTGTAGAACAAATTGAGTACCTTAGATCTAAAGGGTGGAATATGAGGTTATAAAATGGCAGGAAGTAGTATACAAGGATTTTTACAATCCGCTAACTTATTAGAAAACACACAGGACAGACAGTTACTTAATAACCTTGCTGAAGCACCTATTGCAGACGATATAAGTTTGTTTATTAACAATAACCAAAACGTTAGTGTTTTAGAAATAGACGCATTAGAATACAATTTTATTACAGGATTAGTTACACTAGTAAACGACACTCCTGCAAAAAATGCGGCTAGGAGTGCTGTTTTTACAAATGGTGACCCTATAAAAATTCTAGATGTAAACGATAATGTATTAAAAGACGATCTCTACGCAGCAGATAGTGATGGTGAAAAAACTTTTGGGTTTGCAACTGATGTTGAGTTAGAAGAACAATATACTTTTGCACCACCTAGTGCTGGGTTTAAAGTTGTTAGATCAGACGCCGTTGTATTATCAAACTTAACATACTTAGGTGCTGTTGAAGACACAGCAGGATTTAGTAGTGGTCTTTCAACAGGTAGCGAAAATCCGGAAGGAGCGGGTGGTATTGAACCTGAAGACACGTATGCAAATCAATTTCTAGAAATTTATCAATACCTTGACATTGCAAAGTATCAAGCAAACAAAAAATTTGTTGAAGATAGAGATGTAGCCACAGATGATGATTTTAAAATGGAGGGTACATTTAGTATCGAAGATCCTTCAGATATGATTGTTACAGAAGGCGTAATAACATCTAGTCCAGGCCTTTACATAACAAATCCATCAAGCCCTGTTACAAATATACAGCGTATTAGAGCATTTAGTGATACGTCTAATCCTTGGGAAGTTACAGGCACTGGTGTTAATACTAAGTTAACAACTAACGCCGTTTCTGCACAAACCGGTGATCTTAAATTAAACAATGGTATATTAGTTGACGGTGTTACACCTATAACAGAAAGTGGAACTGTAAACAATACAACTTTTACACATAAAGCAAAAGTAAAGATTGATGGTATTGACTACTATTTGTGTTTAACTAGTTGATGCTAATACTTTGTAAACTGTACCATTAAACGTAATAGGAACAGTTCTATCAAAATTATTTGTTACCCCTATTCCTAATTGTGTAACATTACAGTTTTCAGCAACAAGATCTCTTACCTTTAACACACTGTTACCATTAATCATTTGTAGTCCAACTGTAGCACCTAGACCATCTGTAGTTCTAAGTCCGTTTAATGTTCCTACAAAAGGTGGCGCTGTGTTTAAAGGAATAACACATGCTTCTTTATTTTGTGTTGTGTCAGTAGGACAAATAACTACAGTAGTACCAGCAACCATATCGTCCGGTGCTTGAACTGTTTTATTAATCGTTATTGTATTTGTGTTAGTATCTATGGCTGTAATTCTAGTTAAAGTCGTAGGATCATTTTCATCTACAGCAGGTAGGTAAGGACTACTTTGTATAACATTGTTTAGGCCAAATCCATTTACATCATTTAAAACTAGTTGATTAGAACCAACTGTTGCGGTTTGTGTAAGTTCTCGTCCTAATGTTCCTACACAAAAATTATCTAAACTATTGTTAAGAAGACCTTTATCTGCATAGAAAAATACTTCTTCTAATCCGTTTAAATTCATAGCAATGTTTGTAGTAAATTCACGAATACTAACTATGCTAGTAACTCTTATATAATCTGTGCCTGCAGGATTACTTGCCGCAACTACTACCGTTCCTACTTTTAACCCTTCAGTGGTAGTAATAGTAACATTAAAATTATTCGACGTTCCTGCTTGTACATCTAAAAATCCTCTATGATCCATAAATCTTACAGGAACTGTAGCATCCGCCGATGCTGTTGCATTAGCAATTACAATATTATTTCTTGAAATATCACTAACGCTAGTGCCTTTTGTAAGAGCAGGAGTGATTATCTTATTGCCTATCTCTATATTATCAGTATATGGGCTTGTCGAAGTTGTTGCTAAAACGTTACTATCTTGCGTTAACGTGTAGGTATACTCTGCTTTAAGTGCGTCAGCATATCTTAATGGTGGCGCATATGTAACAGTCAATGGTGAAATACTTAACCATTTTGCGTATTGCGTACTAAAGTTTACATCTTCAGGTCCAATAGTACCTCCGCCTACAAGTAATCTTTTATCGTAAAATCCTTTAAAACTGTCTTCTTCAAAGTCTACTGGTACGTCTTGATAGAGATACCAGTAAGGCCAATCTCCACTATCTTTAATATTTGTAGATAAATTGCAATCAATAAATTTGTTAAAATAATTTGCACTTTCCGAAGCATACCAATATGTTAATCTGATTTGGACAGGAACATATTTTTCAAGATTTGCTTCTGTATGTATAAAACTAAAACTTTCACTTCCGATTTTATTTTGTATGCTATACGTAAATGTAGAACCAGCAGGTGCTGTAACAGATTGGTTAAGTGTTATTGTGCTATTACCTACGCCATCTACAAATAAACCATTACTAATTTCAGCTGCGAGTATAGGAGTACCTTGATCATCTACAGCCGCAATTATTTGGTCGCCAATAACTACAGTTCTTGCATCAATAGGATCTACTGTAACATCTGTTTGGCTTGTCATTGCACTTAAATGTTCAATTGGTCTATCTTCTGCAAATGTATTTTGAACTACTTGTAAATCTCCAAATTCATCTGCAACTTCAAACATAACTAAACCTGTTGTTGAAAAACTAAATGTGCTAGGTCCACTTGCATCCGGAACATAATATCCGCTCCATTGTATTAGTCCGTTTGCACCACCGAGTGTATCGTCTAATTTGTTACTGAATTCAAAAACACCATTATTCCAATAAGGCTTAGTAACCGTAGGATCTCCTGTAACAATAGTAGCACCTGTACTATTTTTTGTTAAATTTTGGCTAATCTGATCAGTTTCATAAAATCTAGCAATTAAACCGTCTCCTCCATTAAAGAATGGTGGATCATTAGTAGTTGCGATAATAGTGTCTAATTGATTTTTTACTGTAATAACTGGAGATGCTATTACATCTTCTAGTTCGTTATCTTCGTTTAATACAGTATTTTTTACAGCAAGTCCTGCCATTAGGCCGATATCTCTATTAGTTACTGTGCTATTGCTTATTCCTTTAATAGCATCTAGATCGCCGCCTGTAAAAACCTTATTATCACTACCTACAACAAGGTTGTTTAGCACATTGTTTAGTGCTTGATCTTTGTTAGATAAGTCAGAAAGGTTTAAATCTCTGCGTAGTCCTATATTTCTAAAAGATGGTCTTGCCATGTAAAACTCCTTGTTACAGTATTTATCAGGTTTGATAAATACAATATATGATAGGAAACCAACAATGGCAGTAGAATTAGTAAACATAGGTAGAATTGCAAACGATGGTACAGGCGATGACCTTAGAGAAGCCTTTATCAAAATTAATCGAAGTCTTGAGGATTTAGACCTACGTATTGATGATAAAACAGAAGGCGAAAACCTAGGCTCAGGTGCCGGTGTTTTCAAACAACGCACTGGTTATAATTTAGAATTTAAATCCATTGTAGGATCAAACGACATTACTGTTACAGCAAATCCTAATGATATAACATTATCAGTAGATCCAACACTGGCTGCTAGACCTATAGTTGCAGATACAGGAACTATAACTGTTCCTGCGAGAGGCACTTTGCGTATACAGGGCGGTAGTGGCATAACTACGCAGGCAAACGAATCAAACAACTCTGTAACCATTAGCGGAAATGCATCACTAGAAACTGACACAAATCCAACCCTAAATGCTAACCTAAACGCAAACGGCTTTGCTATTTTAAATGTAGGAACACTTACAGGTACAAACGTACAAAGTAATGTATACGATGTTGACATAAGAACACTAAATGACTTATTCATTAATTTAGACTTTGGTGATTTTGAAAGTAACACTGACAATTTTGTAGACTTTTTAAAAGATCTTGTAGATGCTGATTACGGTACGCTTACAAGTCCTAATCTATTAAACACGGATAACGGACTATTACCAACATTGTAAATTCCGATAAATAGCTATGTAAGGAATTTTATATGGCAAGTATCTGGACACAACCAAATAACTACAAACTAAGAACACTTGTAGAAAGAGTAAAATTAGAAACAGGTGATTTTATTTTACCTGTAGATAACCAAGCGAATATTACTTTAATTGCTGGAAAACTTCCATCTGGATGCAGATTAGAAGGTGTAGAAATTGTTGGTACACCTTTTGAAGTCGAAATTACTAAAACATTTAAATTTGTACTTAGAGCAACTCTAGGCACAGTTGTTGAAGATAGAACATTTACTATAGACGTAACAGGACCAGACGAACCTTTTTGGATTACACAACCGGGACTACTACCAATAGGAGCAAATGAAAACCTATTTGTATTAGATAACCAAATAATAGATTACCAATTTTTAGCATTAGATGCAGACACAGCCGCAGGGCAAATATTAGAATACTATATAGTACCGGGGGAGGGCACCCTACCGCCTGGCTTGTCTTTAACATCAACAGGTAGAATTCAAGGAGTTGTAGAACCTTTACTTGCACTTGATAAACAATCTGAAAAGGGCGGCTTTGATACAGCACCTTATGATGCATATCCAAATGATTTTAGTATTAAACCAGATAGAGGCTTTGATAGTTTCTATTATGACAACGTAAGATACGATACACAATCAAATCCGCAAGTTCCAAAGAAATTAAATAGATTTTATGAGTTTAAAGTTACTATCAATGACGGTGTAACTGAAAACCCACCAAAAAGAAAATTTAAGATTTATGTTGTAGGCGATGATTATCTAAGAGCAGATAACACTATTATGAAAGTATCTAATGGTGTATTTAAAGCAGATAACACACATATTCGACAACCTAAATGGTTAACACCTGCTGATTTAGGATATAAAAAATCTAACAATAATGCTACAATATATCTAGATGTGTATGATTCAGATACCTTAGACGGAAATGTTTTATACAGTGTTGACGAATTAAACAATGATAACTCAGAAAGTGTGTTGCCGCCGGGACTAAAACTAGATGTATTTGCCGGTGAGCTTACAGGAACAATACCATACCAACCTCAGAGTTTTAAAGATTATAAGTTTACTATCAGAGCAACAAGATATACAAATGACTTAGATTATGCTGTAGTAACAGGTACATTTTATGAAGATACTCTTGCAGGAGAACGATCATTTAAGGTATTTAAACTTCCGTTAAATGTTCAAGACGGCATTACACTAAATGACGGCATTGATGATCTAAACGATTTAAAAGACCAAACACTATTACTAAATGGTCGTAGTTACAAAGTTGAATCAGTAGATGGTTCAGACGAAGACTTTGATATTATTACATTAACAGAAGGACTACGTCCATTCATAAGTTTTACACTTGCCGAAGATTCAGTATCTCAAGCACAATCCATATTTGTAGAAAAATTAAATTTATTTGAAAGACAACAATTTAAAGATAAAAAAATAAATTATATTAGAGATACAATTACAGAAAGTTATACAATACAAAATATATATGGTTATAGAAAATGGCAGATTACAAGTCCAACTAATAGTATAACAATTAATCTTGAGGCTGCAGGAGCATCTGAATTACCAATTGGTGAAACAGAAACATTTACTGAAACTATTATAAGAGTATTTGAAGGCAATGAATTACCTGTATATGTAGAAGCCGGCGCAACTACAGGAAGCGTTACTTTTTGGGCGCCTGATAATGCTCTAACAAAATCTTCTAGGATTACAACTATATTCCCAGGTGCCGATATTAAACGTACCCTTTTAGATAAAGATAAAGATTTAGTATACTTTGACAGACCACTTGAAATTGGTAGAGATTATGTAACAGGACAGACAGTTAGTATTGCATTATTTGCAGACGGCTTTTTTGAAAAAGAATTGCTTACCTATGCAAATGAAGACGTAAATAATCCTTCGACTCCTAAAACATTTACTATAAGAATATTAGGAGAAGTTGATAGTGAAATTACATGGATTACTCCTGCTAACCTTGGAAGTATTACAGCCAATTTCTTTAGCACCAAACGTGTCACCGCACAAACAAATGTACCTGATACTAGACTAATTTATAGTATTATAAAAGGCCGTTTGCCAAACGGGCTTAGATTAGCGTATACAGGCGAAATAATAGGTAAAGTAACACAGTTTGGTACACTAGAAAATTTAGGATTAACAACATTTGACAATGCTGACTTTAGTTTAGACGGTGGTACTACATCAATAGACAGACAATATAAGTTTACAATTAGAGCAGAAGATAGATTTGGATACAGTGCTGTTGAACGTGAATTTATAATAGACATAATCGATCAAGACAATACGCTTTATAGTAACTTGTATATTAGGCCAATGTTAGACCCTAATGTACGTAAAGAATATAAACGTTTTGTAAGTGATCCTGATATATTCCCAACAAATAGCATTTATAGACCAAGTGATCCTAACTTTGGAATACAAACAAAAATTAGTATGCTTGCCTATGCTGGAATTGAAACTAAAAATATCGACGAATACGTAGCAGCAACAGCAAAGAATCATAAAAGACGTCAGTATCATATAGGTGATATTAAAACGGCTATTGCAAAAGAACCAGGATCTAATGATATTGTTTACGAAGTAGTTTACTTAGAAATAGTGGATCCGAGAGATAGTAAAAAAGGAAAAGTTGCAAATAACTTTATAGGTCATCCCCAACCAGCAATTACCGCAGATGCTGTGTCTTTTGAAGTATTAGACGATGAAACAGCACAAGACACAGGTTTTGATATTGTACAAATTGACGGACGTTTTAGAGATAGTGAAATAATACTAGATCAAGGTGCAGGCATGACTGTCGGCACTAGAGAAGGTGACTTAATTCAAAATGTTGACAATGACGATATTGATGTATTCTTACGTGATGGTACAGAAGTACATGTAGATGTAGACCTAAGTGATGCTGAACCTATTAGACAAAGATTAAGACAACGTGGAGAAAACGTTATTAAAGCAGATAGTGATGCTGTTACTATAAATGATGCTAACGAAGTTAATATGTACATTAGTAACACAACAAACATGCGTGAACAATTAGAAGCAATAGGAAAAAGTCAACGACAATACTTACCTTTATGGATGCGTACAGGTCAAGATGGAAGTATACAAGAGCTAGACTATGTTACAGCAATTCCATTAGCATATGTTAAACCTGGAGAATCGAAAAAGGTGCTGACAAATGTAAAAAATGCATTAAATAACGGAGTATTTGATTTTAAAACAATTAACTTCGATGTTGACAGATATGTTGTAGATAGTGCAACAGGAGTTCAAGAAGAAAGATATATTGTCTTTCCAAATTATGTTTTTAATGTTTAATGCTAGATAAATAATATACCAGGAGAACAAAATGGCCAGTAATATAGTAGATACAACAATTGATGATACGTTTCCTGTCGCAGGCGTAGATAACGATAGTCAAGGTTTTAGAGATAATTTCAATATTATTAAACAAAACTTTACAGCGGCAAGAGCAGAAATTACAGAACTTCAAGCAAATGCTGTTTTAAAAAATAAGTTAGACAGCCAAGAAGAACTAGACAACAACTTTGGCGGTAACGAAGTAACACAAGCATTATTTAAAAATTGTGCCGATGGCGTGTTTGAAGCAGGTGCAATTAACAACGCAACAAATATAAGTTATCTTAACGGGGTTTATCAATCAGGAATACTAACTCAAGCATATGTAGATAGTGGCGATGACCTTACTTTAGCAGACTGGCCTGCTAGTGGTTATGCAAGAATGCTTATAGAACTTGTTGCAGATTTACCTGGTGTTTCTAGAGTAGTAACGTTCCGTAGTGAAGGAAGTTACACTATGAAAAAATTAACTACTGACTCTTGGTCTTCTACCACAGCAACTAGTGTTAGTATAGATGTAGACAGCGATACAAATCAAACTATCTTAGAATTTTGGACTAACGATGGTGGTAACACTATTTTTGCAAAAGTACTAGGACAGTTTGAGTAAATGTTTAATCCTTTAGTTGACGACTTTTCTCTATTGTCAGATACTGAAGTTGAAGAAAAGTTACTAGATCTTAGAAGAAAATACTGGCTAACAAGAAACCCCTCTGTTCAAGAACAGATTCAAGTCATTATGAATATGTATGCAGAAGAACTTTCTGTACGTAGAGCACAAGCAATGAAAAAAGCAAATGATGACAGCGAAAATGGACTTGACAATCTGATTAATATCAGTTAAAATACATATATGCTTATGAAAACAGATTCTCTAGGAATACCAAGATTCTCTAATCGCGATCTTATAGATATGATCTATAATGGAGATGCGGATAAAGTTCATGTGGTTTTATGCGATCCTAGCGATGACATAGACAAGTTTAATACAGCAATGGAAGAACAAGGTATGAATCCATTGCAAAAGTATATTCCACTAGATGTAGATCAAAAAACATTTGACGGTGTATGTCAGGGCGAATGGTTTATGCCAGAAGAATATAAATCGCTTGCGATTGAAGAATGGTTATTTGCAAAAGTAATGGAAGAAAAACAACACGCCGGAGTTGATTTTGTATATAACTCTACAGAATGGATGCGGGTAGAACAAGAACTAGAAGCGTATAAAGAGCGTGGTATGTATGACCTACTACGCTATATGGTATATCTAGTAGACTTTATGCGTGAGAATAACATTGTATGGGGTGTAGGACGTGGGTCAAGTGTAGCAAGTTATGTGTTATACTTAATAGGTGTTCATAAGATAAATTCAATCCAATATGACTTGGATTGGCGAGAGTTCTTAAGATAAATACGTACATAATAGGAGAAGCATTATGGCAATGAGACAAAAAGGTCAAAAGACCTATACAACAATGCAAGGCAAACAGATTGATATGGATTTGTTGCGTAAGAAGAATGAATTAACTCCTGCGGTAGGCAATGCTCGTGTAAATGCACGAGGTGATGAGCTTGGCCCAGGTGGTAAAATTGTTCGTAAGCGTGAACAAGTAATTAAAGATTACTATAAGGGATCTATGCCTGTATCAGAAGAACCTGCGGTTACTGTATCTGATGTTGTAAAAGAAGAACCTGTTGTTCAAAAAACTGTCAAATCTAAAACTACTACAAGAGCTCAGCAAAAAGAGGCTGAAGCTACACCATCTGAAGCAGAACTTAAAGAGTTTGAAGAAATGGACGATGGTTGGGTAGAAGACGAAGACGGCAATTTTGTGCAAAAAGGTGACTAATGGTTAAAAATATAAATGCAATAAAAGGCAACCCAAGAGCTATTGGGAAAAGAGTACTAGTAACTGATATGCATTTTGGCGAACAGGTTACTAAAGGTGGCATTATCCTCGGCAACGACGATGGTAAAACTAGAGGAATATATCCTCGCTGGGCTCGTGTTTATTCTAAAGGCCCTGACAACAAAGATGAGTATTCGGTAGGAGACTGGATTTTAATCGAACACGGTCGGTGGACACGTGGTATGAAAATAGAAACCGACGATGGCGAACGAGAAATTCGTATGATTGAAGAAACCGCTGTACTTGCTTACTCAGATGAAAAACCAGAAAGTGTACAGATCGGTGCAGAATACTCAGACGGTCCTGCAACAATCGATCCTGGATCATTTATAAACCAATAAGGCATAACATGACAGACGTATTTGAAGACATTAATAAATTCGCAACGGCTTGCGATCAAGAACCGAGCGAAGCAAACTACAAAATGTATCTTGATTTAATTCGAGAAGAAGTAGGCGAACTAGAAGAAGCTATTGCAGAAAATGATAGAGTTGAACAATTAGATGCATTAATTGACATTCTTGTTGTTACATTAGGCGCCGTTCGAGCAGGAGGCTTTAAAGGGCAAGATGCTTGGAAAGAAGTAATGGATACAAACTTTGCTAAGATTAATCCAGAGACAGGCAAAGTTATCAAACGAGAAGATGGTAAGGTACTAAAGCCAGAAGGCTGGAAGTCGCCAGAACTTACTAAATTTATCTAAAAAATCACTTGACAACTCCGCATTTATATTGTATACTAACACAATAAAAGTTTACAAGGAGAACTAATGCGGATTCCTAATCAAAGCTCAGGTATTGGCACTACTGGACTTACAGGCGTAAGTCTTATGGTATTGCATATTACTGGGTATATCACAGGCTGGGCATGGCCTCTACTTTATATCATGCTTATTATTTCAGGTATCGGACAAGAAAATAGGAGAATGAACTAATGATTCATGGCATGATCGACTTAGAAACCCTTGACACTAGACCAAGTTGCACAGTTTTAAGTCTAGGTGCCGTGAAGTTTGATCCTACCAGTGATGCAGAACCACACAGCGAAATGTACTTTAAAATTTGTGTAGACGATCAAGATAAACTTGGCAGAACTGTATCTGACAGTACGATTGAATGGTGGAGCAAACAAGATCCTAAAGTAATGGAAGAAGCGTTTGATCAAGAAAACTGTATTACTGTTGAAGAAGCACTGAAGCAACTTAGCAAATGGTCAGTAGGTGTAGACACAATTTGGGGCCATGGTTATGGGTTTGACATAACTATTATTGAAGATATGTATAGGAATATTGGAAAACCTATACCTTGGAATTTTTGGCAGATTAAAGATAGCAGAACACTGTTTGGTTGTTGTGAAACAGATCCTAGAAAACTACTAGGACAAAGTGATTTACACAATGCACTTGCTGATGCTTATTTTCAATCTAGAGGTGTGCAATTAGCATATAAAGAATTAGGACTTAAACGATGAAAGAACTTTGGGTAGAAAAATATCGTCCAAAAAATGTAGATGGTTATGTATTTAGAGATGACGCACAAAAGAAGCAAGTACAACAGTGGATCAAAGATAAAACTATTCCGCACTTGCTTTTTAGTGGCAATGCTGGGATTGGTAAAACTACTCTTGCTAAATTACTTTTTAACGAACTTGATGTAAATGATCTAGACATACTAGAAATTAACGCATCGCGAACAAACTCAGTAGATGATGTTCGTGATAAAATTGTAAACTTTGTACAGATGATCCCATTTGGGGACTTTAAGGTGGTGCTACTTGATGAGGCTGACTACTTATCTCCCAACGCTCAAGCGGCGTTGCGTGGTGTTATGGAAGAGTATCATACTACTTCTCGTTTCATTCTTACTTGTAACTATCCAAATCGTATTATACCCGCTTTGCATAGTAGGTGTCAAGGTTTCCACATTGCTAAAATTGACCAAACTGAGTTCACAGCTAGAGTTGCTGAAATCCTTATTACCGAAGGTGTTACTCCTGATTTGGATACGCTCGATACCTATGTAAAAGCAACATATCCAGACTTGCGTAAGTGTATTAACACAGTACAAATGAATGTGCAAGACAACAGTTTGCTAAAGCCTAATGAAGGTGACACGGGCGAAGCTGATTGGAAACTAGACATGGTCGAACTGTTTAAAGCAGGCAAAATTCAAGAAGCACGTAAAATGCTTTGTGGTGCTGTACGTCCAGAAGAGATGGAAGAAATTTATCGTTGGTTGTACGATAACATTGAGTTGTTCGGATCTGAGGAGCAACAAGACCAAGCTGTGCTAATTATTAAGCAGGGGTTAGTAGATCATACATTGGTCGTTGATCCAGAAATTAACTTAGCGGCAACGCTAATTAGACTAGCAAGATTATGAGTGTAAAAAAAGATCTAAAAACTTTAGGATTAATTGCAGGTAAAAAGAAAACTAATCAATTAGTTAAAATTGGTATTACTATGTGGTTAGTACTTGGTTTTATTATTTTAACTAGTTTGGTAAAATAATGAGCTATCTAGTTACAGATAATTGTATTAAATGCAAGCATACCGATTGCGTAGCTGTTTGCCCAGTAGATTGTTTTTATGAAGCAGAAAACTTTTTAGCAATTAATCCGGATGAATGCATAGACTGTGGTGTTTGTGTTCCTGAGTGTCCTGCTAATGCTATAGTATCTGAATCAGAGCTTAGTCCAGAACTTAGAGAAAAGTGGGATGAAATTAATAGACGTGTTTCTGATTGGAACATAAACATAATAGATCAAAAGGAACCATTACCAGATGCAAAAGAATGGGATGAGTATCCTAACAAATACGAAGAATTCGGTATTATACCGGTTAAGGACATAACATGAGTAAAGGCAGTAATCGTAGGCCCCAAAACATTTCCGATAAACAAATGACTGATAATTGGAATAGTATTTTTGGTAAAAAGAATTATAAAGAAGTACAGCAAGATATAACTGAACTTAATAGCGACGGGAATCGCGATCGTGGAAGATACGGAGAGGATAAAATTAATGAACGTACGACTAGTTAGTTACACAAAACCAACTGAAGACTTTGTTGCTGAAGGTATGAACAGCGACGATTTATTAGACCTTGTAGCATTTTGTGCTAGGGTTTCAAACCCTGCAAATCAAATGAACTCAGAAACAAGTGAAAAACTTGTAAAATATTTAATTAAACATGCACACTGGTCACCGCTTGAGATGGTAAATGCTTGTTTAGAAATAGATACTACTCGTGATATTGCACATCAGATTGTGCGTCATCGTAGTTTTGCCTTTCAAGAGTTTAGTCAACGTTATGCAGAGCCGGGACAAATGGGCGATGAAGTCTTTATTACTAGTGAAGCTCGGTTGCAGGATAATAAAAACAGACAAAATTCTATTGAACTTGATATGGCACAAGAAGGTATGGCTGAACTTATGGTAAAATGGGAAGAATTACAACAGGATGTAATATTCACAGCAGGCCGAGCTTATGATTGGGCTATTGAAAACGGTATTGCAAAAGAAGTAGCTCGCAAAGTATTACCAGAAGGACTTACTAAAACACGATTGTATATGAATGGTACACTACGTAGCTGGATTCACTACATAGAATTAAGAGGTGCTAACGGCACACAAAAAGAGCATATGGAAATTGCTCATGCTTGTGCAGAAGTTATTGCAAAAATTTTCCCACTAGCTGAAGAATTGAAAGGGGCATAAAGCCCCTTTCATTATTCGTCTCCATATATTTGGAGTACTTCTTTTACAGCTTTATGTCTTTCTATATCTCCCTGTTCGAACTGGACTATGTCCAAATAAGATACATTACTTGTTTGCAACAGTTTCATAAAATCTAATAAACCGTTGTCCTTTAGCCTATCAGCTTGTGCTAAGTCGCCTGTAACGGCCATCATTGAGCCTTCGCCTAGTCTAGTAAGTAACATTTTCATTTGGTTTTGTGTGGTATTTTGCATTTCGTCAGCTAATATAAAACTCCTTTTAAATGTTCGACCACGCATATATGCTAAAGGCGCAATCTCTATAATTTGTTCTTCGATCATGCCTTCTATTTCTCTCGCACTAAAATAGTCTCTTAGTACGTCAAAGATAGGTCTTGTCCAAGGTGCCATTTTTTGTTCTAATGTACCTGGTAAGAATCCTAGATCTTCGTCTGCGCTTACAGCGGGCCTAGTTACAATTATTTTATCTATTACGCCTTGTTTAAATAGTTTTACAGCAACTTGCACAGCCAAAAGAGTTTTGCCTGTTCCTGCAGGACCTACGCCAAAGACTATGTCTTTTGATTGGTCGAGCAACTTTAACACGTATGCTTCTTGGTTTCTATTTCTGGGTAATATTTGTATTTCTTTAGATTGTTTTTTGTGAAAATTAATGTCTACGACATTTTGAAAGTTTGGATTTGCGTTATTACGCTGTTTCCTTTTTGCTCCCATTAAGTTTCCTCCTATGGAATAGTGTACAATGACATATTGTACAAAAGTATTTACCATTTGATCAGCAGAGAAAAACTGTCTGTTATGATCTTAAATACGATAAATAAGTATAGCGGAGAGTACAAATGCAAGATACTTTAGATATTATAAAAAATGTTGAAAACATATATAATAGCGATTCGGCGTTTCAAATCTTAAAAGACTTTGAAAGAGTGCTAGATGAACTAGACCTGTATGTATATGATAACTGGCAAGATGGTGAATTATTACAAGGTCCTGATATAACAAGACATTGGGTATCTTGTAAGTTTATGTGGGATCGGAACAACATGCCAGATCCTATGGGTGGCAAGCGTTTAGTAGATTATGATTGCAAAGTTTCTTATCAAAAAGATGATATAATTGTACCCCGTAAAATTAAGAAACCTAGCGACATGCGTGACGGCACTAAAAAAGGTAAACTTGATCGTAAACCTATATGGATTGTAAACATTGAAATGCCTAAGAGTTTACTTGCAGATATTTACGGTGGTTACAAAGAGCAAGTTACTGAACCTGCTGTTCCAGCAACAGCACAACAAGAGCCACAGCAAGCCGACGTAGAAGCAACACCTGAACCAGCAGGAGAATTAGCCTAATGGGTTTACTTAAATCAGATTTAAAAAACATGGTCTACGACATTTTTGAAATTGATAGTTTCAAATCAAAAATGGGGGAAGATAAAGACATAGTAACATTAGCATTTAGTGTTAAGGAAAAAGAAGCGGCTAATGATCTAATGAATTTTTTAGAAAAAGGGTATGACTTTGTTTTAGATGCTGATGCTACACCAGGCGAACAAAGTGATGGCACATATAAAGTTTTTGTAGAAGTAGAAAGATCAAAACATATTCCAGAACAAGTTATGGAAATTGCAGACGGTGTTTGTAAACTGTCTGACATAGAAAGTTTAAAATTTAGATACTACAAAAATTTTAAATCAAAAGATCTTACGCAAGATAGTCTTGCAGAAGAGATTCCATTAGACAGTAATACTTACGATATTAAAATCCAAGAAACACGTCTAAATAATTACAAAGATTTCTTTAACAAAAGTTACTTAGAAGAATCGTATATGACAGGTGACGTACTAACACTTAAAAAAGTGTATGCAGAACCAATCCAATTTAGAGTCATTGATTTTGGAGAAACGATAAACACTATCGCAAACATAAACGAAAGAGTTAATACAGATGATTTTGCTGAAATTATCTTTTTAAGTAAATACCTTGGCGATTACAACATTACTAAATATGGTAATAAACTATCGCTAGATAATAGTAACAATACACTAGTTGTAGAAAGACTACGTAAGTAGCATTAACAGGAAGAAATATGGACTTTGAATTCACTAGAGATCACCTTGCAAAAATAATCCCAGGAAATAAAGATGTGGATAAGTGGTATGATGCTTTGATAGCAATTATGCCTAAATATGAAATTAATACTAAGCGAAGAGTAGCACACTTTTTAAGTCAATGTGCTCATGAAAGTGGAAACTTCAAAAGTTTACAAGAAAATCTAAATTATAGTGAAAAAGCATTAAATGCTGTATTTGGTCGCTACTTTGGTGCGCCGCCAAAGCGTAATGCTGCTGAATATGCAAGAAACCCAGAGAAAATTGCAAACTATGTATACATGGACGAGTTCCGTAAATACAAGATGGGCAATGTTAAAGAAGGCGACGGTTGGTTGTTCCGTGGTCGTGGTTTAAAACAGTTAACTGGACGTGAGAATTATACACGGTTTGGAGCATCAGTTAATATGTCTGCCGAAGAAGCAGCTGTGTATGTTGCTACAGAAAAAGGTGCTGTTGAATCAGCATGCTGGTTCTGGGATACAAACAACTTAAACAGCATTGCTGATACTGATGACGTTGTTAAAATGACTAAGAAAATTAACGGTGGTAACATTGGGTTAGCCGATCGTCAAAAACGTTATGTATCTGCAATGGAAATTTTAGGCAACCCTGTAAGTATTGCAGATGATAATGGAGACGATGACTTTGATATTGATGATATCGGAGTGCTCCGCAAAGGTTGCAGAGGTGAAGGTGTAAAAATGATGCAAGAAGCACTAGGTATTAGTGCTGATGGTATTTTTGGACCTGGCACAGAACGTGTATTAAAAGAGTGGCAAGCAAGCAAAGGCCTAGTAGCTGACGGCATTGCTGGTCCTGCTACACTCGGAGAACTATTAGGATAAAATTATGTATGTAGATGTTATTATGCAAGTACTGAAAGATCATTTCGGTGCTGAAAAAGAGTTCACTCCCGCAAGTCATTTTTTAGATGATCTAGACGGAGATGAGATAGATATAGTTGATGTTGTAGTGCAAGTTACTAAAAAACTTGATATTGAAATTCCAGAAGAGGAAACATTTGATATTGGTACTGTACAAGATCTAATTGAAGTAGTAGGCAAACACGTTAATGTTTAGTAGTCTAAGAATTGCAATATTTTTAATTATCCTTGCTAGTGCAGGCGGTGGCTTCTGGTATGTCAAGAAGTTACAAAGCGACCTTGACACAGCAAAGATGAATATTGTAAAACTTGAGGATGGAATACAGGAACAACAAGCACTAATAGAACAACAACAAAGAGACTTTGAAGCCATTACTCAGGTACGTAATGACTTAGAAGATGTAAATAGAATGTTACAGACAAATATCAATAATTTAAATGAAAAATTTAACCAGTTGAATGCGTCTGGAGTAGAAAGAGATATAGGCGCTTTATCAGTTGAAAGACCATTAAGTATAGAGCGTATATTAAATAAAGATGAAGTTAATGAAAGACGTTGCTTTGAAATAATAGGTGGCGCCGAATTAACCGAAGAGGAGTTAAATGCTACAAAGAAGTCACAGATCAACACTGTTTGTCCTGAGCTTGCTAATCCTAACTACGTCCCTTATTAGTGGATGTAGTACTATCAAGCCAGTTGAAGTATTAAAAACAGAAGTTGCAAGACAGCCGTTAAATTTACCTCTACCCGAACCTGCACAACTGGAAGAAGTTCGCTGGATTATAATTAACAGAGAAAATGCAGAGCAGGTTTTTGCAGATCTAGAAGCAAAAGGTATTGACCCTGTGCTAATAGGTTTGACCGATGAAAACTATGAAAACTTTAGAATGAATTATGCACAAATACGTGCATACATGCTAAAGCAAAATAGAATTATAGATGCTTACAAAGAATATTACGAAAGTGAGCAAGAAGAAACACAACCTGAATAGGTTGACATAAATACATTAGTGTTATATAATATACACTAATTAATTTTCAATACATTATGGCATATTCACAAAAAGTAATCGACCGATTTGAGCAGGTTACAAATAACCCAGGCGCTCATGGGGTAGGTCGGTTTGACCCTAACGATCCAAACGTTGCTATAGGCATGACAGGTGCTCCTGCATGTGGTGATGTTATGAAACTAGATCTAAAACTTAATCCAGAAACTGAAGTTATAGAAGATGTAAAATTTAAAACTTATGGTTGCGGAAGTGCAATAGCATCTAGTAGTATGTTTGTCGAAATGCTTATCGGCAAAACAATCGAAGAAGCAAAGCAGATAAAAGATAAAGAAATTGCTGAAGCATTAGAATTGCCGCCTATCAAAATACACTGTTCTGTACTAGCAGAAGATAGTATTCAACGTGCTATTAAAGATTGGGAAGAAAAGAAAGCAGGTCGAAAAGGCACTTTTTTAGACAGCATGATTAAAAAAGATGACAGCATGATTGGCCATAACGGAGGACCTAAATAGTGCCGGAAAAATTCAAGCCCAGTCATTCAATAAGGGATAAAGCAACCGGTAAAAACAAAGAGGTCCATTTCTATCTAAAACAAACACCTAAAGAAGAACTAATAGAATATCTAAACAGTCTATCTGCTAAACCAAAAATTAAAAATAAAGTTAGACGAGAACTTATTCGTAGAGGTATAAAAATAATATACGAATGATGACTATCATAATACTTACAGTCTTACTAGCTATTGTTTGTTTTGTAAGTATGTGGTTCTTGATAGACGTTTTAAATGACAAATGCGGAAGTAAAGGTATTCTTCCTGATTCATATGTAACACGTACAGGTGTTACACACACCGCAAAAAAATCTCGCTCCGAGCATATTAATTAAAATCATAATATACCCACTTTTTAAACTTTTTGATAAATAAGGTTGACAAATATATTATATTGTTATATTATAATATAAAAATTACTAATATTATTATAAAGTGAAATTTCAAAAATATGACTATGAGAAAATTCGAGATCATCTTGAAGTAACTTTTCTTGTGGCTATTTTTGTGATTTCATTATTTGGAGTAAACATATAATGGAATTTATTTTAATAAGTTTTGCTAGTATCGTAGTAAGTTACTTTTATTTGAAGTATGCACCTATGCATGACTTACACTATGTCCTTACTATGAGAAATATGGCAAACGAAACACACAGGACTAACGGAGATAATGAGCACATTAATATTGAAACTAAAGGAGAACGAGCAGGTTTGTAAATTTTGTGAAGCAATTAATTTTGTTTTCATGTTAACAACACCACTTGCACTACCTTTATTAATTATGTACGCCGCAACGTACAACTAAAAAATGGCAACAAAGAATTATACTGAAGCAACACCCAAGGATATCAAAAATTGGGAGAACACCGATTACTTCCGAAAAAGTGACTTTAGTGTAATGAAACTGTTTGTTGCTATTCCTACCCTTATACAAATATCAGCATTACTTGCAATGTTTGCTATCTTCTACCTAAATACCCTTATTTTTTAATAAATACAGTATAACAAAAGAGGGCACATTTATGTGGGAAATGATAGAACGCATGGCGAGTGATCGTCTATGGATTTATACAGCAATAGCTGGTAGTATCTTTGGTGCTTTATTCATTGCATGGATTAGAGATACACGTATTGCGCTTTGGGCATACGGTAAATGGGATTGGTTACTTGATAGCATTAGAGACAAGTTTGGTTGGACTTGGTTTAACCAAGATCCGCATGCTTGGCGTAAAGTAAATCCCAATATAGCCCGTAAGATCGACGAACTAGAAACTAGAATTATTAAACTAGAAAAGCATAGCCATCCATGTAAAGAACTACACGAGTTTGATGTTTGGCCAGAACTAGATGCTAGAATTAAGAAATTAGAGGGTAAGAAAAAATGAGTGACGAAATTCAAACAAAAAAAGTAAACATAGAACTAGAAGTAGATACAAATACAGTAGACAGTTCAAAAAATAGATTTCAATCATGGATTGATCTAGCAAAAGCTGTTGACAGTTGGAGAATTTTTCCACGCATTTTTATAACTACATACATTTACTTGCTGTACAAAGTTGTAATTTGGTACATGGGTATTGAAGATCCTACAATGGAACAGTCAGGACTTGTAAGTATTGTTGTAGGTGCTGGTGCTGCATGGTTTGGTTTATACACCGGAACTAGTAAAAAGTAACAGCATAATCAATAAGTAATAGTATGGACCACTATTCCGTACTAGGCGTATCTAAAACAGCTACCGATAAAGAAATTAAAACCGCTTTTAGAAAATTAGCGGCAAAGCATCATCCTGACAAAGGCGGTGATAGTAAAAAGTTTGTGCAAATTAAAGATGCATATGAAACTTTAATTGATCCGCAAAAGAGAGCTGAGTACGATAATCCTCAACCCCAATTTGGACAGTATCAGAGAGGATTTGATTTTAACAATGTCAATCCTGACATACAGGACTTGTTTGGTCAAATGTTTAGAAACGGTACAGACCCGTTTAGACCACCTCCTCGTAGAAACAAGGATATTACTATTGCCGCTAAAGTAACACTTGAAGATGTTCTCAAAGGTAAGAATCTAATTGCAAGTTATAAATTAAGAAGCGGCAACACCGAAACAGTTGAGATAAACATACCTCCTGGTATTAGAGATGGTGATACTATAAGATATGGAGGCTTAGGAGATGATTTCTTACAATTTGCTAGAGGAGATTTACATGTTAAAATACAAATTCTACCTCACACAGATTGGCAAAGAGATGGTATAAATCTTTATAGAGAATATTCTGTAAATGCTCTTGACTTAATTACAGGAACTAGTATAATAGTAGATACACTTGAAGGAAGACAGTTAGATCTTAAAATACCTAAAGGAACGAAGGTAGGATGTAGATTTAATATAGCACAACATGGCTTACCAGACAGACGTAATGGTGTGCGTGGAAACGCATATATAATAATAAATGCTCATATACCACAAATAGATAACCCACAGGTGTTAGAGTATATAAAAAGTATGAAAAAGATAATAAACAATGAAACTGATTAAATCTCCAGATCCGTGGTTAGAAAAGGTTGTAGATCCTTTTGATTTCGAAAAGCACGATGCCGAACAAATTTCCAAAGAAATGCTTGAAATTATGGAGCAAGAAGGCGGAATAGGATTGAGTGCAAATCAAGTTGGGTTCAATGGACAAATTTTTGTTATGAAGCCGCATTTGCTAGAAGATAATAGTCCACTTACAATTATTAACCCAAGCATAGAGCAAGTAACAGTAAACGCAGAATCTATGCCAGAAGGGTGTTTAAGTCATCCAAATTTGTTTTTAAAGGTTAGTAGACCTAGAGGTATTGTTGTAAAATATCTTGACACACAGCAAAAAGAATGTATAATAGAATTATACGATATAGATGCAAGATGTTTTTTACATGAATACGATCACTTACAGGGTATCGAATTTACTAGTCGTGTATCTCGCCTTAAACTTGATATGGCAAGAAAGAAGCAAATAAAATTAAGGAAAAAATATCCACATGGTTGAACCAAGCAAAGAACTACAATTAGTATTTGAAAAAGCAATCGCAGATGCTAGAAAACTTCAACACGAGTATGTTACAGTTGAACATATTCTATTCGCTATGCTTTGCGAAGAAAACTTTGAAAACATAGTTACAGGTTATGGTGCTGACCCTGCCTTTATAAAATCTAATTTAGAAAATCATTTAAAAACCGCTTTAGATGATATTAAAGTTGACGGAACAAAGCACAAGCCTAAAAAAACACAGGCTGTTGAACGTGTTCTAAACAGAGCGTTTACTCAAGTTCTATTTAGCGGTCGTAATCAAATAGAACTAAGCGATGTATTCATTAGTATACTAAATGAAAAGAAATCTATTGCTACATATTGGATAGAAAAAGCAGGCATTTCTAAAGACAGATTTGCAGATTACATTTCGAATGAGCATGAAGACTTTGATGATGAAGAATTAAGCGGTGCAGCCGCAAAAGCACTTCGTGCATTTACTTCTAATCTAAACGACGAAGTAAGAAAACAACGTGTAGATCCTATTATCGGACGTTCAGAAGAACTAGATGCTATTGCTCTTGCACTAGGACGCCGTCAAAAAAATAATGTACTTTTAGTTGGTGATCCAGGTGTTGGTAAAACCGCTATTGCAGAAGGTTTAGCATTTAAAATTGTAAATGACGATGTACCAGAATTCCTAAAAGAGTATGAAGTATACAATCTAGATATTGGTGCTATGCTCGCTGGCTCTAAATATCGTGGAGACTTTGAAGAACGTCTAAAGTTAGTCATCAAAGGACTACAGAAAAAAGGCAAAACTGTAATGTTTATCGACGAAGCTCATATGATGAGCGGAGCAGGAGCAGGCGGGCAAGACAAATCAAACGATTTGGCTAATATGTTAAAGCCAGCACTTGCAAAAGGTAACTTAAAAGTTGTTGCTTCAACTACTTGGGAAGAATTCCGTAAGAGCTTTGAAAAAGATCGTGCATTGATGCGCCGTTTCCAACGTGTTACAGTTGACGAGCCAAATGCAGAAGTAGCAAAAGATATTCTACGTGGTATTAAAAAGTACTATGAGGACTATCACAAAACACAAATCACAGAGCAAGCAATTGAAGCTGCTGTAAAATTAAGTGTAAAGTATCAAACAGATAAAAAACTTCCTGATAAGGCTATTGACTTAATTGATGTAGCATGTAGTAGATTTAATTTGAAAGATCCTGAAGTTGAAAAACTAGTAACAGAGGAAGAAATTCAATTTGAACTTGCTAAGATGATTAACATGCCTGTTGAAAATATTGCAGAGAAAGAAACAAGTAATCTAGCACATCTAGAAACCAACATGAAAAAAGCGGTGTATGGACAAGACGAAGCAATTGATAAAATTGTTGATAAAATTCTTGTTGCACAAGCAGGTCTTAAACCTGACGATAAGCCAATTGGTAGTTTTATCTTTATGGGGCCAACCGGTACAGGTAAAACAGAAACAGCCAAGCAACTAGCAGAACAACTAGGTGTAAAACTAGTCCGTTTTGATATGAGTGAATATCAAGAGAAGCACAGTGTTGCTAAACTAATTGGGTCGCCTCCAGGTTATGTAGGTTACGAAGAAGATGCTGGCCAGTTAATTACAAAACTACAAGAAAATCCAAACTGTGTGTTACTGTTAGATGAAATCGAAAAGGCACACCCAGATGTTTCACAAATATTACTACAGTTAATGGATAATGGTAAAGTTACAGGTAGTAACAGTAAAGAAGCAGATGCACGTAATTGTGTTCTTATCCTTACAACTAACCTAGGTGCAAGTGATGCAGAGAAAAATCTAATTGGATTCAACGACGAGTTTGAATTAGAATATGAAGATAAAGCACTTAAGAAATTCTTTGCTCCAGAATTCCGTAACAGACTTGATGCAACTATTATATTCAAGAAACTTTCTAAAGAAATTATGTTGAAGATAGTTGGTAAGTTCTTAGTTGAACTTAAAGACATGGTAAAAGATAAAGGAGTCAAGATCGAAGTTGATTCTGAAGCATTAGACTATCTTGTAGATAAAGGTTTCGATCCTAAAATGGGTGCAAGACCGTTAGCAAGAGTAATTGATAATGAAATCAAACGTCCACTATCAAAAGAATTACTCTTTGGTAATTTAAAATCTGGCGGTAGTGTAACAATTAAATTCAACGAAGATGATGAAAGCCTATACTTGGAAAGTTTAGGGGAATCACTTGTTGAACTTTGAAACTAAAAAACTTTTCTATAACAAGTACCTGTACAAGCTGGTAATACACAACCAGCTTGCTGTTATTTTTAGAGATAAAAATCTAAATTATGCTCGCAAAGAAATAGATCTACTACAGCAAATGGTAGACGATAAGCATCAAATTGTTAAAACTTGGGGGTTTAATAGGACAAGTTATATTGACCGTAGGCATTTTGATGATGCAAAAATCTTACTAAACCTATTTTCGCATTTTGATCACGACGAGTATAAACTACGTATAGAGCGCAATGATATGTGCTTATATACTAACAGTAATAGTGTTATTAATAATGTTTGTAGTAAAATCACGATAGACGAACTATGGCAACCAAATTTAAAGCACTTAAACTTGCTTGAAAAAAATGTTTTATTAGTCAACGGACCGTTTGATTACGAATATAAAGTTTATTTTAATGCAAGAACTATAGATGAGAACTTTCATAATTGGATTACACGCAACTCGGACAAAGTAAAAATTGGTAGAATAGCGTTAGAAGAAGTAAAAAAGGGATTTGCCCCCAACTTGTATATGTATGTTAGAGATGAAAAAGTTTTACAACTTATCAGTCTACTTGTTGGACATAATTTCCAATCTGTCCAAAGAGTTATCAGTACGCAAAATATAGATAAATAACTATATGCCGAGCAATAGTGAAACAATTTTATCAACACAAACACACGTAGGGGATAGTAGCGTACAGACCCATACTGGTGACAAATATAAAGGGGACGGTTACTATAGTCGTAGTGATGGTCTTCACACTGTACAATATACAGTGAGCGGGTTCCAAGGAACTATACAAATGCAGGGTACACTTGCTGTTGATCCTGGCGCAGATGATTGGTTTACTATTTCAAATACAGAACTTACTAGCACCGACGATAGCGGTGTTTATAATACAGGCTCACACATATATAACTTTACAGGCAACTATGTTTGGGTAAGAGCTTATGTTAGTAATTGGACTGATGGCACTGTAAATAGTATTAATTTAAATCATTAAGGTAACAACATGGAACATTTTGTAAGAATAGTAATGGAAAAACAAGAAGTTAATAGATTAGACGAGTCTATTTTTCCTAGTCAAGAGATATACGAAAGTGAGCAAGGTGCTACAGTAATTGAAATTCCCTTACCAAGATTGCTAGAAGAAGATGAAGCAGACGAGTATGCTAATAGACTAGCAAATCTTATGTTCAGTGAAGGGTATGAAGATTTTGATATTGAAATATCTACTGATGGTGATGCTGTTGTTACAGAAGAAACATATGACGGTGATGACTTTTTTGAAGAATATGGCGTTATGTGGTATAATGATGACGATATTATTGACGAAGCAGAATATCAAGGACGTAAGGTTCCGCTAGGCAAGCCAATGCGTGGTGATGTTAAGAAGTTCAAAGTATATGTTAAGGACCCAAAGACCAAGAATGTAAAGAAAGTTAATTTTGGCGATCCTAACATGAAGATTAAAAAGTCAAATCCAGCACGTAGACGTTCATTCCGTGCTAGACACAACTGTGATAACCCGGGTCCAAGAACTAAGGCACGTTACTGGTCATGTAGGAAGTGGTAATATGAAACTTTTTGAACTAGATAAAAAAGACGAATTTACTTTACCATATGACGTTGCACAAGATTGCCAATGTTATATGAAAAACGACCCCATGTTTTACAGAAAAGAATACTATCCTGTAATGTCATTACTTTCAGATAAGTTTAGAGCTGGTGAAGATATTAATTTTAATGAAGCTCTTTTGCCTTTAGTAAAATCAGCAATGGAATCATACTGTAAAAAGTATGATTTAGATCCTCCACAAAGTGTGTTTACTGATGTAGATCAAGAGTCAATTATCGAACGTATTAAGTCTGAGGAAATTAAGAACATAGAAGAAGGGGAATACTAATGTTTCTCCGAGAACTGTTTGAAGCACCAGCAAAAAAGGCAGTTCTTGCTTTTGGTCGACTTAATCCTCCAACAATTGGTCATAGCAAACTTGTGGATCAAATAAAAAAGCACGACGGCGATCATTATTTGTTCTTGTCGCAAACACAAAAGCCAAAAACAGATCCATTAGATTTTGCTACTAAATTAAAGTTTGCCAAAAAGTTTTTTCCTGGTATTAATGTAGGGCACCAAAGTGTTCGTACACCAGTGCAAGCATTAGAAATGCTCCAAGGTTTAGGATATACTGATCTTATATTTGTTGCAGGTAGCGACAGAGTAGAAGGCTTCCAAACTATGTTCGATACATACAATGGCAAGCCAGATAAATCAGGCAAAATACCATTTGAATTTAACACACTGAAAGTTGTAAGTGCAGGAGCACGTGACCCAGATGCAGAAGGTGCCGAAGGAATGAGTGCAAGCAAGATGAGACTTGCTGCCGCTGAGGGTAATCTAGAAGCATTTACACAAGGTGTACCAGATCCTAAACTAGCACAAACAATGTACGATGCTGTGCGTAACGGTATGGGTATCAAAGATAAAGAGCCAGCAACAGAAGGCATACGTCCTGAAAAACCTAACAAAAGCTCAGAAGAACTTATAGCAATGGGTTATGATCCAGATTCAGACAAAGTACAAAGTGCTCGAGAATATGAAGACTGGGTCGACGATCAACGTGCTAAAGGTAAAGATATAGACGAAGGTGATTTAGTTGTTAATAAAGCATCATTAAGATCATTTCTTACTAAAATGATACAAGACGCTATTGAAAAAGAAGAAGATATAGATAAACTATCACGTGTTCTTAAAATGCTTGTAGGTAAAGAAATTAAAACTAGAGGTGATAGAGCATATACTATTACTGATGAAGATATAAATGAAATACTAGGTTTTGTTACAAAGACACCTAAACGTACAACTGTAACAAAGAAAAGACCACCAGAAGAAGATTCTGTTAAAGATAAAATAGCCGCTAGAAGAAAGGCAGCCGCTAAAGGAGATAAAGACGCATGGACATCGAAGTTCTCAAAAAGTTAGCAGGCATAAACGAATTCAAAGGCTACTCAGAATACAAGATAGATGAAAATCCATCTATCACAGCCGCAGAACTAAAAAAGAAAGAAAAGAAACTAGGTGTAAAACCTGGTGATGCAGAATGGTTTAAGTTATGGTTTTCAAAACCGTACATGACTGGACCAGTACAATTCAGAGGACGCAAGAAATGAAGTTTAAAGAACTTGCAGAAGATGGTAGAATTGTAAAAGGTGTAAACACTACAGTAGATGTGGATGTAAATCAAATACCTAAAGAAGCAGGAAAGTTTGGTAACAAGGTTGACAAGGGTGGCAATCCTCCTACACTTAGTAGTAAAGTAAAAGGTAAGTCAACTAATGTACTATTTAATTTAGGACTTGCCGAAGGCAAGTATGCTGACATACATGATGTTAAAGACTTTGACCCAGATAACTTAGAAGTATGGGTTAAAGGCGTAGGTGTATATACACTAAATGGTCTTAAAAATAGATTAAAACAAAGACTAGAAGGTTTTATTGATAACTTAGATTACAATGCAGACGGTGTAGAAAAAGTTCTAAGTGGTACAGGCTATGATGCCTTTATGAGTATGCTTAAAGGTTATAACGAAGTAATTGCAGCATTAGAAACTCCGCAAATGAAGCGTAAGAAAACCATTGCAAAGCGTAAAGCAAAGTACAGCGAAGGAAAAGCAATACCTAACCCTAAGAACACATTCTTAGCAAAGTCTGACACAGCATATGATCACTATAAAATTGGTACAAATTTAGCAAATCTAAAGTCAATGCCAGCAGGTTCTAATGTAGACGAACCTGATGTTGTTATTGCACCGTATGCTGGCGAAAAAGAAACGAAGTATCTAATGAAGCAACTTGCACGTATAGGATACGATGTTCAAGATGCGTCTGGTTATCAAGATGCACATTTTGATGATGAGCCTACAGGTGGTGAAGCACCTCCACAAATAAAGAATCAAGGCAAACTAGGTAAAATTAAAGTTAGTAAACTTAAAAGTGTACAAAGAAACAGAGATTTACGTAAGTTAGAAAAACAACTAAGTAAGGTTAAAGACGGTAACTATAGTCCATTAACTATTGATCCTAAAGGACGTATAGTAAACGGACATCATAGATTTGATGCACTAAGACTTATGGGCGAAGAATTTGCAACTGTTAGGATGATTGACACTTCATTAGAAGAAATGATAGCAGAAAACTTTGTAAAACCACAACTAGATGTAGAATGGGACGAAGCAGAGCGTTATCCTGAGTTTCGCAAGATTGGAAAACAAGCATGGATAGAACTTGCAAAAAAGGGTAAAGAAATAACTATTACAGATGCAAGTGATATCAACAATACAGATGCCGCAGATATTAATTCATTTAAAAGTTTAGATAAAAACAAACAAAAAAGAGCGTTAGCACAATTAGAAAAAGGTTCAGTTGAAATGCCTATTGTTGCTGTTTACAGCGACGGTTATAAAGAATTAATTGGCGGAAACACAAGACTTACAGCAATGATGGCAAAAGACGGTAAAGCAACTGTATGGCAATTTGAAGTACCAGATGAAGTTGCCGAACTTGCAGAAAACTTTGCAGACGGTAAAGTGAAAGGCAAGAGTCGCCCAGGCAGAGTCAAAAAGGCAGGTGCTAGTTGTAGCGGAAGTGTAACTAGTTTACGTAAAAAAGCAAAAAAGTATAGTGGTGAACGAGGTAAGATGTATCACTGGTGTGCAAACATGAAGGGTGGTAAAAAATGAAAATAAAAGATATTACAGAAGCCGCTAGTGCAGGTGCAAGTTCAGCAGGTAGTATTGCAAGTGTCGTAAATCCTACATATGCATATGCAAAAGGAAAGAAAAAAGGCAAATACGGTGCTCCTGAAGCGCCGCAAGCAAAGAATTCAGACGGAACAGCAAAAAATGCACTTGATATCAAAAACAATTTGATGGGCGGCAAAGTAGCAAAGAGATAAATATACTTAGTAGGAGTTACTAATGAGAGAAGCAGAACTAAAAAATAAAGACCAACTTGTAAAAGAAGGATTAGCTGATCTTGCAGACAGAGCAGAGAAAGATCACGAAGTACAAATGGCACGTGCCGAGTTGTACAAAGCCGCTAAGTATTCAATTAAGTTACATGAGATGCTCAAAGGTGTAAGCGAAGCTGAAGGGCTAGAAGGTTGGGTACAATCTAAAATCACTAAAGCTGCAGATTATCTAAGTTCTGTATATCATCATCTCGACTATCAAGAAGCACAAGACGATATGGCTCCTATCGGCGAAGGCAAAGATACTTATTGTTCAGACAAGTGCTGTGGTTCTGATGTTAAAGCTGAAGATTGCACATGTCCTCCAACATGTAAGTATTGTAATTGTAATGCTGTAAGCGAAGGCAAAGGCAAAAGCAACAAACAAAAGGCTGCTATTGCTATTGCTAAGAAAGAAAAAGGCTATAAAGAGTCTTTATCAGATAAACTTTCAGAAAATTTAAGTCAAAAAAAAAGTTTAGTAGAAAAAGCTAAATCACAAGCACAACAAAAATTTATGGGTATGGTTTACTCCGCTAAAAAAGGAGAAGAGCCAGCAAGTCCAGAAGTTGCAAAAGTAGCAAAAGACATTAGTAAGAAAGATGCTAAAGATTTTGCCGCAACAAAGCATAAGGGTTTACCAAAGAAAGTTGAAAACTTATGTTCAGATTGCGGATACCCAAACTGGCGTAACGTAAAAGAAGAAAAGCAAAAAGGTGTTGACGGTAAAGTATGCTGGAAAGGCTACAAGCGTATGGGCACCAAGAAAAAAGGCGGTAAGACCGTTGATAACTGTGTAAAGATGTAGTTATGGATTTTCATAAACTTCAACATACATTATTTAATATAGAACCAACTAACCCTGCAGAAGATCTTGCTAAGTTACAAGCACAAGCAAATGATTCTTTGCCGCAGAAAAGTGTGGAAAATACCAAAAATTACGTGCAGGAAAGTGTGGAAGTTCCAGAAGGAACTATGCCTGTTGACAGAGAATACAGTATAAGTGACTTTGCTAAACTAGCAGGTGTTACTCTTACAGAAGGACAAAAGAAAGGTAGTGCAGGCCAACTTAAAGGCAAAGATGCATTTACAAAAAGCTCTAAGCCGGGTGGTAACGAAAGTCCACATCCTGCTAGAAATAAACTAGTAGGTGATAGTTTAGACAATAACATAGAAGAAGGCCCATTAGATGCTTTCCAGCAAGGTTACAAATCAGTACAACCTGGTGGAGCACTAGGTCCAGACGCACTAACTAAGGGTATTAGTAATGTGTTTACAGGTAAAGGTAAAAAAGATCCTAAACCTAAAACAACAAAAACAGTAGTAAAGAAGCAAAGTTATTTTAACAAAGAATTAGACAAATATTCGGATACACTAAACAAAATTTTAGCAGATCCGATGTTAAAGAAAGAACTATTAGATTTAATTAAAAAGGCAGAAACTAAAAAAGAGGCAAAGAAAAATAAGAAACCAGTTATAAAGGCTAGAGATCCTAATTGGCGTGATATGGAAGCATTACGTAAAAGTGGTGCAGCTGGATCACACGGTGACAAAACCAAAGTCATTCCTCGCAAAGAGAAATACAAGAAAGACTTTTCTCAAGAATCTATCAAAGAAATGCTTTATCGCAAATTAGCCGAAAAAAGCTCTTGACAAGACCTCAATAATATAATATAATAGTGTTTAAATTTAAAGGAGATCCTTATGGGAAGTCGTGTTTTCGGTGCCGATGAAAAGGCCAAACTAGAAAGACTAGTAAATGAAGGTGTTACAGTACTACAGGAAGTAGAAGATTTACAGTTAGGTTTAAAAGATACTGTAAAAGCCGTAGCAGAAGAACTTGATATCAAGCCAAGTTTAATTAATAAAGCAATTAAAATTGCACAAAAAGGTGATTGGGAAAGAGTGTCTGACGAATTTGATGACTTAGAAACACTAGTTGTCACAGTCGGTAAGGACAAGTAGTGCAAAGTATTAGGGAATTTTGGTTAGAAAGTTTGAATTCTGATCCGATTGCACACTATGCAGAAATGGTAGGTGCAATATCTGTTATAATAGGTAGTGCTATACTTACATATACTGTACTTGTGCCTAGACCAGATATATTTTTACCCTTTTACTTTGTAGGTAGTTGTGCAAGTTTTTATGGTGCATATAGACGTAAGTTACCTTGGGTATTAATACTAACTGGATGGTTCATAATTATGAACAGTATCGCCCTATCTAGACTATATATTTTATAACGCCAAAGGCAATTGCCTGGCAAGTAGAAGGTTAAGTTGGCCACAAGCAACGAAGGAGAATAAATGAGTTACGTTGACGCTATGTTTGATCGCGATTCTGATATCATCAGAGTTGTAGAGCGTAAAGATGGAAAGAGACACTTTCACGAGTATCAAGCAAAGTACACATTCTACTACAAAGACGAGCGTGGTAAGTACAAAAGTGTGTACGGAGATCCCCTAACACGTATTGTTTGTAAAAACACAAAAGACTTCCGCAAAGAAGTTGCCATCAATAAAAACAAAGAACTTTTTGAAAGCGATATTAATCCGATCTTTCAATGTCTAAGTGAGAATTATCTCAACCAAGATGCTCCTAAACTAAACATTGCGTTTTTCGATATTGAAACAGACTTTGACCCGGAGCGAGGCTTTGCTGATCCTAGTGATCCGTTTATGCCCATTACATCCATATCTGTATACTTGCAATGGATGGAAACTATGGTTTGTCTTGCTGTTCCGCCTAAGACACTTACAATGGAGCAGGCAAAGAAAGAACTTGAAGGTATCGAAAATGTAATGCTGTTTGAACGTGAAGGTGATATGATCGACACGTTCTTAACGCTGATTGAAGATGCTGATATTTTGTCAGGTTGGAACAGTGAGGGTTATGATATTCCTTACACTGTAAACAGAACAAGTCGTGTACTCAGCAAAGATGATACAAGACGTTTTTGTTTGTGGGGACAACTTCCTAAGAAGCGTGAATATGAAAAATATGGGAAGCAAGCAGAAACATTTGACTTAGTAGGTCGTGTGCATTTAGACAGTCTAGAACTATATCGTAAGTACACATACGAAGAACGACACTCATATCGATTGGATGCTATTGGTGAGATTGAAGTAGGCGAAAACAAAGTACCATATGAAGGTACATTAGATCAATTATACAACAATGACTTCCGCAAATTTATCGAATATAACATACAAGATACCGCACTACTAGACAAACTAGACAAGAAGCTACGCTTTATTGATCTTAGCAATGAACTTGCTCATGCAAATACTGTACTACTACAAACTACAATGGGTGCTGTTGCTGTTACAGAGCAAGCGATTGTAAACGAAGCACATAACAGAGGCTTACAAGTTCCTAATCGTCCTAGACGTGATGATGAGAACACACAAGCCGCAGGTGCATATGTTGCGTTTCCTAAAAAAGGCTTGCATAAATGGATTGGGTCAATGGACTTGAACAGTCTATATCCTAGTGTGATTCGTGCGCTGAACATGGCTCCAGAAACAATCATAGGACAAATACGTCCAGAGATATCAGAAGCCCGTGTACACGAAGATATGACACTTAAAAAGAAGTCATTTGCAGGTAGTTGGGAAGGACGATTTAGCACAGAAGAATATGAAGCTGTTATGGAACAGAAGCGTGATGTTGCACTAACTGTGGATTGGGAAAACGGAACCAGCGATGTATTAAGCGGTGCTGAATTATATAAACTAATTTTCGATAGTAATCAACCTTGGATGCTTTCATCTAATGGTACAATATTTACAACTGAGTTCGAAGGAGTTATTCCCGGACTACTAAAGAGGTGGTATGCAGAACGTAAAGAACTACAAGGTATGCTCAAAAAAGCAAAAGACGCAGGCAATGAAACTGAAATTGCATTTTGGGACAAACGGCAACTTGTTAAGAAAATTAATCTTAACTCTCTTTACGGGGCCATTCTTAATCCTGGTTGCAGATTTTTTGACAAAAGGATAGGACAATCAACTACACTTACTGGTCGTACTATTGTTAAACATATGAGTGCAGAAGTAAACAAAGTAATTACAGGTGAATACGATCATGTAGGCAAAGCAATTATATACGGTGATACAGACTCGGTTTACTTTAGTGCATATCCTGTATTAAAAGATGATATTGACGAAGGAAAAATTCCTTTTGATAAAGATACTGTGGTAACACTGTATGATCAAGTTTGCGAAGCGGCTAATACTACATTTTCAGACTTTATGGGTGAAGCATTTCATTGTCCAAAAAGTCGTGCAGAAGTTATTGCCGCTGGTAGAGAAATTGTAGCACAAAGCGGACTGTATATTACTAAGAAGCGTTATGCGGCACTAGTTTATGATAACGAAGGCTTTAGAACAGACACAGATGGAAAACCAGGCAAAGTAAAAGCAATGGGCTTAGACTTGAGGCGTTCAGATACTCCTGTGTTTATGCAAGAGTTTCTAAGTGAAATTCTTCTTATGGTGCTTACAGATGTTCCACAAGAAGAAGTACTTGAACGTATAACTGTATTTAGAAAAGAGTTTGAAAATCGTCCAGGTTGGGAGAAAGGTTCGCCTAAACGTGCAAACAAGATTGGACACTATCAGAGACTAGAGCAAAAACAAGGCAAGGCAAATATGCCAGGCCACGTACGAGCAAGCATCAACTGGAATACACTAAAACGTATGAACGGTGACAAGTATTCGCAAGAAATTGTAGATGGTATGAAAGTTATTGTATGCAAATTAAAACAGAATCCTTTAGGTTATACAAGTGTCGCTTATCCAACAGATGAGCTGCGTATTCCTGAATGGTTTAAAGAACTGCCATTTGATGATTCAGCAATGGCAGAAACAATTATCGATAACAAACTTGGAAACTTAATTGGTGTGTTAGACTATCCGCTAGAAGATACAAAGCAACACAATACATTTAACAGTTTGTTTGACTTTGGAGAGTAATATGAAAGTAAAAATGGAAATAGAAATTGATACAGAAAGAGATCAAGATCTAGCAACTATACGAGAGCTTATAGAAATGCTAAGAGCTTTAGCAGAAAACTATGAGGTAGACTAATGGAATGGGTTTTAGTTTACATTGCATTAACAGCACACGGACACCCTATTGCAAAAGAGTATGGTCGTTTTGACACTGTCAATGAGTGTTTTATTGCTAGAGAAAAATTAGCACTTGAGAAAGGTGCTAAGGATGAGTATTTTCCAATAGGTACTCAGGCGGTATGTATAAGATATGAGAGTTTAAAAACATGATTACAGGAAAATGGCTGTAAGAGGAGGTAACATGAAGGTAGGATTTACATGTAGTACATTTGATCTACTACATTCTGGGCATGTCCAAATGCTTAGGGAAGCAAAAGATCAATGTGATTACTTAATGGTAGGTTTACAAATGGATCCTAGTGTCGATAGACCTAATAAGAACCCTCCGATTCAAACTATTGTTGAACGTTATACACAACTAAAGGCTGTAGGTTATGTTGATGAAATTATTCCATACGGAACAGAACAAGATTTAGAAGACATTCTACAACTTTATAAGATACACGTTCGCATACTTGGAGAAGAATATAGAGATAAAGATTTTACTGGTAAAGATATTTGTCGTCAACGAGACATAGAACTATATTTTAACAAACGAGATCATAGATTTAGTTCAAGTGGACTAAGAAAAAGTGTTGTAGAAAGAGAAAACAAATGAAAATTCTTTTAACTGGACATAAAGGCTTCATTGGTTCAATGTTGCTGAAACGGTTACAACGTAAAAAGCATATAGTTTATACAATAGACATTGCTGATGGTGCCGATCAAGATCTTTTATACTTTGATAAATGGCCGGAACGTGTCGATCTTGTAATACATCTTGCAGGTAAAAGTGGTGTACGTGAAAGTTTAAAAGATCCAGCAGGCTATTGGATGAATAATATAGAAGCAAGCAGACGTCTTTTTGAAAAGTTTGAAGATACACGCATTCTTTACGCAAGTAGCTCTAGTGCATATGAGCCTGACCTAAACCCTTATGCTGCTTCTAAGTATTGTTTAGAAGAATTAGCAGAACGTTATCCTAACACATTAGGTATGCGTTTTCATACAGTTTATTCGGATACATGTACAAGAGAAAATATGTTTTTTAAAAAACTAAGAGACGGAACTTTAGAATATGTAACAAAACACTATAGAGATTTTGTTCATTTAAACGATGTACTCGATGCTATTGAAATATTAATCAAAGCAGAATACGTCAAAGGTATAATAGATATAGGAACTGGTGTTCCAGTTAGGATTCAAGACCTAGCACCTGGACTACCCATTCGTCTAAATACCCCTGGAGAGCGTGAGTTTACTTGCGCAAACACAGAAAAAATTAAGGCCCTTGGTTGGAAACCTAAATACACGGTAGAAAACTTCTTGACAAAGCAAGGCAACGATAATATAATAAACATTACAAATGGAGAACCCTTATGAAAGATATTTTACAAGACATTGTAGCTCATACACATGCACTAGGTTTTTTGAATCTAGTTAAAATTAATAGTGATGAAGGTACATCAGTTGAAAGCATGGCAGATGATAGATCTGTTATCTTATCAGGTGAAACAAATGCACCTGTAGCAGAATTTAAAGGCACGTTTGGTATGCCTAATTTGGATAAACTTGCATTGCATTTAAAAAATCCTGAATACCAAAAAGATGCTAAACTAGAAGTAGTTGAAGCAGAACGTAACGGTGAAGTTGTTCCTACACACATTCACTTTGAAAACGCTGCAGGCGATTTCCAAAATGATTACCGCTTTATGAACAAAGCAATTATTGAGGAAAAACTTAAAACTGTTAAGTTCAAAGGTGCATCATGGAATGTAACATTTAGTCCTAGTGTTGCAAGTATTGCACGTATGAAACTAATGAGTGCGGCACACAGTGAAGAGCCTACATTTAATGTTACTACTAAGGATAATAATCTAGTGTTTAGCTTTGGTGATGCAAGCACACACGCAGGTGAGTTTGTTTTCCAGCACGGTGTAGAAGGTAGTCTTCAACACACTTGGAGTTGGCCAGTAGCACAAGTTCAAAGTATTCTTAATCTAGATGGTGATATTACTATGAGCATTTCGGATCAAGGTGCTATGATGATTTCAGTAGATAGCGGCATGGTAAAATACGATTACATTCTTCCAGCACAGAGCAAGTAACGAATGAATAAAGACTTAACAGCAACACAAAACGATTATGCGATCTTTCTTCCTGCACTAAGTGGTTTCTATGCAACTTATGTAGGTAAGCAACGTTTTGATGAATATGTAGATAAGTCACGTATTCCTAGCAACTTTGCTAACGGTGTAGAGAGTTTAAACTATCTTAACAAACAAGAAGGTCAATTCCAATACAAATGGACACTGTATTCAGCAGGACACGCTGAATTAGACATCAACAAACACGCACCTAAAGAAGATATGGTGCGAAACAGAGATAGAGAAAATACTTGGCTACTGGGCGACTCGGGTGGCTTCCAAATTGGTAAAGGTGTATGGGAAGGTGACTGGAAAGATCCAAACTGTCCAAAAGCACAAAAGAAACGTGACGGCGTTCTCCGTTGGATGGATGCTTATATGGATTACGGTATGATACTTGATATTCCTGCTTGGGTTTCACGTTCACCTGCAGGTGCAAAAGCAACAGGTATTAGCACTTATCAAGATGCTGTAAATGCTACACGTATTAATAACGACTATTGGATGAAGCATAGAACAGGTGCTTGTAAGTTCTTAAATGTTTTACAAGGTGAAAATCATGCTGATGCAGAGGATTGGTATCAGCAAATGAAAGACTACTGTGATCCTAAAAAATATACTGACCATTTTAACGGTTGGTCAATGGGTGGACAGAACATGTGCGACATTCATTTGGTTCTTAAACGTCTAGTTGCATTGAGGTTTGACGGACTATTGGAAAAGGGTGTGCATGACGTAATGCACTTCTTAGGTACTTCGAAACTAGAATGGGCTACATTACTAACAGACGTTCAACGAGCTGTTCGTAAGTATCACAATCCAAACTTCCAAATTACATTTGATTGTGCTTCACCGTTTCTTGCTACAGCAAACGTACAGATTTATATTCAAAATGAAACCCAAGATAGAAGCAAATGGGTTTATAGAATGGTTCCGTCTGTTGATAATAAAAAGTATGCAACTGACAGCAGATTATTTAGAGATGCTGTATTACAAGATGGTATTTTTGCTAACTTCGAAGATAGTCCGTTAACTACTGGACTTAAGGTATCAGATGTATGTACATATGCACCTGGTGATTTAAACAAAATAGGTAAAGAAGGAAAGACCTCCTGGGATAGTTTTTCATATGCTATTCAAATGGGCCATAATGTTTGGAGTCATATTAATGCTGTACAAGAAGCAAATAGACAGTACGACAATGGAATTATACCGGCAATGCTTGTTGAAGAACGCTTTGACAGGGTATTTTTTAGAGATGTTGTGGAAGCAATATTTGCAACTGACAACAGAGATGAAGCAGAAGCGGTAATAGAAGAATTTAGCCGTTTTTGGATGTCTATTATAGGTACTAGAGGTGCTGTTGGTAAGAAGACTGTCAACTCTAGTACATACTTTGATAGTTTATTTGAAGTTGAACCTACTGTTTCAACTGAAGATGAAGAGCTAGACGAATCAAAATTAGAGGTACTTGAAGATGAGCAACTTCACGGAGAAGCACAATAAAATTGCAAATTATTTGCAAGAGTTGTATAAACGTCACAGATTACTTGACGACGAAATAAAAGAGTTGTACAATAAGTTTGCAAATGATGGAGAGATTAACCGTAAAAAAACTAAAAAACTTTGGCTCAAAGATGAAATACACAGGCTTGAAACAGAATTGAAGGACCTAGGATAATGCCATTACCAGAAGGAAGAACCCCATTAACAGACGGCGATATGGTTGTATTGCTACACAACATGGCTCGACAAATGGGCGAGCGTGATAAAACTATGGAAAGTGAAATGCGACAGGTTGCTGATCGTTTTTCAGAACTTTCTAAAGCGGCAGGTGTTGCACAGCATAAGGCACAACAAGGATGAAAAGAGATTACGAAACCGGCGTACAGGAAAATGTAAAATACTTTGTAGGTACTGAAGTTGAAAAAACTCCTGCCTACGGTATGCGTACACTGTTTGTTACAGATGTACAACCTGTAGATGAAATTGAATTTTGGTACGAAAAAGAACAGTGCGAACATATCTTCTTTGGTGCTAATCACAGTTTTAACCCTGAAGATCCGTGTAATGACGAAAGTTTATACGATTACTATCGTAAATGGGAAGACATGATCGAATACTTCTTAAATAAAGACATTCTTTGCACACTTGATATTCCTCTTAGTGCAGCACAAGGTACGTTCCACGACGGCGGACTATGTGAAAAAGATAACTTTATTCCGCAAATTCGTGTTCCATTGCCTTACACGAAACTTTGGAACTACAACACAATGATTAAGATTGATGATGTAGATTTTAAGGCAACTAACCCAGGTGTTTGGTGTCATAGTTTACACGATCTGTTAGATAGAGAAAAATTTACAGATTGGAGCAAATATGGACTTGACAAAGTTATTGAATGAAAGTATTATATAAACAATGCAACGAGAATCCTATCACGACTACATGGGTCGTAGATTAAGAGAAGAAAGTATGAATGACAGAATAAAAAATGCAGAACGTAGTATTTGGGTAACCTTTTCAAAAGAAGGTGTACATATGTACCCAGGTGCTGACACTGACCCTAAATTAGCAACTGGCGATTGGGATGATGTAAGTTTCCTCGGTGTTCCACATCGTCATATTTTTCATTTTCGTGTTCGTATTGAAGTATTTCATAACGACCGCGACATTGAATTCATTCAGTTTAAACGCTGGATGCAACGACTCTATGACGTCGAAGGCGTACTAGAGTTAAATCACAAGAGCTGTGAGATGATCGCAGATGACTTGTACCAAGAGATTTCTACAAAGTATCCCGGCCGGTTTGTAGAGATTAGTGTCGCTGAAGACAACGAAAACGGCTGTTCCATTTTTTACCCTAAGAGCTAGTGAGACAAAAGGAAAACACACTATGGCTATTCAATTCAATAAGCCCGCTTATGACAAAATCTTTAGAGATTTGGAAAACTTTAAAGATTTCTGTAGATTTACTGGTGATGCAAAAAATGTTGCATTTGTCTTTGATGAAAAAAATTTATATGACGAAAAGTCATATGCATGGAGAGCTTATCAACGGCACGTGAATCATTTAAAAGCAAAAAGCCGCAAACTTGGTAAGAGTGTTAACCAAAGGAGAAACTAATGACTGTATACATTGTAGACATTGAAGCTGTAGACACACGTTATACTAAACAGTGGAAGGAACATCTTCCTAATCAGCTTCGTCGTGCTACAAATGTAAGTGTCGAAGTTATCAGTGGTGGAGAAACGCCTCAGGCTACAACGCCTGGGGCATTTCTAAACTTTGGCGGTACTAATGTGTATAAGAGTAAACAACTCGAGCAGATTGGTGAAATGTTTTGCAAAGGTAAAATTAAAAATGGAGATTATTTCTTATATACGGATGCGTGGAATCCAACTGTTATCCAACTTAAATACATGGCTGAGCTCTTGGGCGTGGACATTAGAGTCGGTGGCTTATGGCATGCTGGTTCTTATGATCCTCACGATTTCTTGGGTAGGTTAATTGGTGATAAACCTTGGGTACGTCATGCAGAGCAATCAATGTACGAATGCTTTGATGATAACTTTTATGCAAGTGATTTTCATATAGATCTTTTTGCTGAAAGTTTAGATATTAATGACAGCAAAACACACCGTGTTGGTTGGCCTATGGAGTATCTAAAGAACAGTTTAGATAGTTATAAAGGTATGGAGAAGCAAAATCTTATACTTTTCCCGCATCGTATTGCTCCCGAGAAGCAAGTAGAAATTTTCCATGATCTAAAAACCCAACTTCCAGAATACGAATTTGTTGTATGTCAAGAACAGACACTTACTAAAAATGATTATCATAATTTGCTAGGTGAAGCAAAAATGGTGTTCAGTGCTAACTTACAAGAAACACTTGGCATTAGTTGGTATGAAGGTGCTCTTGTAGATGCTATTCCTATGGTGCCTGATAGACTGAGCTACAGTGAAATGGCACTAGGTGAGTTTAAGTATCCAAGTGAATGGACTGAAGATTACTTTGCTTATAGAAAGTACAGAGGTTTGCTAGTTGATAAGATTCGTCATTACATGGAAAACTACAACGATTATCTTGTAAGTTTAGAAAAACAAAGAAGAAAACTTAATAAAGAGTTTTTCTCAGGTGAAGCAATTTATAATAGGATTAAACATGGCTAGTAATGATCAATACACTGATAACACATTTAGTTTTACATTAGATGCAAACAGTTTATTTACTTCTTCAGCTGATTCAACTATAACAATTAACACAACAGCTGATACAACATATACGTATGATACAGACTCAAGCACATATTCATTTAATTTAGATAACATTACAACTAGTTGGGATAGTAATAGTATTTCACCTAGTGAAGTTGAAAGAATGTGCATGCAATATCCTGCATTAGAAAAGGTATGGCGTAACTTCAAAAGTGTTTACGATATGTGTAAGCAGGATTACGAAGGCAAGAAAAAGTCAGGAGAAGTAGATGACCTTCCTTTCTAAGATTATGGACAAACTCGGTAGACGTCGAGTAATTACAGATAGAGACAGTAATGAACCTTACTTGATTAGATTTTATTTGTTTCTTAAGGACAGAAAAAACTTTCCTTTTAATATAACATTACATAAAGTTTTAAAAAGCGATGAAAAAGTTTTACACGATCATCCATGGAACTATGCAACATTTATTATTAAAGGTGGTTATTGGGAGCATATTCCTATTCGATCTCAAGAAGGTTTTGTAGTAGGTGCAACTCGAGTTTGGAGAGGACCTGGACACTTTCGTTTTAGAAAAGCAGATGATCTACATTGGCTTGAACTTGAAAAAGATGAGAACGGAAATGAAATACCTTGTTGGAGTTTATTCTACATGGGCAAGAAAGCACAAGATTGGGGCTTTCTTCCTTTTGTAGCAACACAAGGTTACAGATGGGTAAACCATAAAAAATATTTATATAAGGAGTAATATGGGCCAGTATGATGATTTAGTAGAAAGGAGACGTTTACAACTAGCTGCAGAGGAATGGGCTAACACTGTAAAAGCAATTCATGCACATAGAATAGATTCTATGCATTACGATAATTTTCCTGAAGATACAGAAAACGGAAGTGTTATTGATATTGAATATAACAGTGGACTAATACATCGTACATGTTCAGATGGAAGAAAAAGAGTTCTTGGAAGCAAGATAAAAACTGAAGAATTACTACAAAATTATGAGAGGTCACAGCGTGGTTAAAAAACAGTATTATGATTGGGCAGATATTGAACGTGCATGTTTAAGTATTGCATTGCAAATGTACAATGACAATTGGAAGCCTGATTACATCGTAGGCATTACACGTGGCGGCAATATTCCCGCTACTATATTATCACATATGTTAGGTATACGTTGCGAAGCACTTAAAGTTAGTTTGCGTGACGATGATAGCGAATGCGAATCTAACTGTTGGATGAGTGAAGATGCATTTGGTTATGTAGATGAAGAAGAACGTAAAATTCTTAAAAGTCGTTGGGACTTAAACAAACGTAAAAACATTCTTATTGTAGACGACATCAATGACACAGGTGCAACATTAAATTGGATCAAACAAGATTGGATGAGTAGTTGTCTACCGCAAGAAACAAGTGGATGGGATAGTGTATGGCATCGTAATGTTCGATTTGCGGTTATTACTGATAATCTTTCTAGTGAGTTTAAGGGCACAGTAGACTACAGTGTACACGAAGTTAATAAAGCAGAAGAAGATGTTTGGCTAGTTTATCCGTGGGAGAATGTAGGACAATGAAAGTAGATAACTTAGAACTAGCACAACAAGAAAATAGAGCACCATGGTCTACTGTTTCTTTAAACACAAGAGACTTTGTTGTTTATGAAGATGGGTTTCCTGTTACAGACGGGCATACTCTTGTTGTACCTAAGGAATCTACAGAAGAAAATTTACTAAAATGTTTTAAGTTTGCACTTGCTATGGGACAACAAAATGTAGAAGCCAGTAATAACATTACAGGGTTCAACATTGGTCTAAATATAGGTACTAGTGCAGGACAAACATGCATGTATCCACACGTACATTTAATATTCCGTAGAGATGGGGATTGTCCGGACCCTGTTGGTGGTGTACGTAATGTAATACCGGGCAAAGGCAACTACAAAAAATAAGGAAAGGAAAATGGAGTTGAGAGAAAACTTAATTAATGCGGCAAAGAAACACGCAGAGGCGGAGATTGAATTGCACAAAACTAACATTGAAGTCTATATGCAAAAAGTAGTAGGCATCGGCGAACACTCTGATATTGTTGAAACGATACAGAAAGAACTAGATGCAATGGCTACGGCAAATGACCGTTTAGAAATGTTGGAAAAGTATTTTGGTTAAAACCATAGATAATATACTTGACAAAAACCTAAATAAAGTATATAATATACAATTAATAGACATCCTCGTCTATAACTCGGAGAATTAAATGAGCAAAAGTAAAGAATTAACTGTACGTCTTAAAGATGCTGGTATCCGCTATTGGGCAGGTGACAACATTTCAGAAGTATTTCAGAAAGGCGACAAAGAAGAACTTATTGAAGAAGCAACTGTAGCATTTGAAAATGTTTTAGATACGTTGCTAATTGATAGACATAACGATCCTAATTCACAAGGTACAGCAAGACGTCTTGCTAAAATGTACTTTAATGAACTAATGGCTGGACGTTATGATACTATTCCTAGTGCAACAGCGTTTCCGAACGATAGCGATGAACGCTACGAAGGTATGCTAGTTGTACGTAGCGAACTTAAAAGTGTATGTTCGCATCATCATCAACCAGTAAGCGGTGTAGCGTATATTGGTATTATTGCAAGTGCAAAACTTATCGGTCTTTCAAAGTATACACGTATTGCACAGTGGTGTGCTAGACGTGGTACACTACAAGAAGAACTTGCAAATGAAATTGCAAAACAAATTCAACTTGCAACTAATGCAGATCACTTAGGTGTTTATATTCAAGCAACACACGGTTGTTGTGAGAATAGAGGCATAATGGCAACTAGTTCATTGACACAGACTACTGTACTAAAAGGTGCATTTAAGAATGATCCTGGTACAAAGAAAGAGTTCTTTGACAATATTAAATTACAACAAGAATTTAGTTGTGGAAAGTAGGTAGATATGAAACTACGTTATTCAGAAGCATTTTATAGTGTACAAGGTGAAGGAAAGTTTGTAGGAGTACCTAGTGTGTTCCTACGTACATTTGGTTGTAACTTTCGTTGTATGAACTTTGGATTAGAACGTGGAACACCTGCAAGAGCAGATGGTGTAAAACATAATCCAGAAGTAAAAAAATTACTAGATAGTAATATTATCAACACTGTTGAAAAGTTTGAGGACTTGCCTGTAATACATACAGGTTGTGATACATATGCAAGTATCTATCCTGAGTTTAAAAAGTTTATGATGGATAGAACTGTAGATGAAGTTGTTGAACATTTATTGTCACTTACTCCAGAAGGCAAGTGGACAATGGACAATGGACAAGATATCCATTTAATATTTACAGGCGGCGAGCCTTTGTTAGGATGGCAAAGGTTTTATGCTGATTTATTAGAACATCCACGTATGCAGGATTTGAAAAATGTTACATTTGAAACAAACACTACACAAAACTTACGAGACGATTTCAAAGAGTATCTCAGCAATCAAGACAGATTTAGAGTTACTTGGAGTTGTTCCCCAAAACTTTCAGTTAGCGGAGAACGCTGGGAAGATGCTATTAAGCCTGATATTGCTAGTCAGTATATCGATGTTGACGGTAGTGACCTTTACTTTAAGTTTGTTGTCGCTGACGAAACTGATGTTATTGAAGCTGGCAGGGCTGTGGAGAGTTATAGAAACGCCGGGGTGGAATGTCCGGTATATCTTATGCCGCTGGGTGGAAGGAGCGAAGAATACAAGCTCAACATTCAAGAAGTGGCTGAACTCTGTATGGAAAAAGGATGGCGCTTCACTCCAAGACTCCACATCGACTTATTCGGAAATGCGTGGGGGACTTGAGAATGCTTTTGATCCAGATGATTTTATTAAACAAGAACAGCGTGAGCGTAAAGTGGAAAAAGTAAACGACTTAGAAACTCGTGCTAGGGAGGCAGGACTATAATGGGATGGTGGAAAAAATTAATACGTGATGCAGGTATACAATCTAAAATTGATACACCTGTTGAAGAAAAGACCCCTGAAGATATACGTAGGGCGGCACTGGAAGAAGAAAAGGCACAGGCTACAAAAAAAGGAGAGCCTTGGGTAGCGGTACTAGATACGCAAGTTAATCCTGATAACATTCGAAACGGTTTCTTTGAACTTGATTGGAACAATGAGTTTATTGAACAGTTACTTGATGCAGGATACAAAGGAGAAACAAATGAGCAAATTGTTGATCAATGGTTTCAATCTTTAGTGCGACAAATGCTAGGCGAAGAAGGCCAAAGCACTGATAGAGATATGGGCTATATTAATGTAGTTCCTATTGATAAAGGAAAGTCAGAGGTGTCATAATGTTATACAACATAGACGATATTGGTGGAAAATTAGTAAAAGATAATGAGCAATATCAACTATTTGATAACACTAGTTTAAAAAATCTTGTAGTAAGTAAAACTAAATTACGAGCAGGTCAGTCTACTAACGGTCATAGACATGCTGGTCAAGAAGAAGTATACATCTTTACAAAAGGTCAAGGACAAATGGAACTTGATCATAAAATATTTGATGTAAAAGAGGGAGACGTTGTTTTAATAGAAGACAATGTATTTCATAAAGTCTATAATACAGATGGACCATTTTGGTTAGAATTTATTTGTGTGTTTGATGGGAAACGCTATGCGTGATGATTTAATGGTGCAACAGCAAGTATCTACTGTATGGCAACATATGGTAGGTGTTATTTGTTTAAATCAAACAAACCGTAAACAAGTAAAAAGAGTTCTTCCTGCTCTCTTTACAGCATGTCCTACTCCAATACATTTACTTAATACTACTTCTGAAACAATAAAAAATATTATTAAACCGTTAGGTATGGTAAATGTTCGTGAAAAAAGACTACGTAAGATGTCAGAAGATTACTTGACATGGGACGGAAATGATGCTACAATGTTATATGGAATTGGGAAATACGGTAGTGACAGTTATCGATTGTTTTACAAAAATGAGATACCTGACAACATCAGCGACCATGAATTGAAACGTTATGTACAGGAAGAACTAAATGGCAACTTATATACTAGTTGATACAGCAAATACTTTCTTTAGAGCTCGTCATGTAGTACGTGGCGATGTAGATACTAAAGTCGGTATGGCTTTACACATTACTTTTAATAGTGTTAAGAAAGCGTGGCAAGACTTTGATGCAGATCATGTTGTATTCTGCTTAGAAGGTCGCAGCTGGCGTAAGGACTTTTACGAGCCTTACAAGCGTAACCGTCAAGAAACTCGCGATGCTATGTCTCCTGTACAAGCAGAAGAAGATAAAGTGTTTTGGGAAATCTTTGACGAGTTTAAAAACTTTGTTAGTGAAAAGACAAACTGTACTGTTATGCAACATCCGCAACTAGAAGCAGATGATCTTATTGCAGGTTGGGTACAGAATCACCCTAACGATAATCATATTATTGTTAGTACAGATGGCGACTTTGCACAACTAATTGCACCTAACGTAAAGCAATACAATGGTGTAAGCAACACTATTATTACACACGAAGGGTACTTTGATGACAAGAAGCGACAGCCTGTTATAGACAAGAAAACAGGCGAGCCGAAGCCTGCACCTGATCCTGCATTTATGTTATTTGAAAAGTGTATGCGTGGAGATACAAGTGATAATGTGTTTAGTGCTTATCCAGGTGTACGCAAAAAAGGCACTAAGAATAAAGTCGGACTTATTGAAGCATTTGAAGATAAGGCTACAAAAGGTTACAACTGGAATAACATGATGTTACAACGTTGGGTAGATCATGAAGGTGTTGAACATCGTGTGCTAGATGACTATAATCGTAATGTTACATTATGTGACTTGACAGCACAACCTAACGATATAAGAGTAATGATTAATGATGTAATTAACAATGCAACAGAAAATCCTAAGAACATATCACAAGTAGGTGTACGTCTTATGAAGTTCTGTGCTAAATGGGATATGCAACGAATAGCTGATCAAGTTAGTTATTTCGCAGAACCATTACAAGCGAGGTATCCTCAATGATAAAAGCAAAAACTATTTTAAAAAATAAATTTTGGATTGTAGAAGAATCCGGCGAAAAAATTGGTACACTAAGTTACAACGATGAAAGGTTTATGCTTAGTTCTTCAGGCGGTGTATCTTTTTTTAATACAAAGAAAGCTGTTGAAAAAAAGCTAGGTAGCACTATATTTGATAGGGAGCCAACCGCAAAAATAGAAGTTACAAAAGAAATATATGGATATCCTACTAGCACAACTCCTTACAATGTAATTTATGATGTACATCGTAAGTTTGCACTTTTTACTAAAAGTTTAAAAAGCAAGAGCTTGTATTGTGCAGGATATTATATTATTCGTTTTGAAAAGGGTTGGGTTAAAAGTTTTTGTCCAAAACTAATTACACTAGAACGATATGAATATCATGGTCCTTTTAAAAACGAAATGACAATGCGTCAGGAATTATCTAATGCAAACAAAAAAGAATCTTGATCCAATAAACACTTTTCCAGTGCAACAGTTTATACAAACTGTAAAAAGTGCCGACAATAGTAGAGCAAAAGAAATTCGTTTGGATATAAACGAAGCAAAAAGATTAGCATTTACTCTAGGCGAAGTAATGGCTCGACTCAACGGTGATATGGAAGCGTTTATTAAAGAACACATGTCTAATATAGAAAATGAGCCTGTAGAGGTTCAATTAGACGGTGGATCTGACTGGAAATAACCACGCACTTAATACAAAAAAGAGATAAATATATACGTAGTTAACTAAGGATTACGTATATGAGTAGACCAAAGCCAAGTGTTCTATTAGAACATATTAACAAAAAAAATTATAGATGTGAACAAGTACTAGATGCTGATGCTATCTGGGCTGTCTTCTATAAAGAAAAACCTTTCAATCTTAAAAGTTCAAACGCCTTAACAAATTATCCTGGGCCTAAATACAAGAAAACAAGTTTTTCTAATCCAGGACATGCACACAATCTAGCACAAAAATTAAATGAACTTTTTGCATGTGACGATTTCAAAGTATATAAATTAGAGACAGGTGAAATTGTTACAGAATGAACTGGAAAGAAACCTATACTAAAATATTCCTTAAAGAGTTAGGTCATAGTTACAATCAAACGGCTATGAAGGAATATATGCCTCTATGGTGGCAAAACACTAGGAATAAAGACGAAGGTGGATTGCGACTTACAGAAGCAGGATTAGATATGTTAAGCAAAATAGATATTGCAACTTACGATATTACATATCCTCACGATATGCCAATGACTACTCAAATATTGATATTCTTAGACAAATTTATTGACTGTCCCTATTATATTGGACCTAAATCTATCCTTGTAACAAACCAAAAAAAAGCCGTAGAACTTAGCCTATTTTCAGGTGATATTAGGAAATACGGGATTACTAAAGCGTTATCAAGACAAAATAATTCAGAAAAAGATTAAAAAAAGGTTGACTTTTATCTTGTAGATGCTATACTATATGTATAGTTAGAAATTAGCACTGATAACTTACTAAGAGAGGTAATACATGGAAAACGCTATCACAAGAACAGTTTCGCCTAACAGCGCAAAAACAAGCATCACACATGCTATCAAGAAACAACGTCCTATCTTTATTTGGGGTCCTCCAGGTATTGGTAAGTCTGATATTGTTCACCAAATTGGTGAAACACTAGAGGCACATGTCATTGACGTTCGTTTGTCACTTTGGGAACCTACAGACATTAAAGGTATTCCTTATTACTCTGCAAACGACAATGCAATGGTTTGGGCGGCGCCTGCAGAACTTCCAAACGAAGAACTGGCTGCGAAACATAAACTTATCATTCTATTCTTAGATGAAATGAATTCTGCTGCACCTGCTGTACAGGCTGCAGCTTATCAACTTATTCTTAACCGTAAGGTTGGTACTTATGTACTACCTGACAACGTTGTGATTATTGCGGCAGGTAACCGTGAAGCAGACAAAGGTGTAACGTACCGTATGCCTGCTCCGCTTGCTAATCGTTTTGTTCACTTAGAGATGGCTGTTTCGTTTGATGATTGGTTCTCATGGGCTGTATCAAACAATATCCATAAAGACGTTGTAGGTTACTTAACTTTTGCAAAGAAAGACTTGTATGACTTTGATCCTAAAAGCCCAAGTCGTTCTTTTGCAACACCCCGTTCTTGGTCGTTTGTATCTGAACTACTAGAAGACGACCTAGATGAAACCACTACAACCGATTTGGTAAGTGGCTCAGTTGGCGAAGGCCTGGCTGTCAAATTTATGGCACACCGTAAGGTTGCTTCACAAATGCCTAATCCAACTGATATTCTAGCAGGTAAGGTCACGGAGATGACCAGTAAAGAAATCAGTGCTATGTATTCCCTCACTGTGTCATTGTGTTATGAGCTTCAAGAAGCTGATAAGAAACGTGACAAAGACTTCGATAAGAAAGTCAACAACTTCCTGCGCTTTTCGATGGATAACTTCGATACTGAACTAGTAGTTATGGGTATTAAGCTCGCACTTACACAGTACGGACTTCCAATCGACCCGGACGCTGTAGAGTGTTTTGATGAGTTCCATGATCGTTATGGAAAATACATTAAAGCAGCACAGAGTTCTTAAACTAGATAGGGTGGACTTCGTGTTCACCCTATCACCTTTTCTGGTTGACAAAACAGTTAAATATTAGTATAATATACATATAAATTAGAAAGGACATAGCACACATGAGCGTAGAAGGTAAAAAACACTGGCAACCTAATCCAGACTTAACTGAACAAGAACTTGCTGTTATGCGTGAAGAAGTACTTGATCGCATTATTGTAGCTCGTGTAGGTTTGCTTCTTAAGCATCCTTTCTTTGGCAACATGGCAACACGTTTAAAAATCCAAGCCGCAGATGATTGGATTCCTACAGCGGCCGTAGATGGACGTAATCTTTATTTTAACACTCAGTTCTTTAATGCAATGGATAATAAAGAAATTGAGTTTGTTATTGCACACGAAATTTTACACTGTGTATTTGATCACTTAGAACGCCGTACATGGCAGGATCGTAACCTAGATCCTATGATTAGTAATATTGCACAGGATTATATTGTGAACAATATTTTGGTACGTGACAACATTGGCACAAAACCTAAATTAGTTGACTGTTTTCAAGACTTCAAATATGAGAGTTGGACTTCTGAAGAAGTTTATGATGACCTTTTTGAAAAGTATGACAACCAAGAGCTAGAAGCTTTAGGTGAATTGCTCGATGAGCATTTAGATTGGACAGAAGGTGCAGGTGAAGGTCAGGACGGCGACAGCGGTAAAGACGGTAAAGGTAATGGTCGTCCTTCATATTCAAAAGAAGAACTTAAAAAGATACGTGACGAAATTAAAGAGAATATGATCACTGCCGCACAGAGTGCAGGCGCAGGCAATATTCCAAAAGGTGTAGATCGTTTAATTAAAGATTTAACTGAACCTAAAATTAACTGGCGTGAATTACTACGTCAGCAAATTCAAAGTACAATTAAAAGTGATTACACATTTATGCGTCCTTCACGTAAAGGCTGGCACACTGGTGCTGTACTTCCGGGTATGAACTTTGAAAATACTATTGATATTGCAATCGGTATTGATATGAGCGGAAGTATTGGTGATCATCAAGCACAAGACTTTTTAAGTGAAGTTAAAGGCATTATGGACGAATACAAAGACTATGCAATTAAATTATGGTGCTTTGATACCGCTGTATATAACGAGCAAGACTTTACATCAGATAACGGTACTGAATTACTAGATTACGAAATCTTAGGCGGCGGCGGCACTGACTTCGATGCTAACTGGACTTACATGCGAGAAAACGATATTCAACCTAAAAAGTTTATTATGTTCACAGACGGCTATCCTTGGGGTAGTTGGGGCGATGAAGATTACTGTGAAACAGTCTTTATTATTCACAGCAACCATGACAAAAACTTGCAAGCACCGTTTGGAGTAACAGCACACTATGAAGCTCAAGCAGCCTAATCCATTAAATTTTTTCAATGTAAGAAAAACTCATTTTTGCCCAAAGCATTTTGAAGTTATTACCGTTGATCAGACATACAATATGGAGCCTAGTATTACTAGATGGATTTCTGAGAATCTTAAAAAGAGATACTTTATTGCAAAAGATAACTCTTATACACATAAGTCTAATTCTTTAAAAGTAGGTTTTGAGGATCCAAAAGAAGCAAGTTATTTCATGTTGGCGTGTCCACATTTGAAGTACAAATAAATAAAGTACGCATATATATTATTATAGGAGATTAAAATATGAGCGATGAAAATAAAACTGAAGCACAACCTGCTCCTGAGCAAGCACCTGCACCAGATCTTACTGTGCAAGATCTAACAGCAATGAGAACTATCATTGATGTAGCAAGTAGTAGAGGCGCATTTAAGCCTAACGAAATGACTACTGTAGGTACTGTTTATAGCAAATTAGAAGCATTTTTAGGTGCTGTTGCAGCTCAACAAGAAGCTCAACAAGAAGCACAAAAAGAGGCTCCTAAAGGAGAATAATATGAAACATATTGGAAGACAAATTAATCCTAAGAGACGTTGTGCTGTAGCATACCGTGTAATTCCTAATGATCCAGATAACTGTTTAGTTGTTTTTACTGATAGTTTAGAGTCTGATGCACACGATTCATTAATGAACTTAATAGAATCAAACGCAGGTCAGACAGCATATGAACTTGCAGAAGCAATGAACAGAGCTGTTTTACCAGATGGAAGAAACATGTTGGTAGCATTTAGTGGTACAGGCAAACTTACTAAGATGCCTACAAGCCAGATCGAAATGACACCAGATATGCAAAGCACCGTTGTTCTTAGCGAGCTTAATAAAATTATTGCCGAACAAAAAGGCGTAACTGTTGCTGATCTTGCTCTGCAACCAGCAAAATCTACAAATAAGCCTGCAGAACAACCTGCTGTACAACCCGAAGTTACAGACTTAGGACAAGACACTGGTGTTCTTAGCGATGAAGATTTAGCGGCTCAATATCGTTCTCAAGCAGATGCTATGTTTAAAGAAGCAAAGCGTTTAAGAGAACAAGCGGAAGAATTGGTTCCTACCAAGCGTAGCAAGAAGTCCGCCCAAAGTGCCTAGAAAGAATAAACTAAGCAAAGAAGTAATAGACAAATGGCCTGAAGTACTCGGTAATATCGACATCAAAGTCGTACCTACTGAGTACATTAAGGCTGTTGAAGTAACCTTTACCGACGGAAAAGTGTGGATTATTGAAAATGATCCTAACCGTAGCATCCAATCAAATGCTGAAGCATTTGAACAAAGTATGGAAGATTTAATGGCGGAATACGAGGATGTTTTGCAGAGTGTTAACTTTGTAGTAGATATGGAACGGGTAAAAAAGGACATTACCAAGCGTACAAAAATCTTTATGAAGAAAAAGAAATAACACTTTTATGATAAATATATATGTAGACTTAAATCATTAAGGAGTTATAAAAAAATGGCATTGCGATTAAGAAGAGGCACAGATGCACAAAGACAAACACTAGACGGTGTTTCCTTACCAGTGCCAGCTGAAGGCGAATTAATATATACAACAGATACTAAAAAACTTTATGTAGGCGATGGTTCTACAGCAGGTGGTATTGCTGTTGACGTTGCTAACTCCGATTTAAGTATTGATGCATTAAGCGATGTTGATATTACATCTACACCTCCAACAGGTGGCCAGAGCCTAGTATGGAATGCTGTTGACGAAGAATTCCAGCCAGGTGATCCTACTGTTCTAGATAATAAATCATTAAATGATTTGCAAGACGTAGACTTAGCATCTAATCCTCCAGGTGTAGGACAAGTTCTTAAATGGAACGGAAGTGCATTTGTTCCTAATGACGACGATGCACAAAGTGGTTTAGTAGCAGGTGCAACTTACAACATTAACATTGCAGGCGATGTTTCAGGTAGTGTATACGCTGATGATTCTACATTAGTTATTGATGGTACTGATGGTAAATTCAAAGGTACTATTGAAACTACACAAAATGCTATATTTGACACAAGAGCTGATGATTTAATATCTGATATAGGTATAAAGATAATATCTAATGCAAACGTTCCTGGCTTAGAAGTTACTAGTCAGACTGGTGCAAGTGAAGGAACTGGTGCAAATTTAGGTTTTTACAATCATAACGGAACATACGAAAACCAAACAGCATTACAAGTTGGTGATAGCTTAGGAAGACTTGACTTTGGTGGCTTAATAACAATTCCGGGTGGGAGTTCTGTATCACTTGCTCCGTGTGTCATTAGAGCAGAATTAACACAAGAAAGTGATGGTGTAAGTACATTAGCACTTGGTAAATTAGTATTTGCTGTTCTTAATGGTCCGAACGTAGCAGATGCTGCAAAAGCAACATTTGATAATGTTGGTGTATTCCAATCTCCAGTATTACAACCAGGTGTATATGCAGACGATGCAGCAAGAGATGCAGCTGTTACAGCACCAGCAGCAGGAATGATAATCTTTAACACTACAAACACTAAATTCCAAGGCTACACAGGTAGTGCTTGGGTAGACTTAAACTAATCACATTACTTTAAAAACTCCTAAATGTAGGTTAAATACTACAGAAGGAGTTTTTTTATGACTAAATTAATTACAGATCCCCAAAACTATACTAGAGAAGACTTAAGAAACTTAGACTGGGATATGGTAAAGTTAAATGTTACTGTAGATCCTAAGCCTTTGCTAGAATGGTTTGAAACTGTAAAAACTACTTCTCCCGAAAGTTTATTTTTATTTTCTCAAAAAGACTTATTTGAATCGCATTTACTCGATCATCCTAGAATGAACGGCATATGTGTAGGTGATGCAGGATTTTGGGCATTACAGTGGCCTATACAAAGACGTGATGCTATACCTACTCCATTCTTTTGTAATAAAGAAAAATTTCCAGAAATGTTAGACGAAACATGGGAAAATAAAATGGACAACCATCTTGAACAATATTATTTTGGTGCGTACAAGAGTATGATAGATCAATTAGGAGAAGATGCGTGGACATGGGGTAGAGCTATGAACTGTGCTAAGGAATGTGGCATTGGGCCACATAGAGATCACGACGGTGAAGACATGTCAGAACATATGATTCGATTACACGTTAACTTGCAAACTAACGAAAATTCATCATGGCATTTCTTTTCACAGTTAGGAGAAACACCTGCTGATACTTGGCAATACGAACGTGCAAGTTATAATCCTAAGCCTGGTGAAGTTTACCTAGTTAATGTGAGCAATGTACATGCTCCTGTAAATCACGGAGATGAAGAATGGATATTGTTACACTCTGACCCATCAAATGACGCTGTAGATAGATTGTTAAAAAGCGAGACTCATATTACATACAATGGCTAACATTAAAACAAGATTAAATACTTCTATTCTTTACAAAAAGACTGACTGGCCATATCAACACGACAGCATGATTCCTAATACAAGTTCTAATTACTACGGACCTGATAACGAAAGACTACACGAGCGTAACAAAAAATATCAAGATAGTAGTTGGATATACAATAACAAAGAGATTAATTACAACTTCAACAGTTTAGGATTACGTATGTCTAATGAAGTAGATTTAACCAAAGACTTAATTTATTTTAGTGGCACAAGTTATACTTTAGGTATTGGTGTGGACGAGAAAGATAGATACACTGATATATTGTCTAAAGAACTAGACACACCTATGCTAAGTTATGCTGGTCCTACATATAGCACTAAACTACAAGTTATATCATTTTTTAATTATGTAAACTTACACGGTGCTCCAAAAAGTGCATGTTTTGAATTTCCGCCTGCACACGGATATACATTTTTTACAGATCATTTTGCTTTTACGTTTACTGGCAGTCATAGGCCTAAATGCAATTATGTAGAACCTTATGAATTACTAGAACGTACTGACTTCTTACAAAACGAAGCAGAAATATATGTAAACATGTTAGAAGTATTTTGTAAGACTAACAACATACCATTAACTATGTTTAGTTACTTTCCTACTACTTTGCCTATTATACGTATTAATATTGATCTACTAGGTATCGAAGATAATAATGAAAAATTTGCTAGAGACATTTGTAAACAAAACGGTACTATATCAGGCCATCCAGGTATAGGTGTACATAGACATACAGCAGATGTATTAAAGGATAGACTACTATGAGCATAACACTTTATACATCAGGTAGTACAGACGAACCTAAACAAATAACACATTCTTGGAAATACATTAATGAATGTGCTAGACGTAGTGCTAAAGAAATACAACTAACCAGCAAGGATGTTGTACTAGATGTGTTTCCTGCTAATACTATTGCACATTGGACTATAACAGCGTATCCTAGCGTTTTAAGCGGCGCACAGTACGTTTGTAGCAACTTTACGCCATATACATACATACAAGCATTTAAACGCTTACAACCGTCTTATATTGCGCTTATACCGCGTCATTTAGAGCTTTTACAAAGTACAAAAGGCTTTAAAGACTTAGATATGAGTTGTGTACGTTACATGGTAACAGGTAGTAATAAAATAGATCAAGACTTTATAAATGCATTTAAAAATAGAGGTGTACAGTGTGTAGCAAACTGGTATGGTATGACAGAGTTTCCGCCACCTATTCTTATAGGGTATGACAGTCCTAGTTTTGACTTGTACAATCGACCAACTGATGATCATATAATGTTTCACCCTGTATCTGCTACATCTAATTTAGGTGAAGCAATAATAAACGGTAGGTCTACAGGTGATATCTTTGACACACAAACAATGACATTCTCGCATAGAAGAAAAGAAGCAAATGGAAAAACTTGGAAGACTGACGTTTAGAACATTATCTAAAAATGACAGAGATGCTGTTGAGATATTTTGTAATTCTCAGTCTTATAGCAACAACACTTCTTTAGAAAAAATGAAATGGGACTGGTGCCCGTTTTGGTGTGCAGCATTTGACCAAGAACGTATTGTAAGTATTGCTGGCGCACACGAACTTCCTGAAGTATCACCTAATGCCTATAGACTATTATTTAGAGGCGCACAATTACCAGGCTACACGTTAGGCACTGGTAGAAATATATTTAAAACTGGAATACATTTAAGTTATCTATTGCCTATACAGATTGATTGGGCAACTAAAAATCCTAACGCACAACTTTATATTAGTACTAACATCAACAACGACGGTGGCAAAAGCCAACGTATGAATAATACTATTATGCCAATGCTTGCTAAAACAGGAATTTGGACTTTAGATCGTAAGATGGAGTTGTACAATGTTCCGCAGAACTTGTGGCGTATTAATGTTTCAAAGTATATGGAAGAGCGTAGCCGTTCGCTAAACACCTAAAACTATATTCATCAAAGATAGTAAAAGGTTTCTTTTTAATCTCAATTTCTTTTACTTGATTTTGCCAATAGGGCGTATTCTTACTTGTTGCTTCATAATGTAGTGCAAGAAAATCTTCAATATGTTTTACAACCTTAACATATTGTCTATTGTAAACTTTTTGTTTACCATATAATTTAACTAGCATTTCAATTTGATACTGTATTAACCAAATTGCTTGTGCTTCTAAAGGTTCAATAAATCCAGCACTTAACCCTATGTTTAGTATATTATCTTGATATGGTGTTGGACAATATTTACTTTCCCAATGTAATACTCGCATTTTGTCTAATTCAAGAGTATACGGACACTTTTCGATAAACTCGCGTTTAGCATCTTCAACTGTTTGATGTTCAGTGCTAAACACGTAACCATTACCAATGCGGTTTTGTAAATAAATGTTCCACATCCAACCATTACTCATGGCAGTTGTTTCTGTATAGTACTTTAGCTCTTTATCATAACTAGGTGCTACTACAGCACAATTATTTTTAAGGCGTGTACTAACCATTTCTCTTTTAGGAAATAATTTATTAAATCCTGTACAATTAATAATTAAGTCAGCTTGTAAATCATCAATAGTATCTAATGTACGTGTTTCTAATTTAACACCATTTGGCAATGCTACTTTATCACGCAACATAATACCAAATTTATTTGCATCTATATGATATGCATGACGCCATTTTTTATCTGGTAACTCGTAGTTTTCCATCCAATGCATTTGCTCGTCGTGTTCTGTTTCATCAAAACAAAAATGATGAAACCAACTTTCGCCGTGCCAATTTTTATGTTTAATTGTATACTTACGAACCGCATCACAATTATCAAATAAGTCTTGCTCAGTTAATCCGCAATCATGTATAAAGTCATACATGCTAGGCAGTGTACTTTCACCTACACCTATTATAGGTATATCTTGACTTTGGATAACTGTAATATCCCAGTCGGTCTTTTTAGAAAGATATGAGGCTGTCATCCAACCTGCTGTTCCGCCGCCTACAATAATTATATTCATACGTTTATTTGTGTCCTTAAAAAAATATTTATTTTTCCTATGGGTATTTTAAAATGTAAATGGATTCTATCTGTAGAACCTTTGTTAATCGTAGTGTGTATACGTTTTGTATTTACAATGTAAACATTATTAGGTTCTAATACATACGGGTGTTGATCAATAATAAAATGCGAATCGTTATTAGCATACAACGGAATATGTACTCTTACATGCTCGTCTTTATCTGCGTGAGGCGGTATTCCAGAATTTTCAGGATGCCCAGTAATAACTAATTCTTCTATATAAGGAATCTGATCGTATAGTTTTTTAGCAAAACCTTTGAGCATCTTAGTAGGCTTTATAATAGGATCAAATGCTTTCTTGTCTTTACGCATACCTGGAGGCAATGGACGTTCGTCTACATTTTCGCAATTAGTTAATATAGCGTATCCGTATAATCCTTTTAGATTAGTTCCTGGAACTTCGGGCATTGTCCATTTTAGGTAATCAAAATTATCTACAAGGTCATTATAGTATTCTTTAAGTTCATCAAAATTAAATTTTACATTTTCTATTTTTTTGCAATCAAAATTTATTTGAGCTGGATCTAATATCCACTCTGTATTAAGTAATTCATCTACATTGTCTACAGGTATTTTAAATATTAAATGTACTCTGTCTGTGTCGCCTTGATTAATTGTACCATGTTGATTAGTAGTATTAATAAGATATGCTTTACCTTCTTGCAAATTATACTTTGAATCACCAAATACAAAATAACTTTGATTATTCGTTTGTATAGGTATATGCACTTTTACAAACTCAGTATTATCTATATGTTGTTGTATAACTGTATCAGGTGGGTGGGCACTTATAACTGTTTGTCTAATATCAGGTATTGCATCTACAATATACTTGCCAAACCCAAATACAAGCTCAGTAGGATTATCAAACGTACCTAATACTTCACTGTCATGTTTAATGTCATATGGCGGACAAGGCTTTGTAGTGTCTTTTAAATTACTTTGTATAGCCCAACTGTATACATTGTTTACTTTGTGATCTAATGTATTTGTACTATCTGGTTGCCACTTTAAGTTGTCATACTGAGATACTTTAGCATAATAGTCTTTTAGTTCTTGCAACGAAAATTTAAAGTTAGGTAATTCTTTAATATCAAAATCAAACATCATGATACCTTTCTAATAGACTATAAACATGTTTGTTATGACCTCTGTCATCTATTGTTTCGTTATTATAATACTTTTTAACATAGTTGGCAACAGCAACACTTCTCGATTGTCCTTTTGCACAATATACATGTAATGTAGCACCCTCTGGTATTTTGCGTATAAAACTTATAATTTGTTCTGCTTGTTTATCGCTACATGCTGTGGCATGTATTATTCGTTGTGTGTTATTGTACCATTGTATTGCTTTTAATCCTGTTTTTTCAACATCTTCAAATTTTAAATTTAAAACATTATCTGCATCTGCCATAACAGGCTCAGAATGTATCCAATTACCATTACTGTGTATACCAATAAGATATTCGTTGTTAGGTATAGGGTGCATATCTTTCATTGCATATGTTTTTACATTAACCATGCTTTTACGTCCTCGATCCACACTTTACCATAAAGATGTACTCTGTCTGTTGTACCTTTGTTTTCAACACTATGAGGAAGTGTTGTGTTTACAAGATATGCCCAACCTGGTTCCATGTGATATTCTTTACCGTTTATAATCCAATTACTATCTTTGTTAGTGTGTATAGGAATATGTACCCTAATTTTATCTGGACTGTCTTGATGTGTAATTAATTTAGTTCCAGTTACATGCTCAGTTACTAACCATTTTTTACTACGAAAGGGTAGACTTTTAACAAGCTCTAATCCGTATCCTGTAAAACATTTTCTAGGATTTAATTCATCATTATCATTATCCCTATACTCCGGTTTTGCACAACCTTGCTCAAAAGGTTTAGGACCTTCTTCGTCACTATTCCAGCATAACGTATAATAACCAGTTTCGTCTGGTATAATATGTCCAGTCTCCCCAGTAGGGTCACTAATTGGAAACTGCCACACATGATGATTTTCTCCTACAACAAATTTCCAATCTTTATAATTTTCTTGTAGATCATTATACCAATCCTGTAACTTTTTGACATCAACACAAAATATACGTTTAACGTCAAATCCTAGATCAACTGTTTGATGCTCTTCTATATATCTCTTCATTTCCAATTAACTAAATCCATAAATTTATCATTGCGTATATCTGAAATAATATTTGCCCTTGCTGTTGGACTAAAGTTTGTAGTAGAATGTGTAACTCTTGAATTTATAATATAAACATTTCCTGGTTCAAAGTTATATTCTCTATTCCATTTTTCTCCCCAATAAAATTTACTATTGTCATATGTCATAGGAATATGTAATCTAGCACAGTATCCGTCTGTATGCGGATGAAGTATATGCTCAGGCATGTGTTGCGTTATTCGTGGATTGTAAATATAGTTGCCTATTTCTTCTACTATAGATTTCCATTCTCCAAAATTATATTGGGTAAGATATGTATTATCATTATAATCAAAATCTTTTACAACATTACCGTCATTATCAAAGTAACTTTTTAATTCTGTAAAAAATTCTACGTCAGCAGCCCAAGGAGGCGGAAGGGGTACATCTCTGTGAGTTGGCCAAGTTAATGTCCACGAGTTAATTAATGCTTCATATGTTTTGTTACGTTCCCATTCGTAATCATTTGTATCGGTAGTAAATTTATTATTGACAGATTCTTTTATGTACTCAGAACATGTTTGAAAATTAAATTTTAAATAATCTAAGTTAGATGTAACAATATTATACCAATATTGTAAATTTTTTATAGCTATTTTTTTATCTAATATAATAATGTCCCATTCTAAACTTTCTAAAACTGACAGGTCAACTTGAGAAGGTTTTAGAACTTTATCCATTAGTCATTCCTATTACATTTAAAATATGGTCTTCTGTTACCCTTGTAATTATATGAGATCTATAGTCGTCACTTTCGTTAGTAGTTCCATGCCAATCTCCAGTGTTAAGAATATATGCTTTACCTTCTTTCATATGATACGAACGTTCTTTATTTTCTCCGAAATGGAAAAAACTGTTTTTGTTGCTTTCTATTGGAATATGTAATTTAAGTACTTTACTATCTATATGTTGACGTATATACATACCTGGATGATGTCTAGTAACAATCGCTTGTCTAAATGCATCTGATCCTAATTCTTCTACTAACTGTTTGAAATAGCCAAATTGTAATTTAGGCATAATTTTTGCATCGTTAATAAAGTTATCATAATCTACTTCAGGATACATTTCAGCATTACACTGTGCTGGAGGAGGCAGTGCTTCGTAACGTTCTATAGGCCATGCTAAAGTTACACCATCAATTGGTCCGCAATAGTAACCGCAATACCCTTGCTCTACCATTTCTTTACTTTTTTCTAAATTAAGTTTTTCGGACATCTTGTTAAAGTTAAACAACATGTAATCAAAATTTTCTTTAACGTCAGTCCACCATGCTTTTAGACTTTCGACATCTACGTTATAATTTAGTTCAATTATATCCCAATCGTTACTATTATATAAGAAGTCGTGCGTTAAGCCATGATTATCAGGATCGTAGTTTTTAATTATTCTCGAATCTTGGGTGTGTTGTGCGTTTTCCATTTCTTAACCTTTCTCTCATATCCATTGCGACATAGTCATGCCCATATAGCACTAAGTCTTCCGGAATCATTTCTTCAAATTTAAACCAATGCTGTTCAAGTTGTTCTGGTTCTACATTCCATTGTAGCATTTCGCTTGACCAAATGTTTGTAGTCCACAGTACTTTTGTTCCTTGTACAGTATTTATTAGCTCAAATAACTGGTTAGGTTGGGTCACTATGTCTACTACGTTAAAGGTATGTTTTAGTTGTCTGTATCTATCCCATAACTCTTTAAACGCTTCTCTACCCCCATGTTCTTTAACTTCTTGTTCCCAAAACTTTTTATAGTTTCCTCTGTAAGTACTACTAAAGTTATAACTGAGATCATGCTCTAATAACCATTTGTCTAAATCATATCCATCCCAAGTTTCTAGCAAATGTTTTTTGTAATTTAAACTTGCTTCACACCAATCAAAATAATTTACTGTAGTGTCTTTATGAAAACCGTTCGAGTTTAGTATAGCAAGTGGCTTAAATCCAGCGGCTGCACTAAACAAATGATCAATTAATTTACCATCTGTTCTTACACCTTCACCTGATAGTGTTTCTGTGTTAAATGCGTATACTCTATCCTTTTCTATAAATTCTTGATAGCCAAGTTTGCGTATCCAAGCCGCTTGACTTTGGTTTAGTCCATCATCTTGATCTTTGTTAAGCCATGCATTTGCAAGTTGCTGTGTATTCTCATATGGATATAAAAATACTTTACAATCACGCATGTCATTTGTTAAATTATCTATTCTTATGCCTGCTCGTATAGCAATATCTATCCAGTTGCTTCCATCTGCTGTAATTTCAATATGGCTTTCTTGTGCGTTGTCTGCAGGACCTATCCATTCAGGAGTATAATGACTGTGTACTGTATTTTCACTAAGTTTGTAATTTTGTAGTAAAGGCTTTCTATCCTTAAATACGCCCATTTCATCAAACTTCGGCTTGCCAAGTTCTACCCATTTTTGTAAATTAACAAATAGATATTGTCTATGTAACCCAGGATACGAACCTTGAATTCCTGTTTGTGCTTCTTTGTCCATTATATGACCTATTGCAAAGAAGTCTTTATTGTTATCATAGTAATTTAAACTTTGAGTTATTAAACTAGGGCCTCTAAATAAAAGTAGTCCTTGACATGCAATCATTGCAAATTCTTTATCTTTTTGAAGACTTTGTTCTAATATTTCTTCAACAGTTTTATGAAATCCTACATAACTACACATGCCCATTTTAATCATACGATTAATATAAAAATAGGTCATATCAAAACATCTTTTTTGTAACCACTTATTATCTATGTCACGATTAATATTGAGTATGCCAATTCCTACTCTGTTATCAATTTTTAGATCTTCGTAATAACGATCAATAGTAATACTATTCCAGTCTTTCATTTTACCCTCTATTAGTATAGTAACTTTCTCTTAAGACATAGAAAAAATCTCTAATGCGTCTGCCAAGTTCATAGTGTATGATCATATGTATTCTTGGCTTATCGCTGTTATTATATACAGCATGTACATTAGATATATCCATTAGGAATGCACTACCATTATTATCAAATGGAACTCTGCCATGATCTTTAAAAACAAATCTACAACCTTCAGGATTGTTCAAACTAATATTACAAACACTTAAACGCTTTTCTTCATCTGCTCTATCTTGGTGTGGAAGAATATATCCACCTGGTTCGAGTAACATAAACCTTACACGATTTAAAAATTCCGCTGGCCATACATCAGTTAAAAACTTTTTTGTTACTGGACATTCATCTGCTACCCAAGTCCAATCTAACTGTTTAATTGATTCTTGTCTATCACCATAACTATTCAATGTTTGGGTGTCTTCATTTAGTCCGTGTAGTGTTAGACTTTTCCAGCCTTCGCCGTATTCATCTCTGTGTACATGAAACTTATCTACAAGTGCTTCTGCTTCTGCATACATTTCTTTCCAAGGTTGATTATCTAATGCACTTAATCTAAAACACGGCCAGCCGCTTTCCATTACAACCCATTTAGGATCGAATTGTTCTGGATATATTATGTCTATTTGCTTATCATTTTCGGACAAATATTTCTCTAATTCAGCATTCATGTTTACTTTTTTCTTTACCCCGTGTTGTTAAATATACTTATGCTAGTTTTTAAGGAGTATGTTTAGTCGTGAGATGCAAATATCTTGATAATCAAATCAATGTTGGCACCAACGGATCATATAGATTATGCTGTATGAGCTTAGAACCCGAAGGCGAATACAATATCAAAACACATACACCACAAGAATGGCACAACAGTGAATTCCATAGAGGTATCAGAGAGCAAATGGCTAGAGGTGAATGGCCTGATGCTTGTAGACGTTGTAAAGAAATGGAAGAACACGGATTACAAAGTCAACGTCAAAAAGAAAGAAGATACGGTCCAGGACTTAGCCATTTAGACTTACGTTTAGGCAATAGTTGTAATTTAAAATGTATTAGTTGCTGGCACATGAGCTCTAGTTCAATAGCAGAAGAAGCCGTTGCTATGCACCAAGCAGGTGTTACACCATTGCATGGCGTATTAGACGTTCCACACTTTAATTGGGCTGACGACAAAGCATTTGATAAATTACTTGATCTACCAATACACGAAGTATATATGACCGGCGGCGAACCTATGATGGTAAAACATTTGCCACGCTTTTTAGAAAGGTTAAGTCCAGAAACAATTATACGGTTTAATACTAACTGTACAATTTGGAATCCTAAATTAGAAAAATTACTTAGGAAATTTAATATGGTAATTATGAGTTTTAGTTTAGATGCGACTGACGATCGCATAAACTATATTAGGCACGGCACCAAATGGAAAGAAGCAGAAGAAAATGCAAAACGTTGGGCTGATTTTTGTAAGGTTGATATAAGTCCAACTATTAGTATTTTAAATGCATGGTTCTATGATGATATAAAAGAATATGCAGACAAGCGTAATTGGAGCGTCTTTGAAAATTTACTCATGACACCCGACTGGTTACATGTTAAGAATGCACCCGACGAATTGAAAGCACAATTTCAAGGTGTAGATAAATGGATGAATGAACCTGCTAATCTACTTAAACAAGAAGAATTTAAATATAATATTAATAAGTTAGACAGCTGGCGTAAAATGTATATAAAGGATTACCTACCTCCGGTAGCAAAAGCATATGGACTTAATTAAAACAAATAAACAAAAAAAGCGAAGTGTTTACAAAGGCGATGGTTACTATAGAAAACTATGGCATTTTGTAGATATGATATGGCTAGATGAACATGTAAAAATGCTAAACAGTATTGTTCCTAACTATGTTGTAGACTACGGACATAACGAAGATTCTATGTGGTTAGACACAAAAGAAATAGATGGAGTTCCAGCAAGTACACTAGAACACACACCTGAATTTATAAAAAGAGTATATAAATTTTGTTTAGAAAATATTGAGCAGACTTTACCCTATGTACATGGCGACTGGGTATTAAGTAATATAATTGTTAACGGTGAAAACATGTATATGGTCGATTGGGATAATTGCAATGTATATCCTAAACATATAGTTATAGAAAAAATGCAAAAAGACTTACGTAGTGCATTTGGAGATAAATTTGACCCCTCAAGCATTTAGTTACCCGACTGTTGGAAATAACAACATGATTTATTGTGCGCCATACGGCCTTACTGAATCTGTTGACTACATGATTAAGTACAATCCAACTAATCATTCAATTACTAAAATACCATTATTAGTTGACTCAACTACCGAAAAGTGGCAAAAGGGTATTGTACATAGAAACAAAATTTACTTCCTACCATACAATGAAAGCAATATATTGGTATTAGATACTAATGACGATAGCATAGAATACTTAAATTTAGAAAAGAAAGGACAAGGAAAATATATTCAAGGTCACATATACGGCAGACACATTATAGCATTACCGTACGGCGAGCACGAACCATTTAATTATGTACTAGACATTGATATGCGTACTAACAATGTAACTACTAGACACTTAGCGTTGCCTGATGAAACAAAAAGATGGCATACTACCCAAATGTTAGATGGTATAATTTACGGTTTACCTCGAGGAGAAAACTTAGGAAATACATTTAATTCAAGGATAGAATACGACTGTTTTAATCGTACTTATAAATTAATAGATATGTTGCCTATACTATATGATTATAAAGACGTAAGACATGCTAATAAAAAATGGACAACACTTGCAAAAGCAAATGATAAATTGTATGCAGCACCGTATTGTGAACATAAAGAATTTGACCTTCTTGCAATTAGAAAAGAAGGTTGGGAATATATACAAACCAAACAAACAGGCACTAGCAGAAAATATTTTTCACACACTGTAACAAAAAATGGTAAAATATTTTTTCCGCCAGCAGGCCACGATGAGGACTGGAGCGAAATGCTTGTTATAAACAGTATGACAGATGAATGGTATGTTAAAGATTTAGGCATTGGAAAAGAAAGTAAAAAATATTTTGCCGGAGTTGAGAACAGTAAAGGAAAGTTATACTATATCCCTAGAGGAGGATGTGTTTGCGAGCCAGAGGATACATGGAAAAGCCAAGGTGACTTAGCAGAAATATTAGTTATTGACACAAACACAGAAGAGCATTATACCATAGACGTAAGTAAATATTTTACAGATAATACTACTATTGAAAAGTATAACCAATGTGTAATTATTAACGATATCATATATGCCTTTCCATACGGAGAAAGTGAGAGTTTTCAAACTGTACTAGTATTTGATACAAAAGTTGAAAAAGTTATAAGGACAATAGATTTAAATGATGTATAAAGCATTTGAAGATTTCTACAAAGAAGAAAACATAAAGCACTTATTACTCCTTGACTGGAATGGTATATTAACAAGTCCGCCATTTGCTACTGAACAATGTAAAGAGTATGCAGATGTTTGGCGTTTTAAAAAAGATATTATCAAATTAGATCTACCTCCTGCTACTAGTAAAACTAATGCTCCTATTGTTTTAGATAACGATTTATGGCTTATACCATACGGCATATACGACGAACTTAATATTGTAGTACAAATTAAAGACAACGATGTAGTGTATCACAAATTATCGTTTGCAGGCAAAGGGCAATTTTACAGTATTGCATCAAACGGTACATCTGCGTTTAGTTTTCCTTTAGGATACGAAGATACTAACTACGGACTGTATATTAACGAAGGTAAAGTTAGCGAACACAAACTACCCTACGAAGGCAAAAAATTACATATGGGTACTGTATATTGCAATGGCAGATATTGGAGTATGCCGAGAGGTGATAATCCCGGGTATAACAAACTACTAAGTTTCGACGGTAATAATTTTGAAAGTTTTGAGTTAGACATCAATAGTAATATTACTAGAAAGTTTAGTGATATAATAGTAAAAGACAATACACTTTACAGTTTGCCTTTCGGCGAAACGCCTGGTATGACAGAAATCGTAGAATTTGATACAACTACTAATAGAGCAATATATCATAATTTAACACTAACTAATGACTTTGCTAAAAAATATAATTGTGGCGTTTTAGTTAATAATAAAATAATTGCATTACCATATGGTGACGAATATAGCCAAGATAGTAATTGGGGTGTAGTTTTTGATACTGACACGAAAGAAAGTAAAGTTTTTGATATTGGTCTTAACTTTGGTGGCAAGTACAGATATCGTTGTGGTGTAGCACTAGACAACAAAGCAATATTTTTTCCATCTGGTACACCTAGTTGTCCTATAATGAGTGTAGATGAAAATACAAATATAAAAACATTATATCTTACTGATTATATGTTAGGTCGTCCGTATGTAAAAAATAATTTAATATGCTGTATGTCATATAGAAAAGCCGATAGACAACACTTTATGTTAATATTTGATAGCGAATTAAATTTGCTGGGTAGCTATCAACTCTTTGCGTAGATATATATCACTCAAACAGTAACATTTATCTTTACCGCATGTAATTGTACTATTAGGTAAAGTATATTTTTCTAAATTACCTATTTTGCCGCCTTGCTGACACTCGGCACGGTATATGTCTCCCCACATATCAATACTAATCATATCTAATCCTGCCCAGCATTTCCAACCTTTGTGTGCATTAAGCTCATTAACTATTAAGTCATTTGCATTAATATCTTTACCATTTAATAGTAGGCCGCCTCTGTGTAACTTTGTATCATCTAATTTACGTGTATAAGGCCAATTAGTAATAATGTTTTGCTGTGATGTTGAGTATGCACTAACTTCGTTAGTAGGATATCCTTCAATTTCTTGTTTATCTAAAATTACCTTTGGCCATATCATTACATTGTCGCTACAATTAAATAAACGTTCTGCAATATCTAATAGTTCATCAAAACTATCAGGTAACATCATAAGATTAACAGCAACAGGACAAGTCATTACTTTTATAACTTCTATTATATGATCAATATTAGCAAATTCAGGATGATAACTGATAATCATTCCGTCAGTGTGTTCTGTTATCTCTGCGAAGTATTCTACTTTTTGACTTGCGTTGGTTAGAAAACTAAAGTATTGGCCTTGTTGTTTTACAAGTTTAGCCATGTCAATAAAATGTTTCCAATAAGTAGGTTCGCCGCCTGAAATCCTATAGCAAATTTGTTTGCCATTAGCATCAAAGTTTTCTACAAAATTTTTAACCGTGTCCCATTTTTTATGGCCTGTACTTCCGTCATGAAGTCTGCTTGGACAATAAGAACAACGGTAATTGCATTTATTAGATAGTGTCCAACTAACTAAAAACCAATCTTCTTTTGCAGGGTCTTTGTAAGAAAGTTTCATTCTGCCATTGTGTTATTTAAAATTAGTTGTTGTGTACGTTCATTTAATTTTACTGTTAAAATTAATGAATACAGATTATCACTAAAACTAAACACACTGTGATCTAATTGAAAGTTTGTAAAGTAAACAAATCCAGGTTCTGGGTATAATGGCTTGCCGTCTACCATTTGTACATAATTTTCAGGACTACAACGTCCAAACACTACTAGCAATCTAAAATATTCTGGACTTACACCGTGAAAGTCTCTGTGCGGAGGAAAGAAGCCTCCTTGGTCAACACGCAATAAATGTACACGACCAATATCTGGTGCAAAAACATCTACTAGTTTTGCAAGCTCAGGAATATTATTATACACCTCTGTTGGTGTGTTAAAGTTTTCTTCCTTCATTTCTATGTCATGGTATTTCTGCATATGACCAAAACTATTCAAATGGTAATTGTCCATAACATCACCGGTGTGACTTGTTACTGGTAACCCCCAGCGATTATTGTGAGTGTCTTTTTTAGCATTGTACGGACACCAATTATCTTTAAACTGTTCTAATTGTTGTTCAACTTGGTGATGGTCAATATGCCATTTAAGTTTTACTTGGTTACCTAAGTTGACTAAACTTTGCCAACGTAGTCCTCTTTCAATTTCTTCAGGTGTCATATATCTCTCAATTCTTTAAACGTATTTCTAAAGTTTAATTCTCTTGTTTTGTCGCATATTTCTAAGTATTGTACAGCCGCCGGAAGTTTATGTGACCAATCTTCTGAATTCATGTAATCAACTAAACCTAACCAACGCATTTTGCCATAAGCATTATTAATAAATTCATGTGTGTTAATACTATTAGCAAACTTACTTATCGTATCTGCGGCTTGGGCTTTTAAGTCTTGAGGTAGTACTCGCACATTTAAGTAGGACGGTAAGTACACTAAATGTAACCCTATTATACCTCCGCCATATGGCGCACGATTTATTTTTTTAAAGTTTTGATCTAACTTCCATTGTGCAAGTTCTACTAAACTGTGTACATTAAGAAGTTGTACGGCGCAAGCAAGATTAACAGTTATATGATCTGATGTATTATCAAGTAAATGCATATTCTCTACAATACTATCCCACTTACTCGGATGTCTTATGTAATCATTTTTTTCGCCAACACTGTCAACACTAAAGTTAAATTTTACTTCTTTAAAATATTCCCACATATCAAGCAATCTTTGTGATATGTCTGTAGCATTACTATTATATCTAAGTATACAATCTTTTGCATAACCTTCGTCTATCATAAATTGTAGTATTGCATAATGTTCCGGTATGAGCAATGGTTCTCCGCCAGCAAAATATAATTCTTTTATATAGTGTGCTTGATTTTTTACAGAGTCTAAGAAACTACTTTTCTTGTACCATACATAATCAAAACTAGGATCCCAGCCTTGATCTTGTTTCAAATCTATAAGTTCATATTTTGGATATTGTAATTTCCAATCTTTAATCCACTTTGAGCTATCATGCGGACTACACATAATGCATTTTAAATTACATAGGTTACCTAATCTTAAATCAAAGTAAGGTATGTTTACAGGCAACGTGCCATCTTCTTGTGTTTGATCAACAATTTCTTGTACATTGATCCTTTCATTCCATACCTCGGTTTCCCAATTCCTTTTGCTTTTTATACCTTTTGCCTCTTCTTCAAAACATTTTTTACAACTTAAAGGAATTTCATCATTAAGCATTTGCAATCTAGTATTACGCATTTGCTCACTATTCCAAACTTCTTCGATAGTATGATCACGTAGATTCATGTTAACACCATCTTGTTTAACAAGTCCTACTTCCTTGTTGTCAGTCTTGCCTGCGCCACTAGCGTTTGCTGTACAACAAACTCTTACATCGCCATTTGGTCTAGTTGCCAAATGTATCCATGGCAAGGGGCAGAATGTTTTACCCATTAAATTTATGTCCTATAATCATATATCTTGTGTACTTAGGTGTTTTAAATTCTCCTACATATGCAACATATACTTTTGATTGCTGTACAAAGTCTTCCATACTTTTTGCACATCTTACGTGTTCATCAAGGTCAACATAGTTATTACTTTGTAGTACTACCTTTGTACCTGGTTGAATATTACTTAACCATTTGTCATATTGCTCTTGTGTTAAATGCTCGCAACTAGTGTTAATAGCAACATCTGCATCTGTAGTGTACTCGCACATATCTGCTGTTGTGGCAGTAAATCTTCCGTCCATGTGATAACGCATGTTAATAGTTTCTGCAATAGTTTTACAAACAGGATCAATATCTATGCTTTCTATTTCAGGTATTGCAAGATCACTATTAAAGAGTAAACTTGCAAGTACTCCATTCCAGCCACCGTAAATAGCAACATTACCTTGAAGTTTATATTCTTGCATTTGTTCTATTAACCAAAGTTTACTGTGTACTTGGCCTTTCCAAAAACTTTCTAGTGTACGATATCGATTTTCGCTGTTACGAATTGCGTCCATCCAAAACAGTACATCTTCAATATCAACTTTCAAATTGAGCTCCTAGTTTATCAAACTTGCCGCATTGTTTTTGACATTCTTTTAAACAACCGTTTGACCATGTGTTTTCGATACTACTAAAAAAGTTACTGTCAAATATTTCTTGCAAAGTATGGTTATTAAGATTAGGAAAATTTCCTATTTTATCCATGTAATCAATTCTACTTTCACTTACTGGTGGTAGCCATTCTAAATCTAACCAACAACAGGGTGCAATGTTACCGTTAGCAGCAACATATATAGATTGAGAGTTTTGTGCTTTGCAAGTTATTGTTGGGCTTATTTCTTGTTTTGCTTCTTCTACTATTTTTATAAAACTTTCACTTGTTTCTGTAGGGTACAAAATATCAATTGTTTTTCCAGTATCATCTAAAACATTAAATTGGCCATTTTTAAATCTACTAGAATTTTTGTACTTAAAATCACTAAAGCCTAATTCACTTGCAAGTTGTCTACATTCATCTACTTGATGTTTGTTGTGACGGAACACTAACATATCCCATCTAGCATTGCCGCCTGCATTAATAAACGTTTTTGCATTTTCTAGTATAGTGTGAAAGTCTGTGTTTATTCTATAGCGAGAATGTGTATCTTCTAGTCCGTCTATTCCAAATACTACAGTTACATCTACACTAGCAAGTTCTTGCCACCATGTACTATTCCTTGCACTACCATTTGTATGCATTTGTAAATTAATGTTAGGATTTACTTCACGCAAGTATTTGTATATGTCAAGTGTTTCAGTATTAATAATAGGATCACCTAAGTTACCACACATATTAAGTTTGTCAAGTTGTTGTATAAAACTAACTGAAAACCATTCTTTGAATGTTTCTAAGGTAATATCATCTAATGTTACATATGGCATCATAGGACCGCCTTGCATACGTCTTGGACACATCGGGCAACGTGCTTGACATCGTGAAGTAACTTCTAGATGTATGTCTCTTATTTGATCCAACTTATACATTGCGCCAACCTTTGTTTAGTTCTTTTATCTGCTCAAAAACATTTGAATTTATTTCGTGTGTATTTAATGTAGATATTAAGAAGTCTAAATCTTTTGGCAAACATTTACCGTCAAATCCTCTAGTACCATCATGCCCTGGTACATCTAAATATGATTGTTTTGGTTGCACAGCAAGAAACATATCTTTTATATTATTATAGTCTGCATCAACACTATTTGCTAGATCGTAAAATATATTTGCAAACGCTATACGGATTACAGCAAGATTATTTGAAAACATTTTTACAAGCTCTGCTTCTGCTGTAGAACATACTATTATGTCTTCATCATATCTAAGCCATGTCGGAATATCACTATCACATCCTACAACCAAAGGACGATTAAGACAGTCTTTTTTCCAATGTCTTTCACGTAAAAACTCCGGCATGTATATTAAGCATGATTTGTTTATCTTTTTACACGTACCAAGTGGCAATGTACTACGGATTATAACCGTGTCTGCTTTGAGTTTTTCTACTTCACTAATTAAAACATCAATGTCATCTTTTGTGTTAGTAGGTATACATACAAACACTGTATCTGCATTGTCTAATACACTTCTATCTGTGCCTAATTTAATATCATGTATAACTGTATCGTCAGGTAATCCTAATCCCAATTTGGTTGCTTTGCCAACAAATCCATACCCTAATATGCCAAACATTACTTTTTCCTCTTAGGTATTTTGCTATCTGCACTACTTACACAACTATTAGTAACACACTTAGATGGTGTCTTAAACAGCGTAAAACCGTCTGTAAGCGTGCCTAAGGGTTCTTCATGGCAACTGTATGCCCGCTTTACTTCATTGCTACGTATAATGCAACTTTGATACCCTGCATTACAGGTCCAACCTTTAAACTTATTAAAGCCAAAAGCATTAAAACGTTCTGCTTGATCTAATTCGTACTCTATTCCTTTATTGTCTTTGAGTAAGATTTGTGCGACTTGTTCGCCTTTCCATGTTTGTGGGAATCTTGTTCGCATTCTAGTAATTTGCTCATCTGTGTAACCTCCAACCACGAAGCTGGCGGTAGGGTCGGACTGGGGTTTGAGAGTGACGTTAATACCTCTGGTGGCAAATCGTTCCAAACGCTCGTAAAGCTCTTCAAACTTTTCTGGAACCATAACTTGATTGATCGTAACATAAACGCCTCCTTCCATAAGTGCAAGACATTTATCTCCAAAATCTTGTTCGTTAGCAAACTCATCATGGAAACTTGCTGTAATGCTTCTGCGTTGTAATGTACTAGTGTATTTAATAAATCTGTTCCACCAAGATTGTGCAGGTGATAAATTTGTTGTCATGTGTAGACTTTGATACTCTGCATCAGGATCCTCTGCATAATATTTTACTACAGTACCAAATTGTTTATACGCTGTAGGTTCTCCTCCACTAAAACTAAAGTGGAAATCTGTAAAGTTATTTGCACGAGCTTGTGTCTTTATACTATCTATGGTGTTTAAGTATAATTCTAAATCTTGATGATCAGGGGTACTAGATCTTGCGTATGGCCAGCAATAAGAACAGTTATAATTACAAAATCTAGCCAATATCCAAGAAACATTAAAAAGATGGCTCTTTAACATCGTTTGTTGGCCAAACTCTGTTATATCTTGCCAAGGTATTTGGTCGTAATTACTCATAAAATCTTTCCTCTAACCACTGAAAGTCATTTATAAGTGCTAATACATCTGGCTTGTTTTTATTAGCACTACCAAATTCTCGCCCTTCAATTGCACCTTTAATAGCATACTCCCCATACGGACTGTCTTTTCCTACTGTGGTCCAGACTTCTAAACGCTGTTCTGTTTCCTCGTCTTCCTGTCCTTTAATAATTTTACTTGAAAGTTTTGTACATTCTCTAAATGCACTTTTCCATGTGTTAAATGGATCTGTGTTAAACACTGTATAATTACTTAGTTGATCAACAACCTTAAATTTATCACTAATACTAGTTGTCATATCAGAACTATTAACATCTACATTTGCTGTAAGCTCAGTAGGCAATAATTTCACACCACCATACCCGTACTCTAAGTCATTAATTGGATTTTTACTTCTCCAAACATGAACTGTAGTTTCCTCCCATACTGGCACTTGATAGTTAAAATTAAAATCATCAACTAATTCGGCATCGCCGTCGACAACAAAAAACATATTTGTAGAACAAAGTTCAGCAGCTTTTTTGTGTGCATTATGAATTCCTTTTACATCTCTTACCCATCTTAAATTAGTAAAAGGATTGCTTGTTCTAATTTTATCTTGTATCATTGAAAAATGTTTATCAGCATTTTTTTCTTTATAACTTATAAACACTACATCATACGGTATAGGCTCTGATATAATTTCTTCATGCTCTTTTCTAGTTACTACATACCTACTGTTAAATTCTCTTTTGCCTAACTTGTGCTTTGTTGTACTTAGAACTACGCCATTGTGATAAGTAGGCTCACCTCTAAACATGTGTTTGTATACATGATGCATTTCTCTATCAGCATCATAACGACCATCTGTTGGACTATAGTAAAAGTCAAATATTGTTTGATCTGTAATTTTTACGTTATCCCAAATAATCCAAAAAAGAGGACTTGTTTCTGTTTCAACAATTTTTTCATATTCTTCATATGTACTAATTACATGCCTAGGATATCTAAATCTACTTACTGGCTGTTCATTTTCTTTTCTGTTTATTATAAACCTATGTTCTATTTCTTTTTTTGATAACGGCTTATTCACAGAAGCTAACAACAGTCCTCCATGATAACTTATAGTATCATTACAAAATGTAGGCCATACATGATTTTCGTTTCTATCATAACTATTATGATGACTAAAGTATGACGAAAGTATAACACTTTCTGTAATTTCTACATTCTTCCAAACACACCAAAACATTTCGGTATGACTCTTTTGCAATGCTTCTTCGTAATCTTCATATTTGTCAATATGAAATATATCATACACAGAAGGCATGCTTGCTACAATATCTATTTCTTTTTTATTAACAAAAAATCTATGTTTAATTTCTTTTTTTGATATATGTTTATCTTTAGGAACAAGACAAACACCATCAAAATGTTTGTCATTTAGAAATGTATGAACATACTTTTTATCCCATTCGGGAACATCGTAGTCAAAATTAAAATTATCTACAATTTCTATATCGTCCCAAACGACATAAAACATATCCGTAAGAGACTTGCGCATTGCCTGTTCAAAACTTGATGCGTACTTAACTGTTGGAAATCGTTTACACAATTTTTCGTATAGTGCTTTGTTTCCTTTTTGTGATACATAAATGATATCATACATCTTATTATTATACTACTTTTTTAAGAACTAGTCAAGAAATATTCTTCTGTAGATTTTACAATATTTCTTGTAATTTCATGCTTAAAATTTATGTTGCTATATACTTGTGCGTTCTTTTTTAAGATAGGTTCCCAACTTTTTAATAATGGATATCTTTCCTGAGGTGTTAGATGATACCAATATTCTAATGTATCATGGAATTCAGAGAATCTTACATTGTGATCTTTTTTGCTATCATAAGTTGTATCTAATCCAGGAAATCTTAAATTGATGCCTATATTATCAAAATAATCTAGTATTCCAGGTTGTCCTAATATTATACACGGGTGTCCAATAGCAATACATCTAAATGTTTTTTCAGTAATGAACAAACCAGGTTCTTCAAAAAACGTTTCTGTAACAATACTGAGCTGACTTGCATTGTAAATGTCTCTATTTGTTACATTACCCAAGCCGCCAACTTTATTATCTACATCTACTTTGTATCCATACCCTGATATTAAGTTGTCTTTTACAAAGTTTATAATGTTTTTTTCACACCATTCTATGTGTTGCTTTCTGTGAGGTCGATCTGTTCTATTAAGACTATTTAACTTTGCTATGCTACTATGGTTGCGTAGAACTTTTTCTATGCATAAAGGCTTATCTGAATTGTAGGCTTCTTTAGCGTCCCATTCTATGCCGCCTTGTATTTCTAACTTAGGATAAACATTTGCATTTTTACACCATACTAGATATTCGTCATTTAATTTTAAATTACCACTTACAATCAAAACACTTCCATTTGGCAAATTCCTTTGTTCCATATCATGATGTAATGCCTTAAATGAATTCCAATTTTTATTAATATACGAATCACCTTCTACAATACTTATAATTGCAATTCTACATTTCCCTTGTTGTACAAGATGTATTACTTCAATAGGAATATTTATTAGTGTATTAAAGCCATCAATATCTGATACATCGCCAGTCCATTGATGCGATAGTTTAGAAACTTCGATAGGAAAAATACATTCAGTACTTGGCTTGCCGAAGCCAATTCCTAGTTCAGGTATTTTATATCTTTCAATAAAGTCCTTATACTTTCGTACTTCTTTTATTTGAGGCACATGATCTAGATTCAATCTGTCTGGTCTTATAAATTGAAACTTCATTATATACCTCTTGTAAGTATTACACCGTTATTACCACTGTATGCTATGTTATAACCATGTATTACCGCATAAGGTATTACAGGCCCATTTTTACCAAAGTATACTCCTGCACTTTTGTTGTATGGTGTATCGTCACATATAATTAAACTTTGATCGTGCATGTATGGCATACAATTAATCATCTGTTCAAGATGCTCACGTTGGCAATCAAAATTTGACATCTTAACACCCATAGCATTATATTCGTCTATTAGTTTTTGTTCCGCAGGACGTATATTGTCCATAGTGCTTATCCAATCATAATTATCAAGATACAAAATCTTAATTTGTTTTTTTAATTTAGGTAATTCCTTTTTTGTCCATTCGGCTCCAGAATTTGTAATAACAAAAGTAGTGTGTTTTAGATGGCTTAATGTTCTAGATGCAAAATCTGTTACATCGACTGAATAAAAATCTACCCAATGATCGTTTGCTACAGAATTAAACCATTCTGTGGACCCTTCGCCTCGCTCGCTTCCTATTTCTAATATAATAGACGAGTTAACTTTTAGTTTATCTACAAAAGGTTTTGCATACAAATGAAAATTAGCCATTTTGCTTCTCTATAAGTAGATTATAATTATATTCAGTGCGTTCTTTTAATTCGCTAATGAGCTTTTGATATTCCTCGGATGGTAGATTACAAATTCTGCTTATTTCATCAACAATCATACTAAGTCTAACTTTGTTATCAATTTGTGTATTATAACTTTCATCTATTAAAGGGTCAAATGTTTTAAACCCTAAAGCACGTAAATCGTTTAACATATATGGTGTACTAAATGCAATAAAAGGTTTCTTACATGCTATTGCCTTGTAAGTTTTTTCAGTTATACTAGTAGGAGCAAATGATCGGTCGTACTTATCATGATTTGTATAGTAAGTTTGATCGTAATGTGTTTCAATTACAATATGAAAATCTGTAGATAAAATTGTATCATAAGTGATGTTAGACCACTTGTTTAAAACGCTTCCACTTTCTTGTAGCTCATGCGGACATTCTTTAAGCCACCTAAACATTGGTTTAGTAATTTCAAATCCTAACTTTTTAACATCTTCTTCAATTTGATAAACTTTAAATACTTTAGGTGGATTTTGATAGGGCCAAATATTAAAGAAACTGTATTTAAAATGTTCTTGTAATAAATTAGCATCAAGTAACTGAAGATATAAAGCGGCACGCCAATCTCTATAATTGCGACTAAGACTACTGAATTTGTGTGTTATTTTTGCTTCATGCGATTCAGGTATACTAACTTCTTTTAACAAATAGTTATCAACTACAATATTACAATCTCTACCATATTGTGCTAGATAAGCATGCAAAAACCTTTTGTGGTTTTCATCCATTACGATAACTTTAATATCGTTAAAGCCTAGGCTGTTTTCACAAATAGCATCTTTGAGATCTGTCGCAAACTCTATACTAAATGTTTCACTATCATTTTCATGAACTAGATATACATTTTTATTTTCTTTAATATGTTTCCAATTTACATCATTGACAGCGTCTTTTAAAGGTACATTGTGCATCAGCTTATCATACGGATGATGATAATAAATTACATTGTCGCTTGTTAAGTCAACTTTTGATAAATCTTCTACATTTGAAAATTCTAGATCATGTGACCACTTTTTACCCGTTTTGCTGTATATTAGCATTTACTTGTTCCTTTATCCAGGCATAGGTATGCTTTAGTCCATACTCTAAGTCTTCATCAGGTCTCCAACCTAAAAGTTCTTCAATTAATTTATTATGACTAGTTCGACCCATAACACCTACAGGTCCGTCAACATTGTTTATTTCTAATGTATTCTTACCTGCTATTTGTGCAATTAATTGGGCTAAGTCGTTTATTGATATCATTCTTTCGCTACCAAGGTTAACTGGTTGATCGATATCACTTGCCATAATTTTTTGAAGTCCTTTGATACACTCTTCAATATATAAAAAACTACGTGTTTGGTTACCTGGTCCCCATATATCTACTTTTCCGTTACTTTCTGCAACTTTACGACAGAGTGCCGCTGGTGCTTTTTCTTTGCCGTCATTCCAACTACCGTATGGGCCAAAGACATTGTGTAATCTTACAACCTTTGCATCTATATTGTAATTTTTTCTATGTGTTAAATACAAACGTTCACTAAACAGTTTTTCCCAGCCATATTCTGTATCTGGTTCTGCAGGATATGCACTTACTTCTTCGCAATAAGGATTATCCGGATCTAATTGATTACGTTCCGGATACACACATGCACTACTTGTGTACAAAATCTTCTTGATACCTTTTTTAGTTGCTTCGTGTAGTACGTTTAAATTTATTAATGCACTATTATGCATTATATCGCTATCATGCTCACCTATTCCAATATATCCTGTGCCGCCCATATCTGCTGCAAGCTGATATATTTCATCTAAATCATTTCTGACAACTCCTGCTACAAAATCAGGATTGCGCAAATCTACTTGATAGAATTCTTGTGCCCTTGTAGGTTCAAATGCAGGTTGTTTTATATCTGCACCTATCACATAATTTCCTTGCTCGACTAGTTCGTTAACTAGATGATGCCCTATGAAGCCGCCGGCTCCGCATACTAATATTTTCTTTTTCATCTTAATTCCCATATTTTTCTGTTATTAAATCTAATTCAACATCAGGTAATGTTTTTAAATGTTGAAAATTATATTCAACAATTCCTGCTACTTCTTCAGTAAATTTTATCTTACGTTCGTCCGACCAATTTGATATTGAGTTTACAATATCACAAATTTGTTTTATGCGTTCTACTGGATCAGCAACAGTATCATAATCTTCTGACCACCAGTGATCAAAAGTTTTGAATCCCATGTCTTTTATATGTTGTAAACTTCCTTTTGCACCCATCATTATAAATGGTTGCTTATAAGCAATAGGCTTATAAGTTTTTTCTGTAATGTGTATTTCATCAGTAAAGAAAAAAGTTTCGCTAATAATATTTATTAGGCTATTTTTAAAATAATGCTCTATTGATTCCTCAGTTGACTCCATAGGATAACTGTTAAAGTTAGGATTATCTAGCACTAACGGAAGTTTATTTTTACTAGGTAAAATATCATCTTTAGTAATATCTAAATTAGGATAACGTTTTATAAGATAATCAACATTACTTTCGAATGATCTTCCAGACTCTGGTTGCTTGCTATCCATGCTCATATAAAATTTGTCAAGTAGTTTTAGTTTAAACATTTTAATAAAAAATGTAAGTCTGTGATCACTATACCTACGCTGAAAACATAAGAAATCTTTCTCTCTTGGTCCAATAATATACGGATCTTGTTTGAGTAGTGTTTGCTCCACGTTTGTTCTATGTATTTTAAATGTAGGAAAATATTCTACATTAATCTTAGGACCTGGTTTATTTTCTGCCCACTTATTATACAGCTCTTGTCCGTTAGCACAATTTGTAAAATAAACAACCTTGTCTAAAGGTATTTCGTAATGATTAAAAAATTGTGTCATTACTTCCCAGTGCCTATGAGTTACCCAACCTTCAAATGGAATGGTAACAAGTATGTATCCGTTACCATTCTGTATTTGGTCTCTAATTAACGAACTAGGCGGATTATTAACAAATGGTCCGTCAGTAGTACTAAAAAGTTTTGTCCAATCTCTATAATAATACGATGTGAAATTTAATTCGTAAAAGTATTTTTTGTCTTGTGGGATTTTAAATGCAGAAATAATTTCTCTATTTTTAAATGACTGAAACACTACTGGTGCTTGTACATCATCATCTACGTGTCCTTCATTCATAGCATAATTTATGTCTGCTAGTGTAGGTACTCTATTGTTAGTTATTGGCCATTTAGGTCCGCACCATTTGTATGCAAAACTTAAAATTTTAGACATTACTACAATCCTTATAAAAGTTTTCTAACTCAGGAAATGTTTCAACTAAGTTAGTATCTCTACGTTTGTCATATTCAGAAAACCAAGAATAAAAATTACGTTTGCCTTTGATAATTGTTTCTTCATCATAATTTGTATTTCTCATGTAGTCTACAACCCGTCTAAATCTTTCATATTCTAAAGAACTAAATTTTGTACGGTCTTTGTCATTTACGTTTGACTCTATAAAGTTTAAGTGGTCTTCCATATATGGCATAAACTTTTCTTTAGGCAAAATATTCATATCAAATTGTAAAGGTTCTTTTAGATACGGTGTATCAAATCTAACACGTTGCCACTGTGTTTCATTTGTATCAGTATTGTACTTTTGTCGCCATTCTAAAATCTTTACTAGTAGCAAACTAAAACTAGTAACAGCAAACAAATTAAATGTTACCATAAACGTTACAGGCCAACCTGTACTACTTAGGTAATAATCTAAATTCTTTTCCCAAAGCTCAATGTCAAGTCCGGTACGAGTATATTCTGCACGTGGTCCCCAGGTGTCAATACTAGTATATAACTTAAAACTATTAATACAGTTTTTTGCCTTAAGATCTTTAACACGCTCTACAAGTCTATAAACCATTGCAGGCTTTACGCCCATATTACTGTTAAGTTCTATATTAAGATGAGGTTTAGGATTTTCTTCTAATTCGTCAAACAATCGCCATGTACTCTTATGCATGAGCGGCTCACCGCCTGTAACACGCAATATGTTTAGTGTTTTACTAACTTCAGGCCACCACTTCCACCATGCATCTACATACGGATTAGTTTCTTCTTCATATAATTCAAACCAGTCAATGTCATTTCTGTGTTCTGTGCTGTCGCTGTATGGGCCGTAATGTTTTATTTCATTATAGTATCTACTACTAAATTTTGGATGGCAATAACCGCATTTAAAATTACATTCATTACTAAAGTTTACTTCTATATATTCTGGATTAATATCGTAATCCCAAGGATTGCTTTTTATTTCTTCTATCCTTTCAGGAGTATAAATGCTTGTAGTCTTGATATGTCTGTCACTTACATAGTCCTTGCCCATACATTCTATATTCCAGCAATATTGACAGCCACTGGGCTTGCCTCCATTTAGCATTGCTAACCGTTCTTGTTTTTTCTGTGGAGTATTATGTAACTGGCTCGGATTTTCATCTAACCCTTCGAGTGGAATTTTATGAGGTGCAGGATGGTAGCAACTATGTGTCTCGCCTGTTTGTAAATAAATTGTAACATGATGCCATTTTGCTAGACAAAAAGTAGGCGAGGTTTCTCTTTCTACTTTAGGCATAATTTCTTTAATCCTGATTAGCTCAGTATTCATCTTTTCTTAATTATCCTCGGTGTGTTTTGATACACACTTTTAAAAAATCTACTACCTTGTGCATCTAGGTCTGATATTTCTAAATCTAATTCATTACGCAAATTATTACCGTACTTAAAACTTTCAGATTTAACATCAAGTTCACTTACTTTTTCTTCTTTCCAATAATTTGTTAGGTATTTAAAATCTCTTACATTAGTATAGTCCCAATCTGTACACATTGTCATGTAACAGCCCATTCTTGCACCAAGTATACTCCAATCTCCATACTCTACATCTGCTCCAACAGTACACCATATACGCAATCTATCTAAGTTTTGCCACCAAACTTTTTTTATGTCAGTTGCTTTGGCACCTTCGTTAAGGCTCATTTTAACGCCTTCGCGAAATCCTGCTCTCCAAGCCTGAAATGGAGACCCGTTTGTATAACTTACTGAATAATTATCATTAAATTGATAATATTTTTCGTCAAAACAAAACTCTACAAGTCCTTTCGTATCGTCTGGATTTGAATTTTCATGTGTTTTCATATTATGGACGAACTTACGAGTCCACATTTTTAATCCACCATTGCCGTACATAAGTCCGTTAACGTGAACTTTGCCACACCAACTAAAAACATAGTCTTCAGTGACGCCTAACTTTTCTAAATCAATTTCTTGCTGTAAAAATTCAGTGTCTATTATGTTGTCACCGTCAACTGTGACAAAATATTCTGTTTCACTTAGATCTGCACATGCCTTGTGTGCGGCATCTGATCCGTCTACACCATGAACACGCTTTGCCCAAGGCAACTTGTTACACAAGTCTGCATAGTTTTTTTCAGCATTTGGTTCGTCATAAGATAAAAAGATAATATCTTGATCAATGACTTTGATTTTACTCATTTACTACCTCGCAAGAATACTTCTGAAACCTTCTATTAGTATATACACTAAAATCTTCAAGATTAAACTGAGTCTGGCTGTTAAACTCGAGTTCATTATCGATTAAATGCTCTACTGTAGTGGTAAAATATTCGTGCAAGATATTCGGATTATTCTTCTGCGTAACAGAAAACCTTAAATTTTGATTTATTCTTTCTTTTTTATCTTCTAGTTCTAGTTTTGCCTCGTCTGATAAAGAAATATTCCACAAATTTTGTTTTGTTTTGTATTTTACTATAACTTGAGCATTATTTGTTGGAATAATTTTATACACATTATCATTAACATCTGACTCAATTTTCTTATTCTTAGATACAATTACATAAGATGATGTTCCGACATCATAAACAACTTTGTGCGTTGTTATACTTTTGTTGCCGTCTAGAAAATCACGTATATCTTCAATTTGTGCCGGGAAAGAGCTCTCAAATTCCTGTTCTATGTTAGATATAGATTTAATATCTCCTGTATCTTTATCAAAATATACCTTATGTTTGATTTCAAATTTAGGTGTCTGTAGTACAATCATATATCTAACCTCTTTTCTAGTATACTCAAAATGTCATCTGTTAAGAAACTATCTTCAGTGTAATGGAAAATACCAGTTTGCTTGTAATTACCAATAAAAAGTTCTGCTTGATTTGTAAAATATGAGCCAACTTTCGTTTGCCAACTCTCACGAATATCATTCCAGCCTTGTATGTTTGCTTTCATGTGTGTAAATGAAGGATTAGGTAAATTAGGATTAGTAACTTTTGACTTACAGTCAAGCATATCTACAGTCATTGCTGCCGTTAAATCCATACTTGCAAAATTTTGTATTAATTTATCGCCCTTAACCTTATAAAAATCCTGCCAATTGTTAGTAATAGTATCTAACCATTTGTAAAATTCAAGTGCAAAATCACTTTTCTTAAAATAATGGAAACCCATGTACACATCAGGTAAATGTAACTTTTTAAAATTACGTCTATAAAATGTATCTGTAACTCTTTCACCTCTGTAATCATAAACTGTTGACGTTAGAAACATATCATAAGGTTGTAAAATTTCCATCCAACTTGTAATATCGTCTAACACTAACATGTCTGTGTCTAACACTATTGCATCATCATAAGGAGATATAAAGTAAGTTTTCCATCTATTGTGTATTTTCCAATCATACTTGTTTGCTAAGTCGCCCCATGGTATTTCAATAATGTTATCAAACAGGTCTTTGTATTTTTCAGGCACAACATTATCGGTTAGAATACTAATTTTAGAATTAGGAGTAGTGTTGTGTATGCTCATAGCAAGAGCACATGCTTGCTGCACGTAATCAACATGTTCAGTATTTTGTGCAACTAGAATAAAATTAGGCATCTATTATTTCCTCTAATGCATATTTGTTCATTACATGCACACTATTTCCTAAAAACTTACAAGGAATAAATTGATCAATAGTATTTTCTTTTTGTAGTAAGAACGTAAATTTATCATCTTGAATACTGTGAACTAAATCTCTATCCGCCGTAAAAAACAATTTACCCGGCATTGACTTTGCAAAATTTCCTTGCTTAAAATTGTTCATTATATGAATTGCAATACTAAAAGCATAATCGTTTCTATAAGTTGTGGAGACAATATTATAAACATTTCTATAGTGTCTATAATTTTCCTGTATATGCTTTAATAAATTAAAAAAAGTTCTATTTAATTCTGTTTTTCTAAAAAATACACAAGTAGCCCAATAAAAATCTACACTTGTTTCACTTATAAATTTAAATTCACTTGTATCTCTTGATGCTAGATCAATAGCATCTTTGTAAATTAAAAAGTCATAGGCACTATCATAAGCATTTTTTAATATGCTATCTGCAATAACATAATCACTATCTAGTACTATAGTTTCATCATACGGACTAAGATCAAAAGCAAGTACCCTATCATCATTTTTGAAATCTAAAACTTTGTGTGTCTTTGCACTATTGTAAAAATATTTCTTGCTGGACTCAACTGTGATATCATTTATAATAATTTTATCAAATACATCTTTATACCTGTCATTAATGCTCTGTTTATCTGTAACTATAGAAACAGGAATAGACAAATATTGTTCAGCACGTTTTGCAAGAAAAGCTGCTTGCTTTACATAATCAATTTCACTGTTATTATGTGCAAAAACAAGAATACCTTTACTCATTAAAGATGCCTTCAACTGATCGTTGCTTTTTGATTTTATTGTATTCGGTGAAATACTTGTTAGAGGCTTCTGCGTATGTTTTTACAAGATTATTTGTAAACCTTGGTAAATCATCTACAAGAATAGGAATGCCATTATCATCTGTAAGTACAATTTGATCTTGTTCTAAACTTACTAGACTTTGACAAAAACTAATTAGTTCTTTAGAGGATGTAAACTGACAGCCGCTTTCGTAATGTATTAAGTCTGATTGATATTGTTGCTGTAAAAGATTCTTTTGTTGATTTATAATGTCAAGTAATTTACTTGCTTCAAGTGCTTTTGCTAATTTTTCGTCCATACAAAGTCTCCATAAGTATACTGTAATTATACACTATCAGGCTTTGATTGTCAAGAAAAAGACCAAGTCCAAATTGTTGTTAGATCTGTATCTGTTATAGTAGGCACACGGGGTTCTGCTAAAGGATTTTCTGTACAAGCTCTTCTAATCCAGTTGTCATCTCTCCATTTTTTGAGAGTTGTAATTGTCTTACCTGTATACCCTAGTTCAATGAATTTATTATTGCAAATTTCAAAGTATTCTTTTTGGTATAAGTAATCTCTATTTCCATTATGTGTTATACTGTAAATTCCATGGATATAAAAATGCATAGTTTCCGCATCTAAAATTCCAAAAATTACAGAAACAGGAATATTATCTATAGTTACAATAAAAATTTCTGAATATGTATTAGAAACATACGATAAGTAACTTTCAAAATTATTAGACAGTCCGTCTGTGCTGTTAACAAAAACACCTCCAAGTTCTTGAACTAGTCTATCAACAAACTCTTGATCTAATTTATCAACTTTATGTACAAAATATGTTGCCATTATTCAAGTGTCCTTACTAGTAAATTCCAAGTAGTATTCCATATCAGGGCTGGTCCTGCTGGTCCTGCGCCATCGCCGGCTTGTATTAATGGTGACGTACCGTCTAGTAATGTATCAAAAATAAATTGTGTTTGATTGGCTCCTGCGCTGTAAGATCTTGATGTTCTCACTGTTCTTACAAAATTAAGTTGATTACCACTACTACTCGCTGTTAACGTAACACTGTGTATTCTTTCAGCAGGAACATTACCTGTTAATGCTACTACAATTTGGTATCTATACCCTATCATATTAGTAACATTTGTAACAATAGATCTAACAATGGATGTGTTTGCTAAACTATGACTACCTGTGCTTATAGTAAAGTTTTGACTAATACCTGTTATAGAAACACTTTGAAAATTTGTACTTATAAAGTTTTGCTGAGATGTCCCATTTGCTGTATATGTTTGAAATTGTCTTGCTGGTCCTGTAGAACTGTACCTTTTAACAGCAACAAGACCAGGGTGGCCAGCGCCTCCATATGCAGCAACTTGCTGCATAGCTCGTCCGCCGCCCCCGCAGCCTGGGCCAAATCCATTTGGATATACATCAGCATATTGGTGTACACTACTTGTGCCGCCTTGATAGACGAACCAATTAATCATGTCATCCCCTGTTGGAGGATTCGCTCTACCACCGTTTTCAAAAGTATTTGCTGAACTATGGAATGTACCTGCAAGAGGTCTATTTGTGCCATTAGGAATATTTGGTAATACACCGTTTCCGAAATTTGTAGCTGCTCCTGTACTTGCTGTATGGCCGTTAAATACCGCTGAGGTAAATAACCCTTGAACTCCATTGTTATTTACATCTCCACCAATAGCAAAACCAGCAGCTCCTCCTGATCCAGCTTCTCCAGGTGCTAGTGCTATTCCGCCTCCGCCGCCAGATGTATAAAAAATTTCACTTGCTGTTTCTATAGCATAATAAAATGCAACTTCGGGTTCAGTCGGTGTTCCAGTCTGTACGTTTGCTTTCAGACTACCTCTGTTATATACAACTCCGTTTATAGTTTTTGAGCTGCTAAAGTCATTTAGTCCAGTTGCTATTACTTTGCCTTGATGCACCCAAACAGATGGGACGTTAGTTCCTTGAAATACAAATGATTGATTACCACTTTGAAAGCTGTAAAATTCTTTGTTAGTAGAACTAAATGATGATGTTCCTCCTAGGCCGCCGCCGACGAAGGATGATGCACCTGAAACTCTTTGAGCACCATCTCCGCCACATCCAACTATAATACTAGTTGAATTAGGAATGTTGGCTCCTGTATAAGTTTTAAAACTAGTTGCTCCTGAACCTCCTCCTGGACCTGTTCCTTCTCTAGCAGAATCAACACTACTGGCGCCGCCTCCGCCGCCGCCTCCGATAAGCCAAACATCAATCCTATTATCATTAGGACCTTTAGTCCAAGTATAACCCGTGTCAGTACCTCCATAAAATCTGTTTTGTGAAAGTGTTTGGACTATTGGCGCACTAGACGAGTTTGCTGATACTATTGTAGTCTTAGAATGCGAGTCACCCCAGGTTTCAAAGTTGTCAATACCGTTAGTTCCTTGATCTAAGTCACTTACAGTATAGTATTCTAAAGAATAAAAGTTTTCTGTTACTGGTGGTACTGATGTATCATTTACTGTTGTAACTTTTGAATCTACAACAGTGCCACCTACACCGCCTATTCTAGCAGAGATTGTTACATCTTCTGTATCACCAAGAACAGCATCACTTAATGCTGTTAAATTAAATGATCCAGCGCCTCCTGTAACTGAGAAACTTCCACTATCTGAATCCATAACACCTGTTGGTGTTACACTATAGTAGTAAGTGCCATCTGAATCATCTGTAGTAAAATTATATGTGCCTTGGACTCCTTCATCTAAACTTGATGGGCCTGCAATTTGATATGTATTAGCAGGCGGTGGTGCCGCTACTGACTGACTCGTATCTATTATTTGTATAGCTGTCTGAATATTAAAAGATGGCACATAGCATATTAAAGTTTCGTCGCCGCCGGTATCAGTAGTCTGATCTTGAGCTATTGTTATAGTTACAGACCCTTGGCCTCCTTGCATCTCAAAATCACCACCCATTCCTTGACTGTTATCAAAGTCTGAAACATCTATTCCTGTACCGCTTAATGTATATGGAATCAGTGTTCCATTAGTACTCGGGCTGACGCTTAGTGTAAATGTAACATCATCACCTTCATTAATTGTACCAGTAGCTGGAGTTCTAGTTAATGATGCAACAGCACCTCCTTGTACACCGCCGTCTAGCTCTGTAATTTCTGTAAACGAAGGTGCTGGTATGCCTAATACTGTATCATGGTATACTAAACAATTACTTTCGATATTGTTAGTTACATATTCGTCTGTGCTAGGAAATGGTGATCCTGTACTAAAATCGTTGTCTTGAAATTCTATTCTAAAACGCAAAACGCTAGGAGTACTAGAATTGCCTGCGCCTGCCTCCCATGCTTGAATAGTATATTTTATATCAGCATATAAGCCAGATCCGTTTTTTGTAAAAATAGTTGCTCTATTACTTGCACTAGTTGATCCCCAACTTGCATAGTAGTTACCAATTGCTGTGCCAGTACCTGGATTTGACCCATCTGAATATGTTGAATTTTTTGTGAAATGTATGGTACCCATATTTTCTAAAATAGTATTCCATACATCGTTTTTACTATTAGCTGTTACAGCGCCTATTAAGTCTGCATTAAATCTTATTTCTCCGCCACTGTTGAAAAAGTAGCGTCTCTCATCTGCATTAGCCCAAGTAATCTCTATTTCGTGTGTTATTTTTGAGCCAGGATTAGAATAGTCACCTCCGCCCCATTGTGATGTTCTTTCACTTGTTGCTTTTGTTGTCGTACTAAAATTAGTTGCATCATGAACATCTTTGTCAGTAACAATTTCAGTAGCTGCAGCTTCGAAGTCTAAGTAACCTTCTGCTAGATCTTCTTCAGCGTTTGCACTTGTAGGTGCTAGTTTTGCTTGTCCTGATCCTGTTCCAGCCCCAGTTGCAACAAATTTTATACCAACTTCATTTGCTGATGCACCTATTAGTGTAAAGTCTGATGGATTATTAGGATCTGGATCTATGGAAAGTATTTGGTATTCTATGCCGTTTGTTAGTGCTGTAATATCAATAGGAGTTTCGTTGCCTACATCTGCTGCACTAACACCTACATTTTCATCTGAAGATGGTGCCGCTAATCCGTCAGCGTTTGTCCATGTAAGGGGATTAGCTTGGTGTAACCTTGCTTTTATTAAATCATCGTATAAGGCTTGCATGTCAGATGCTTGTATTAAATCACCTGAACTTTTTTGAGAACTTTGTAATGTTCTGCCGTAGCCGTTCTGACCGCCATCACCTACTCCAAGAACATCTTGGATTTTTTGTTGAATAGTGTTATAGTTTGCCGCGGTAACATTTGTTCCAACTACAGCCATTTATTTTTCCTCTATATTATGTATTTACAGATTAGAATTAACTGTTGGACTTGGAACTGATATACCTAATGCTCCTGTTGCTGTTAAGAATGATACGGAACTTTCAGTTATGCCTGTTACATCTTCATCCTCAGGTCCTGACGAATTTGGATCTGAAACCTCGTCGCCGATATCGTTATCTACAAATACAATATTAAATCTTAAACTATTAGATGCTGTTTCCCATGCATCTATATAGTATTCGTTTTCTGCGTAAAGGCCAATTCCGCCTTTTGTAAAAAGTCTTACAGGGCTTGAAGAACTAGAACTTGACCAATCATGATAATTACCAATTGCTGTGCCTGTTCCTGGGTTTGATCCATCTGCTGACGTACTATTCTTTCCAAATGTAATTGTACCCATTGAATTAAGCATTGTTTGCCAAATTTCATCTTTGGTGCCAGGTGGTGCTGTAATTACCGTACCTGGAACACTAGTTCCGCCTGTAAGATTTGCATCAAATTTTATTAGTCCGCCTGTATTAAAAAAGTAACGTCTTTCATCTGCATTTTCCCACGTTACTGTTATTGTATGATTAATACTTCCATTCCAACTTGACTGTCTTGTATTAGTATCTGCAATTGAAGTTGAAAATTGTGTGCTATCAAACACATCTCTATCGTCTAGAATGTTTTGTGCAGCAGCTTCAAAATCTGCAAATCCTTCTGCTTGATCTTCTGTTGCATCAGCTGATGTTCCTCCCGGACCTATATCAGCTGCATATACACCAACTATTTCTCCTATTGACGGAGCTGCGAGACCATCTGGATTTGTCCAAGTAGGCGGATTTCCTGTTTGGTGTGTTCTTGCTTTTACTAGATCATTAAAAAGTAATTGCATGTCATTAGCATATATGATATCATTATCTGCTTTTGACTTGCTTTCTAATGTTCTACCATAACCATTTTGTGCGCCATCACCAGGTCCAAGAACATTACTTATTGTACTTCGTATTGAGTTATATACTGATGAGTTAACTAAATCTGTGACCGCTGGCATTCATATTCTCCTAAAGTTTTAATATACACTCTACTAGTTTTTCGTCTTCACTTAAATTTGTTTCTAGAGCTATACCAACTAAAGGATTGCCATTAAAGTGTGTACTTGCGCAACCTTCTGCATCTACATAAACTTTGTCACCCTTTGCTACAGCGCCTATGCATCTTACAGGAACACGACCTTCAAGTGCTATTGCTTGACCTTTTGCTTCTGCATTCATTAGATATGCAGGCTTTTCAGATATAACACCTACTGGAAAACTGTCTAGCACACATGGTGCAATTTCATATTCACCTGCTGTACATACATACATAACTGTTCCTACAGGATGATCTTTTTCTACAGTGTATTTTTCTGCTAAGTCAGCAAACTGTGCTTGAGTAGCTGTACCTTGGAAAATATCTGCAACAATTTTTGTATTATCACCGTCTTGCTCTCTAACAGCAATAGTACCACCAGTATTAGCTGCTGTTGCATAAGAGTAAGAAGATCCTGAATTTCCTATTCTAATTTGATTTGCTTGATCTGCTGTACCTTTAAAACTTGTAGCATGGATTTCATTGAATTCCTCACCAGTGCCGCCTATGTTGAAACTACCATCACTGGCACCGGGGACAATTCCTGCAGCGGTAATTGATATCGAATGTGTTAACTCTCCTGTACTAGCCGCTTTAAGTTCAAAATCTATTTGGTTGGCATCCGCACTTGTATTCTTAATCAAACCGGTGACATTATCTTCGCGCATAGTAAAGTAAAAATTACTATGTGTTACTAATCCTGCTGATAAATTTAGCTGTGTTGAAAATGTTGGTGTTCCAGCTTGAACAAAATTTTCAGCTGATAATCCATTTAACGATTCTGCGTTTGTTGCTGTACCATGGAACCTAAATCCGGTTGATGTAACACCAGAAGCCGGTGTATCACGTAAAGTAATACCTTGTTGAATATCACTAAATCCTTGTATTTCGTTATCAGCACCCGAACCTAATGTAAATGCTACTGGCGATATAACAAATACAACATTGTCGTTAACTGTTGCTGTAATAATACTTCTGGAGACACCATTTGGTGACGTGTTATCAAGTACTGTTCTACTAACCATTTGTGTTTGGCCTTCACCAGCATCTTGTGGTCCAATTAGGACAAAGTTTGAACCATTAAACACATAAAGTTGTTCGTTAGCACTATCCCACCAAAAATCACCGTTTGCTAATCCTGCTGGCTGAGCACCACTTACTTCAGCACCTCCAACTGTTCTCCAGTTTTGGTTGCCATCTCTAAATTTCATTCTATCTGATGCAGAATCAAACCATAATTGACCGCTTAACGGTTTAGGTGGTTGATTTGCACCTGCAAAATTTTCTAGCAAGAATAAGAAGTTTTCATTATGAATTTCTCCATATCCTGCATAATTCTTTCCTACAAATTTGATGTCTGTAGTTTCGTCAAGAGTACCATCTTCCACTGTTGTGAGCGGACTCTTATTAAATCTGTCTATTTGATACGCCATTTTGTTTGTCCTATATATTTACGTGTCTACACGTTGTATTTATACTAATTTGCTACCCATGCTCCATTAGTAATAATAAAGTTTCTTTGCCCTCTTGTAACACTCAAAGTAAATGTTGGCGTTAAAGAGTTAGGTAAATTTACACCTTGTATAACACTAACAACACCGCCTGCTGCTGCGTTTACATCTACTTCGGTAAATGTAGTTGGAGTAGCAATGTCAATTGCGTCAGTTGATTGTCCTGATGCGTAAAAGAATGTTGCTATACGTGCTTCTTTTCCATTAGCAAAACTAGATGCTGGATAAAGACTGTTCAGTATTGTAATTAGTTCATCGTTTACACTAATCATTCCTGTAATATCCATAGAAAACACAATTGGTTCTGTTTGGATAGTTTGATCTGTGTAGTTTTTATTAGATGCATCAGCTGGATTTGTAGGACTATCAAGACCTGTAATTTTGCTGTTGTTAACTTCAATATCTCCAGCAACATTAAATTCAAATCCAGTTGCTCCGCCTGTCCTTGTAAGTGTTCCTGTTCCATTTAAATTTGTATTGCCAACTGAAAGTTGTGTTAGAATACCGACATTTTGTAAACTACTGTTTACAACTCCTGACCCTAGTGTAGTTGAAGAAAGTACATCTACTTCGTTTATTTTATAAGTCTTAGTAGATGCTAAATCAAAGTTTTCGCTACTAGTCCAACTTGCTGTAGATAATTGCCAATTAATTGTTTTATCTACTTGGGCTTTTAAAGTAATACCGCCGCCTGTTGCTGTTGCATCAGTTGGACTGTCTACAACACCTAATTCAATATTTTTATCAGCAATTTGTAGTGTTTCTGCTTCAGTAACAAAACTGTCACCTTCTACAGTAAGATTGCCTGTTATTCTAGCATCACCTGTTACATCTAAATTGTATGCAGGATTAGAATTAAAAATACCTACACGTTTTGAGTTAGGCTTAATTTTAATTGCACTAGTTGCATCAAGTACATCTTGTGCGCCACGTACAACAATATTAAAGTCAGCACCCGACTTATAATTTCTAATTGTAAAACCATTGTCTATAAACATTTGGGTATCGTCGTCAACACCAACTGTAACACCGCCTGACGATCTTATGTTTAATTTACCGTATAAAACTGAATCTTCATCATTTTTCATTAATCTTGATTCAGGAACAATATCTCCTAATGCACTAATTAAGTTTTCTGATTTTTCTGCTATACCATGATACTTAAATTCGTTAATGTCTATTAAGTTAATACCCTTCTTAATAATACCTTGTGGGTTCTCTGTTGTAACTAATCCAGCAACAAGATTATTAGGTAACGGATTAGGTGTAAATGTTTCTCCTGATATTACAGAATATAATATTTCATTGACAAAAAGTTTTAGTACAGTTTTAGGATTTAAATCTGTATCAAAAATTGTATCGGTAACAAATCCACTTTTTCCTTGTAGCCTACTATATGCAGGACCAATCAGTGTCCATTCTGAACCGTCATACAAGTAAAATTGTTTTTCCGCTGTACTAAACCAAGTATCTCCTGGCACTGGTCCGCTTGGAAATGTTTCACTAATAAAACTACCAGCTGCTGACTGAAAATCAGTACCATCAAAAACTTTTAATTTGTTTTCGCTAGTGTCATACCAAAGCTGGCCGCGTAACGGTGCTACAGGCTGATTTGGATTAGCAAAATTTTCTAAAATTTTAATAAAGTTTTCATTTAAAAATTCGCCATATCCTGTATAGTTCCTGCCTACTAATGCAAGATCAGTTGTATCTGTATCTAGTATCCCGTCAACTAGTTCTGTAAGCAATGTTCCGTCTGTTTTATTTAAATTATAACTCATGTTGTTTCCTAAGCATTGTCAGCAAATATAATATAGTTTACTGTAGCGAAAGGAGGCATAATATCTAGCTCTAAGCCCAATCCACCACTTCTATAATTACCTTGTCCATCTGTACCGCCCTCGTCAATAGGACCACTACTTGGAATACCACTTGTAGTTTGGGCTCCTTGTGCAATATTCAACGGTTGGTTAATACTGTTTTGTTCTGATACTGTATTATCTAGTATCGCATAGTGTTGTGTACCACCTGGTGATTTAAGATCGTGTTCGTGATCTGGTAAGTGTTCTTTTGTAATGTCTTTAAATTCACTACCTGACGATTTACCTACTTCGTCAGCATTTGAATTTGTTGTAACATCTGCAGGTACTCCGCCCATACTATCCATACCGAGTAGGAATCTGCCTCTAAAATCTGGTAGGGCAAAGTGTGTAGTACTCGGATTTTGGAATGTTGGATCTGAAGGACTTTTAAACTTAAATCCAATTACATCAAATAAATTGGATGCCTCTGTTTTTTTAATTTCTCTACCGTCACATAAGTACCAACCAGGAGGTGCTACATCACCGCCAAACGGTGCAATCATTCCAATTGGATTTTTTGGCACACCTTTTAATAGGTTTGATTGAGAAATTTTAAATAAACCTTGATCACCTTGTGTTCTGTTTATAAGTAACTCATCTCCAGTTTGTGTTGTTACTACAACTTGTTTAGAAGCAATAAACTGGTTACTAAGTTCCGTAGTAAATGTTTGATTTAATGAGCCTGCACCATCAAAGGTAATTTCATTTGAACTGACGTCACCTTCCATTTTGAATACAGTTTTATTATTTAATTTTGCTGCACTCGATGCTGTACCAGTAATTGTGCCTGAAACACTACCTTTAAAAAATCCTTCAAACGTGTCTGCTTTAACAGTGCCGAAACCTTCTATGTTAGGCTTGGTAAGTGCATCAGGATCTGCAACAATATTATTGCCTATATTTGTTTGTCCTTTTACAGTTAAATCTGCTCCTACTTTAGTATTTTTTGCAATACTAGCACCACCTGAAGTAATTATTGCACCTTCTGTTAATACATCATTAAATGAATTATCTGCATCTTCAGTGCCTGCTACTTCTAAATTACCTGAAAATTTGCCGCTACCTGTTACATCTAATGGTACTTGAGGATTGGTATTATTAATACCTACATTAGTATCTGATTTTATCTGTACTACAGTTTGCTCGCCTTGATCATTTTTTACTTTCAATGCAAGACTAGCACCATTAAAATTACTCTTTACAACGCCGCCTTCGCCTGATGCTTCAAGTGCTAATTGCGCATTTGCACCAACTTGTACACCTTGATTGTTTTTTACATAAAGTGTACCATTTGCGGTTGTGTTAACATCTGCACGTAAAAAATTAGAAGAACTAATATCATTGTTACCTATTCTCAATGCATCTGAAGACTGTGCTACTCCGTTATATTTGGCGTTGGTACCTGCTAAAGTTAAACTTGTTAAATTCATACCAGGCTTAATTTCTGAAAACCCTCTAATATTAACTTTAGGAATAAATTGGTCTTTTGACAGTATGATTACAGGAACAGCGTCAATTTCTATTTTTAATACGGTATAAGTTTTATCATCAGTACCTACTATTGTGTCTGGTCTAGTGCCCGATGTTAATCCGTCACTAAATTCAGGACCTACTAAAATCCAACTTGCTCCATTGTTTAAATAAAGTTGTTGGTTACTAGTATCTACCCATAAATCTCCAATAACACTATTTCCAACTTCAGGTTGTGCGGCACCTTTTTTAACACCGCCTGACTCAACCCAGTTAGTTCCGTCATAAACTTTTAATGTATCAACACCTACTGATGTATCATACCATGTTTGTCCTTCTACTGGGTTAGAAGGAGGATTATTATTTGCAAAATTTTCTAAAATATGTAGGAAGTTACTTGCTATTGCTTCGCCATACCCAGTTGTATTTCTTCCAGGTATAGCTAAACTTGTGTCAGAAGTATTAATTTCTCTATCTTCGACAATTATAGCACCTTTGTTTATGCTATCTGTAAACTGGATTTGGTAAGCCATTAGCTATTTCCTCCGCTAAGACTTTGTACTCTTACAGTATAATCTACTTGTATAAGTCTGTTTAAACTCTTTTGTACAGGATGAAATATAACATGTGTTAATAGTCTTCCATTTCCTAATACTCCGTCTGAACTTGCACTACGTAATCCTAATTCGTCAAATACAAAAGCATTATCAGCATCTGATGCTGTATCAAATGCATCTTGTCCGTTAGGCTCACCATAATCTAGCAAGCAGGAAATAACTATATCTGTATAGTTTGTACCATTTAAATGTCTTGTTTCAATTCTGTTTCTTGTAGGATCGTTATTATCAGTATTTCTATCATCTACAATTTTACTAAATGTTTGGTTATATAGTCCTGCATTAGTTCCTGTACTATTAGGTGTAAGATACGTAATAACACCTGTACTATCAATATTAGTACCGCCATTTCCAAAGCTCATAACCGCAATAGGACCTTGTCCAGCATTACCTAAACTTTCTGCAAGAGCAATACTCATGTTCTCATAGTGTATAGCATTCTTTTTGTTTACAAAAATTTCGCCTGACTTTGGATCATGTATCTTGATATGACCTTGTACATATACACCGCTATTTTCATTAATTTTGTTTGTCATTTTTTATTCCTACATGTGTATTTATTCGGGTAATTCACTTATTGCTCCGCGCAAGAAATTACCAATGTCATTTTGAACATCTTTAAGTGGAGTTCCTGGGTCAGTCCACAATTTACCTACTTTCCTAATAACAATTAGCTTCTGATTTTCTTTCATAGGTTCAGTAAGTGTTAAAATATTACCGTTTACACTAAACTCTGCTGGTGTATTTACGTCACCTTGTGGCGAATCAATAGCCAATGTTGGATCAAACTTTTGTATAGCATTTTTGTTTAATCGTTTGCCAGCGGCAAACACTTCAAATTCATTAACGCTTCCAGGTACAAAGTCAAGTGTAAATTCAGTTTGTCCTTCAGTTACAGGGTCTACTGGTGACCAAACAATAGTTTCGTCTTTGTAAGGGATATTTTTATCTATAGAGCCACCGTAAATTTTAGTTCCTACTGGATAAACTGGCTTTGCTCCTGTCCCTAAAGTTCCCCTTCTTAGTTGTCTAAGTTCGTTATTAGTTTTAGCAAAATATTCTATACGTTCGCCGTCAATCCATATTACGCCTGGCCTGTTAGCACGTTTGTCTGGGTTAGGTAAAAGCTCTGCGTTTTCTACTATAACTACTTTTAAGTCATCATATTTTAGATCTTGTGCTAATTCTATTCCTTGATTATTATCAACCCTCTTATAGTGTGTTCTATTCAATATGTCCTTGAATTGCTTCCATGCTATAGTCGGTGTACTAATAGGTGCTGTAAAATGTATTACATCAACAACATCATTTTCACTTGGTTCGTTTACAAGATGTATTATTCTTCCGTTTGGATCTAGTTTATAATCAACTGTAGGTGTAAGCATATTACCATTCAACATAACCCAAACATATTCTACGCCTAATGCAGGTTGTTGTAATAAAATTCTTCCTGCTGTTAGAGCATGATATTTAGAATAATTTTCAGATCCAGGTGTAAGAGTACTTCTATTAATAACATCATAACTTATTCTATGAATATCCAAAACGTCATGATTTGTAAATGTATACACATTCATTACAGCGTCTTCAGCTGGGGCTGTTTCAAATACAACTTGATCACCAATTATATTGTATCCGCTGTTCCTTAAATATATGCTTAAAACATCTCCGTTACTTACTAGATTATTTTCTAATATAATTGAACTTGTACCAATGTTAATTAGGTAGTCTTCAACTTGGGTAAGTTTAGATCCGTTTAAGTAAACTTCTAACTGAGCTGCAACAATACTCGAAGGTGGTACTTGGAATGTGTCTAGAGTATACTCACGAATTCTATCATTTGTGATTGTTAATACTTTAGAATAACCTGGCTTTTGTATAACTCCATCAATTTCTACAATACTAAAGAACTCTGCTGGTGTTGCATACTGAGATGCAATAGAAAGATTATAAACTGTACTCGAGCCGTCAGCAACTATAGAATCTTTATTAACTTTACTGTAATTAATTTGTGTATTATTAGAATATATTTCATAATCAAGTCTTGTACCAGCTACTGGTGCAATTGGTGAAAACTTAAATTCTATAAATCCGTTGTCACTTTTTCTTGCAATTAACTCTGGACCGTCTGGTATAATACCATCTCGTCTTAAAAAGATACTGTATCTATCATTCCACATAATTTGTGTTTCGTAAATATCTTTACCATCTTCTGTAAGAATAGTTCCTATATCGATAATATTTTGCCCGTTAACTCCTATAGTTAATATAGTCAATATTTGATCTTGAGCCAGCGCATTGTTAAATGTTATTTTTAAATTTTTATAATCTACAGTATATTCTGATTTATCAACTATTGTATTACCTAATTTTACAATAACAGCATCTTCAGAATTAGGAAGTAAACCTAAAGGATATTCTGTAGTACTTCCGTCTGTTAGATAATTTTGATTATAAACTTGACCTTGACCTTCACCTGTTCTTTCATAAACAGTAATATCAACACTATCTAAAACCTGTCCTGCTACTAATTCTTCAGGACCTTGGCTAGTAAGCGGAGTAACAAATAGATCACCGTCTAGTATTATGTCATCTGCATTTACGCCAGCAGCATTTCCATAATCTATAGTGCCTCCATCTAATTGTGTATCATATGAATCAGGATCAGGTAAGAAACTACCATCTGATGTAATCTTTCTTATAGTAAACACATCACCGTCATTTAATTCAATGTCGTTATCTGCTAAATTAATAATTGTAGTAACACCGTCGCCTGTTATTGTTTGTATTAGTGCATTTTGATTGTTACCATTTGGATATAACGGATCGTCAATTCTAATTGCTTGCGCTTGGCCAGCACGTTTTAAATAGACATTGTATACTATTTCATCTTCAAGTGGCTTAGATAACTCTACAGCAACAGTTGTACCATCAGCAATGAATACTTCATCTTCAAAAGTATTATCATAACTATCCCAAGTATCTGTACCATAATCGTCTACCATCCAACCTGATGTGCCTTCGAAACCAAAACTTTTAACTTCAACGCCGCCGTAGTCAACACCTGTCATAAGCTGGCCTAAATTTTTGCCAAGCATTCCAGTAGTTGGACTATAAAGTTGATTAATTCTATCTTGTGCATTAAGCATCAAAGGATTCTTTTCATATTCAACTACAATAATGCTGTTTAATTCAGGTGCTGTTGTGAATTGAATTTGACCAAACTGTCTATTGTATGTGTAAGTTTTATCTTCTATATTTGAAAAAGTATATTGACTACGTAATAGTAATTCACCGTTGACAGTAACCTTAACTTTATTTCTCTTTAAGTTCATAGGATACTTTAGTTGGAAAGTATCATTGATTGCTGTTCCTGTAAATGTTTCTGTTTCTGGCAATGACAGTATAAAGTACTCGCCTGAAACTCTATCAAATTTCATTTGAACATTTAGTGTTCTAACAACAGTTTCACCAATTTGTGCAGACGCAACGGCTGTTGTAGAATCATCTGCACCCGAACCTGATATTGTTACAGTTGGTGCGCTTAAATATCCAGATCCTGGATTAGTTACTATAATTTTAACTACTTTTCCGGCGCCTAAATACGCTCTTGCTGTAGCGCCGGTTCCGCCGCCGCCGGTAATTGTAACAGTTGGAGGAAATGTATATTTGCTACCTCCATCATAAATGTTAATACCTACAACTTTAAATCCATTATTATCTTTCCAATTTTTTGCAGGATACTCGTCAAAGAATGCATCAACACCGATAATTTCATTATCAATAACTTTAACAGGTTTTGTCTTAATTGCATTTTCACTAAAGTCATAGAATGGTGGTAAATCAAAATCTGCTGTAACTGTATTAGTATTTTCTAACTTATCATAAGAGCTTACATATTCTCTAATATTAGTTTTGTAAGGTTTAACTTCTCTAATATAATCATTGTAACTACTTAAATTATCATTTTGATAATTAATTTTTTCAGTTAAGCCGCCAACATTATGTTTTGCTTTAACAAAACTAGTTTTGTAAACCCAGTCAACATTTTGCTGTTCAGATAGTACATATCTTATACTTGCAAAGAATAGTTCTTGCCATTTAATTTTTAAGTCATCAACAAAAATGTCATTCTTCAAAGCTTCTAATATTTTTCTTGCTTCTGTAACAGGCTCTGTATCAAAGAATCTATTATCAAAACCTAATAAATCATAACCAACTGTATTTTCTACAACATCGTAAAGTTTGCTACTGATTTCTATAGTGCCGTTTTGTCTACCTATAGTTTCATAATCAATTGTATAATCAGCACTGTTAGTATTCTTAATACGTTTAAGTAAGAGCCAACCGCCTGTTCCGATATTTGCAATTTTAACAATTTGTCCGATTTTTGCGTTTGCCGATAAAAGCTGATAACTTTCATCAACACGATGATCAATTCTAGTAAACTGATTAGTGTTAGGTGCATACCAATCAATATATTTCCAATATGCTGTTGTATCAAAACTTGAAGACAATTTTCTGTCCCATAAGCCCGAAGTTGCATTCCAACTGTAAATAGCCCACTTATTATCAACAGTAATGTCATTTTCTACATAGATTGATACAGGTCTAACGGTAATAACAGTGTTTTCATCGTACCCTGTGCCGCCATTAATTATGTTTACTTTGTTAATTTGTCCTAGTGGATTAATTTCTAAATTAAAATCTAAACCAGTACCTTTACCTACAACAGTAAAACTAGGTCCGTGTCTAACTGTTGAAGTTTCTATATTATAAGTAGGATCTGCATATCCTCTACCTGTATTGATAATTCTGATATCAGTTACTACGCCGTTATGTACTGACGGTATTAAAGTTGCTTGTGCAATTTTGTTTGTACCAATAAATTGTACTTCGTCCAAAGTGTCTACTTTGTAATCATAAAGTCTTTCAGTAACAAATGGAGGTTGATCAACGCTATTTAATGTGTCAAAACTAAAGTCATCAACAATAATAGTTTCTTGCAAGGCAATATTAGCTCTTTCAATTACTTGCTTAAATGCTTCTTGTCTATTTACAAACCAACTTTGTCTAGGACTATTTAAATTGCCGTATTTGTCTGCAGGACTAAGTTCAGGATCAGGTACTGTACGACCCCTATCATCATAACCAATTAAACTATCAATCCATTTTCTTTCCAAATCTGCTCTAGGAACACTTGTTTCTAAACCTTCAGTGACCAATTGATATTCTAAATGTCTATTTTGCTCTTGTGTATCTTGCGTATAATAACTTACGTGCAGAGCTACTTCTTTATCTTTTATCAAACTTTCACCGTTGTAAATAACAAATCTGTTATCACTAAGTAGAGCAACAAACTGATATCCTTGTCCTCTTGGGTCTCCAATTAGTTTTGCAACTTCTGATGCCGGTAAACTTCTATCTTCTGTTGCGGGTATTGTTAATTTATTTTTTACCCAGAAGTAATATTTTGTATTAAAAGTTTTTGTTGCTGAATTATATGAAAGTTTTTGGCTATATGCATCTACACCATACTTAGATTGTCCGCTTATGCCTTGAGCGAAACCTCTAGCTGTATCTGCTAGTGTATCCCACTCATCTGGAGGAATAGAACTTTCTACCCACTCATAGACATCAACAGAATAGTTAGGAATTAATTTGCTCCAGTAGTTTGCTTGAGTGGCTACATCTTCTTGATATGCATTAAAGAATTTTGCGGTTGATAAATCCCACCACAATTTGCCCACATACTTTTCTTCCCAGTTGTCAGTTTCACTAAAGAAGTTTGGCAAACTTGTGACATTATATCTAGCTAAATCAATATTAGATTTAAATGTTAATTCTTGTTCAGCAGGTCCTGCTATCTTACCTTGCACAGGATCGATGTAATCAATGTATGATACTAATTTATCTGTAACAGTATTGTACAAGTAAACTGACTTAATTGCATTAACGTCTACAACATTGTTTGGTGTTCTAATAGTTGTCCAGGGTTTTTGATCAGCAGCAACCTTATAATCAACCCAACTACCAGGATTGATTCCTACTTCGTCTACATTAGGATCTCCAGGTATACCAACATATATGTGGTTTTTATTTGCTAACACTTGGTCGCCAAACCTACCTGCTTGTAATACTGTAGAATCACCGCCGTAGTCTAATTCTTCTCCAAGAATATATGCGTCTTTTATAAACTGATAAAGTCTTACACTTCCGCTGTCTATTTTCTTATCCGGGAATGTTGTAAATGTTTCATCAAAGGATGTTTCGCCGCTATCAAAGGTTGTATTGGTTATTATATCTCCGGCGCCGCTACTTACAGCAATCAAGTCATTTGTTGCGGTAACTTTAATACCAAATCTTTCAGCAGGTGTTTTCGTACCTGACAATGTTTGGTGTAATTCATACTGTAATCCGTCTTTAGCATAAACGTAAACTTTACCTGCATGATATGCATCTTCACTGTTTTCAGGATCTCCAATAACAATAATGTTTCCATTTTCAGATATATCTAAACTACTACCCCAACCAGTATTAGAAACTGGTGCAACAATAGTTTGACTTAAAACATATCTGTCATCTAGTATTCTATAAATTAAAACTTTGTTATCTTGGTCAACTGATTCATCTGTAATAATACTCGTTACAAGAATTTGTCCATTTTCGCTAACTTTAACTTGCTTTGAAAAATCAATGACTTGCTCGTTTAAATCGTCAAACACAGGATCATTGTAAATATTAACATCATTTGGAAGTGTTGGTAGATAATTTACTTGGTTGCCTAATATTTCCCATTTTAATAAATTTGTAGGAATAACATTTTTGTTAAAAGTCAATGCACTATACAACTGATTATCATATAATACAATTTCTCCAGTTTTGTAAATTGCATCCGGAGTGTATGGTCCTCTATAATGAGGATTTATGTCAAGAGCAAATCTATATGTTTTTCCGTATTTGTCAGTACCGTGTTTAATTACGGTAAGATTTTCTTTAGACCCTACATAGAATCTATATAAATCTCCATCTTGGCTTACAGCAACTTGTTTACCTACATTGCTACCTGTTGAACTTCCAGGAATAGTATATGTTCCTTGATTTGTCCAAACGCTTCCTACACTACTAAAGATACTATAAACACCTTGATTAGTAGGTTTGCTATCTGTTGATCCTGATGTATCTACAGGAAGATTGTAAACAAGTCTCCAGTCACTATTAGATGTGCTAGGTATGCTTGCTTGGGCTTCTGCTCCTGCTTCTGTTAAATTTTCTTTGTATATCCAAAACTCTTTGTTTACATATGCAAAAGTATTTAGATCAGCAAACTGTTCCAATCCACCATATGATTCAGGATGTGCAGGAAACGGTGTTCCCCTTTCCATTACAGCAATTTTTCCTGTATTTGATCCTGTTAAAGAAATTTTATTAATAGGTCCCATAATACGCAAGTTTGCTTGCGGTGGATTTCCTTCTTGTGTTTCTAATAGCAATCTATTACCTTGTGTAAAGTTTCCTGTAACTTCTTTAAGATATACTCTACCTTGGTTAATATTACGTCTTATATAATATGCTACTCGACCTCTTGCACCGGTGATCTCATCTCTAATAAAATCACCATCAGCTCCGCCTATGTTTACAATATTTCCTAATGTGTCTGTAAATACTTTACCCTCGTATGCAGGCTCAAAGAAGTCACCAACATCAGTATCTTGGTCTGATAATATATCAATATCTGCTGTTTGGAATTTTGTAAATGTAAAGTCAATATATCCTTCCCATACATCAATAACAGTATGCAAGTTATCATTTAGATAAGATGCTTCGATGCCAAGTAATGATTCGTCAACTGGATCTGCTTGGTCGTCGATAGCAACCCTAAACTGATCACCTGGTTGGTTAATTTCTCCAGCAAGCGTAGGTGGAACTCGCATTAGCCATCTTGGATCTAAAATATTTTGAATGCCGTCAACATCTTCGTTAATGTATGCTCCGCCTCTATGAGATAATATTCCAATAAATCCAGGTTCATCTCTATCTGGGAATAACGTACCATTTACATCATTAAGAATATTTTTATAAAAATTAGGAATTGTTCTTGCATAGGAATCAGTATTTTCATCATAAACTAGTATATCTCGATACACTAAGCCATAAGCAGGAACACCATAATCTTTTGTTTCTGTAAATTCGTCTGACGTAACATATGTACCATTAGTATTGATATACCACCAGCCACCGATGCCGCCTGATGTACCATTAAAATTAGGTTGGGTATATGTACCAATTTCAGTACCTGCAGCATTTGATATTGTGCCGTTTTCTGTAAATACACCATTAGTGTCTTTAGTATAAATTACTAATTTAAAATCTCTTGTAAATGTTTTGAAAACAGTTGCAGAGCCACTAGGTGTTGAAATAACATCACCTTCTTCAGGCGGGTCTGTATATGGTTCAAGTAGTAATACACTATCAACCTTTTCAATAATTTCATGTTCGCCGTCTATAAAAGAGCCACCCGGTTCGTTGTATTGTGCTTGCACATTTTGCGAATTGATTCCTGTGGGGAATAGTTCTACTGAAGTATTTGGTCCTTCATTTCTATTAAAGTTTGTATAAAAATTCCAATTTAGAACAAGTTTATCTTTTACTTTAGTGCCTCTATATTGATCAAAAGGCGCAGCTATTAATAAGTGATCTGTTTCGGTATTAGGTAAGTAAGGACTTCCTTGTAAAACTAATGTAAGTAAACTACTATCACTTTGTCTTTCTAAATTTGTATAGCTATCAAATGTACTAAATGCAACACTACTACTTTCTGGAGTAATAGTTCTTATAGACTTCCAATAGTTTTCATTAAACTTAACAATATCATTTTCGCTATATGCTGAAGTTTTACTATAATCTCCTTTATAACTAGATGCAACTCCACTTGCTGTACTAGATCCTACTATAATAAACTTTCCATCGGGGCTCATTGCAACACTTGCACCAAATCTATGATCGTCATCCATTGGATACAATGCTGTATCTAAATCTAATTCAGATTCGTATAAGAAATTGCGTAAATTTGACCCTCTTTGATAGGTATAAACTTTACCCTTATTATTATTTGCACTGTGATCTGCTATTGCTATTCTTGTATTAGCACTATTCACAGTCATTTCTGAACCAAACTCGTAAGTACTGGAAGGATCGTAATTTGCAGGGTTATTATAGTGATCTGCATCTAAAAATGCATCAGTTCTTTCAGCAACAAGCCAATCTTTAGTAGTTCCGTCTATCCAAATCTTTTGTTGATTTGCAACTCGATCTTCCATTACATAATTTGCATTTTTAACTGTATCAAATTTGACTGATCTTAATTTACTGATATATCCGTCTACTTCTTCTAATGCTTCTATGCTTTGATTTGCACTAGCAAATACATCAATTTGTGTAGGTCTAACTGTTTCTATAATGTAAAACGCATCATTTGCTGTTGAAGTGTTAGATACTCCTATAATATCGCCAACCTTAAATGAATGTGCTTTATTAAGATAGAAAGTACCTCCAGGATTTGCAGGTAATTCTCGTGCATCAGCACTTGCACTAAATGCTTCAATTTTAGTAACTCTTATATCTGTAGTAATATGCTGTACTACATCCCAGTCTCCAGTTTTTCCTGTTATCCATATATAATCATTTGCGCCTATTCTATCAATATTTGCTGTTAATATATCATTTCTGTCGTTAATTCTGTAAACTACATCACCTTCGTAAACATAACCAGCATCTCTTGTGTATTGATTATAAAGATCTACTACTGGAAATGGTTTATGATCGTAGTTTTGAGGCTTTTTATATATGTCACTAGGAGTTAGTTTATAAATAGTGTCGGTATCGTTAGCCGGTTTACTTAACACAAGCTCTATAGGCTGTGGATTAGTTTTTATTTCTGCTTCGTCAATTAGAAATTCTACTTCTTCAAAGTTATCTGTAGCACCATATTGTCCTAACCTAATAGCCCATTCTTCATAAAACTCTAAACTTTCTTTATCTGCGCTTGCTAAAGCATCAAACAGTTTTGTTAAACTATTTTTTGTTCCTTTATCTTGCAACATGCCTTGATAAAATTTATATTGACTTACATCATCATTAATAATATTTTCAAGATACTTACGTTTTTGATATCCTATTAAATGCTGAGCATGTTTTTGCTGTTCAATATCAAAATTATCTGTATCAAGATCATAAAAGTCAGCAAACTGATTAACTTTATATTCAAAGTTTGTTAATAGTTTAGATTCTGGTCTTTCACTTAATCTTTCCCATTGATTATCGATGAATACTTCTGTGCCACTGATATTGTTAGTTGCTACATAGTAAAATTCTTTGTACTTAATTAGTTTGCCGATACCATAATCTTTCCAAGGTTCCCAATCTCTTACTTCAGCTTCATCATAAATGAATCCTGGAATATTAAGGCCACCGCTCCAGTTGTCACTTCTATACCCTGTAACCTTTATACGTTCTTGTCTATAGCCCGCTTCTTGATCATAAATTACATCACCAAACTCTGTTACGTTGTCTAAAAGAATTACATGTTCTCGTTGTACTAACGGCAAACGTATACTATAAATGCCATCTGCTGTATTTTTTACAGACAACCCAAAATCATTTTCACTGTCTCGTGCAATGCTACTAAACGATCTGTCTAATTTTCTGCCGTCGGCCTTTAATAAACTATAATCATAAAAATCATCAAATATATTATCAACTACATGATAGGGTTTATTAAATTTAATTTGTTGAGCACCAGGACTAATCGTAAGCACACTTCCTGCGGCCCAATTTTGTGTAGTCCAGAACATAAATTCTTTAACACTAAATGTCCAGTCCTCAACTATTTCGATATCATTATTATAATATTCAAATATAAATCCTTGTGCTTTTAAATATGCTTCATATCCTAACAAGAAGTCTACAACCGCTTGTACACTATTAAGTTGAGTTCCATATGATATTGTTTTAACACGGTTAGTAAATTTACGTCTTAGAACACTATCTCTACCGCCTACTTGTGGCAATGCAGCAAGTTTAGACATTTTATCATCTGCAAATGTTGTTCCACTAACATGACTTTCTTTCACTCTATAAAAGAAACTATCAAACCTAACATTTTGTCCTTTAATATATTGCTTTCCATTATCCCAATCTACAAATGATTCCGATATGCCTCCAACATTGATACTAGGATCTGATTGTGTTTCAATTGCTTCAAAATAATCAAACGAACTTTTAGCCTGATCGTATCCTTTTATAATAAATCCGCCAGTTGCTTTTTCAATAACAACACCACTGTAGTTTGCAATAGTTACTGGAGTAGAGGTATTTAAAAATAATTTGTAGTTTTCTGGTGGAACAAATACATTGCCTTCATTTAGAGGTGTTCTACTATCTAAAATTAATTTAAATTTACTTTTATCAGTAAATCCTCCAACTTTTAATGCAAGTTTATTTTTTAGAGTAGTTAATGTATTTTGATATTCGTCATAATTTGTGTTTATATCACTTACAATATAATTGTAAATGTAGTTTACTAATCCAGAAGTTATGACACGCTGATTATCTGTATATGTATTTGGAAATACCAAATCTCTTAATCTTAAAATAGTATTTGACTCACTGTATACAATGTTGCCTACAGCATTTCTTGACATTCTTGATAAATCATAGCCTAGTCCGATTACTTTTGCTGGTTGATTTAATATCCAAGATGTAATTAACGCAAATGGATATTCACTACCACGTCTCCATGCTGTTTCAGTAGGTGTTTCGTCGCCAAATGTATATGCATCTCTAGCTCTAATAGCAACATAATTTTTTGCATAGTTGCTATCTAACGGACTTAAAAGTTTTCCGTTGGAATCTACTGGAATATGATTTAGTAAACCTGGTCTTTTGTATTTAGAATTTACTACTGTAGGTACGCCAGGTTGGCGAATTACACCATTTTGTAAATCTTCCCATAATACAAAATTGTTGGCTGTGTAGGGTGCCGGCCCGTATACTTCTTCCCACCATTTTGGTTTAATTGTAAAGCCGAGCATTTCCCAAGGATGAGTATGAGGACGATCTGTATCATAAGCATCTTTATAAACAGCTCTCCAAAAACCTGGTAATTTTTTACCAGTAGGTGAAGACATATTTTTATAATTGTATCTAAATGTAAAAGTGTCTTTATAAAAATCGTTATTGGTATAATTAGGATCGCCTGCGATAACAGTCCATTGTACAAAATCAGATACCATGCCTGTATCTATGTTTGCTCTTTCAAATCCTGTGTCTCTATAGTTTCCGCCTACAAAATCATGAATATTAAAAATATCAGGATTATATTCTTGCTTTAAGTTATTGTAAACTCTTCTTTCAAATTCTAATATTAAATCGTCTCTAAAATCGTCATATGCAAACACAATACTACCGTCGTGTCCTTGAATAACTTTTCTAGGTGTTTCATAGGTATCGTCGATAAAAATTTCTGGTTTGTACTTAGGATACAGTCCTAACTTTGTAGGAGTTGCAGGAACAAAACAACCGTCTGTTGTATCGTATTCGTATATTTCAAGCTCGTCTCCTACTTGTAAAGTTGTAAGTACTTTTACGAAACCTTCTTGTGTAAACTCGTAATCTGAGCCGTAACAAAGAGATTTACCATTTAGGTAAACCATTACGCTTCTGTTACTTAATTGGTCTAAGTCAAAGTATTCTGATAATGCAAAAAATTCGCTATCACTTGCTCTTACAATATGAGTTGTGCCTTTTGATGCACCATGTGGTATCATATCTGAAAAGTAAAATGGCATACCTTCAGTTTTTTGACTATTAATTTCTGCTATAATGTTATCAACATGTTGTTTTATTGGACCGTCATATCCTAAATTTTCAGCAACTTGAATAAACAATCTTTTAAACTTTGCGTATTCTAATCTTGCATATTTTAATGCCTTTATAATGTTTGCGTTTTTATCTGTAAGATGATAACTTGCAAGAGCAATTGGGCCAGTATGTTTAACAAATCTTGTTCCGTTTTTAACAATAAACCCTAAGTCTCTTAGGTTGCTTGATCCTGGAAAAATGTTTCCATTATAATCAAAGGTATTTTCTATTATTGTACCTACATGGTCATTTACTTCTGCAATAGTAAAATCTTTAATATTTTCGTTTAAAGGATTTCTTTCTAAATTATAAGCAAGTTCATAATACCCATTTTGATTAGATGGTGTCTTAGAAAAACATCTTAAAATTAAAATATCTCCAGTTTTAAGATTATCAGTAAAAGTAATATACGCAATACCATTAATTCTGTTGATAGTATAATGTACTTCTTCTTTCCTAAAGTAACTATTAACATAAACTTTTACTTCTAAATCATTTAAGTCACCACTACGGTCAAATACATCTACAGCAAAATCATTAAGTTGATCTTCTACATCATATTGTTTAATTACAGCCTGTTTACTAAGTTGATTTGCTTTTTCCCAACCATTTTTACTTTTAAAGTTCGTAATATTACTGTACTGTCTCAAGTAACCCGTTTCTGTATTGACTTTAATTTTTTCGTTATCTTGTTCGTATACAAAGGCATCAGTTACTAGCGGAAAATTAAATTGTATATCACCAAAGTTTTCTATAGCTCTGTATGAAAGAGGGAATCCTAATTCACTGTCGTTAGTACCAGTTCCAATCTTGTAAGCAAAAAGTTCTGTTCCTGCAAATGTTGATGCATTATAAGTTGAAAAACTATTTCCCATTGTATCAAATACATCGAACTTTGGTTGTTGGTTAACCTTTACTTTTTCTTGTGATGCAACCCACGATGTTCCGTCGAAGTAAAATAATTTACCTTTGTATATGTCTCCGCTTTTAACTAGAACAGTTTCATTTTCGGTTGGTATTGCATCATCATCTTCAATTAAACTTATTTGCCTTATATTGTCAATTAAAATAAATTTAACTTTGTAAATTTTTCCTCTAACAAGACGGTCAGTATCTGCATTAAAAATAACACGCATTCCGTCTGCAAGATTTACATTATCAATATTATAACCTGTAGAACCTTCTACTGTACTAAAAGCATCAGTAGTTTTATAATCAATTAAGTCTACATCATGTTTTGCTTGAGTACCATAATTAAATAATTTTAGTCCTGCATTAAATTCAATAATTGGCCTTGACGCCCTAGCAGATTGATCAATACTAGGAACACTATCATTATATTCTGCTGACTTTTCTATAACATCTCTATGGAACCATTTGTTATATCTTGACCATGCATTTCTATCAGGACTAGCTCTATTAATTACAATATAATCTTTTGTTTCTGCAAAGGCACTAGCATTACCAAATGGCAATCTATCAAATCCTTCGCTGTCAAATGGTACTAATTTATTTCCGACATAACTGGCAGGAATAACTAAATCTAATTCGTTAATTAATCTAATGCTTTCGCCTACACCTTCTACAAAAAATTCTTTATCTTTGTAAAACTCAGGAGTTACATTTCCAGCAAATTTTATTTTTAGTCCATTTGATAATGCAACCTTGTTAGCACTTGTATATTGCTTTTTACCAACAATTTCGTTAACATCTATTGATGTATTTTCAATTATATCAAATACTTTAATATACCCACTTGTGTTTATATCACTTTGGCTTACATAATATAATTGATCAGGTGCATTATACGGAACGGTGAATGTAATTTTACCTTGTTCAACATTAACTGGGTCAATTTCATTACCTTCTAAATCAACGGCTGTAATTCCTTGAACATATAGGCTAGAAATATTTTCAGAATCTCCAGATATAACTTTATAACTTCCGTCATTTTGTTTTTCAAGTGTAAACGGAGCATCTGAAAATCTTCTGTTAGTAGAAAACGAAAATGGATGGCCTTGAGTATCAATATCAAATGTATAAGTTTGTCCTCTGTATAATGTTAAAGCAGGATTAGGTTCAAATCCTGGAGGATCAAATTTATAAACTGTATTGTCATCTTGTACTTCAGTAGTTACTGTGTAAGTACTAGTTTCATCTTCCGACTTGCCAAAAACTGTTACAGTTTGAGGGCCATTAGGTAGCCAATAGTATTCTCTAAAGTTTGTAAATTTATCAAAACAAATATTAGGGTTCCAAGCATAGTATTCTTGGCTATTCATTAAACTATGATTAGCATTACTACCATTAAAGTTTTTAATTTGGTTTACATAGTCTGCATAATCAGCATAAAAATTTACATTACCTAAATCATCTACAGATACTGTGGCCGGTTCTAATTGCCTATTTTGTCGTTGTACAGTTACATCTTCTATGTAAGTATCATTAAGCCTATGAGCTTTAGAATTTTTTCTGCCCATATAGCCATTAACTTTTTCTGCTGATCCAGGTTGTACTAACTGATCTAATGTACTAGATAGAATCTTTTTATTTGCTTGCGTTCTAAAATACTTAGGTAAGAGATCAGTGCTTTTTCTTTTCTCTTGATCGCCTGTTGGCAATGGTGATTCTGTCTGATCGTTATCGTAAGCCATTAGTAATAACTTCCTCCACTATTTGGACTAGTTGAACTTACAAAAGAAGTAGAACTAGTTATGCCTACATTGTCTGTGTCGCTAGAAGTTACAACATTACCTGAAGCATTCAGTCTAGTTGCTGTAATTTCATCTATTAATTCTATGTTTGCTACTGTTGCACTATTGATAAAAATTTCATCCGGTTCACTTCTTATTTCAAACAAACTTCCAAATGCTTGTGTAATTTGATTTGGTACAATTACTACACTTACAAGATCAGGAGCAAGTCTGCTCATTATGTATGTTGCCAATTCTTGAAAGTAAAAAGTATCTCCAAAATCCCAATTTTCTAATGCAAAATATTGATTTATTGCTTCTATGCATCTTGTCTTAATATCGTTGTCATTTAAAACTAAGTCTTTATTTTTAACTAACTTAAATGTTGCTTGTAAATCAGTCTTTGCTGTAGAACCAAATAGTTCTTTATATTTTACAGGATGATAAATTACCTCATCACTAATAGATTTTATTTTGTTTAATTCCCTTCCATAAGTTCTAAATAATTCGTCCGAACTTGGTGGAAGCGGTTTTTGTGAAAGTTGGCCATCAATCCACAATCTATAATTTCTATCATATGTCTTAGTAAGCATAAACGTATCAATTAGATTACTTGCACTAGGATCAATTCTGTTATTGCTATCAGCTGTGTGTAAATAATGGAATTTAAGTTTATCTCTACCTATAAATGCTTTATAATCACTAATAGTAACTAATTCATTTTGTGATTGATTATACTGTTTGAAGGTATCACTTGACTGTAAGTAAAAAATATCACCGTCAGTATATGCACTAAGAGGACCTATACTTGTTTGGTTCAAAAATATCTTAATGTTTGCACTAGTTGCATCTACGTATTTGAAGTCTTCTACTCCTGTGCCAGTAATATATTTTTCTTGCATGATTAATTTTGTAAGAGGATTTATATCTTCAGCTACGATATGATCAAATAATTCAGGATCGTCAATGATACCATCATTATCTCTGTCAGCAAATGTAATTTCTATTTTCTTAGTATCTACATAACCTTCTTTGTCTCTATATGCTTCTAAGATATCAAAAGTAAAATCGCTTGTAAACGGTGATGTATTATCAGGCTGGGTGTTTATATTCAGTACTGTAATTTTATCTTTTTTAGTTTTTCCTGTTTTATTATTGTACATTGTGTCAGCACTGTCATAATAAAATTTAATTTCTTTATCGCTTTCAAATACATATTGTAAGCCACGGTAAGTAACTTTGTATGTTTCGCCATTTGTTTCAAATAATATGAGCCAACTTGCATCAAGGTTACTATTAGTTACATTACCTGAAAAGCCTGTACCAAAACTACTACGCTTATCTATATCCGATGCTTTAATTAGTCGCCAAATTCTGTTTGTTTGGTCATAACGCAAGCCAAAATCGTTGTAGGCAAATGCCTGGTCAATTATTTCAACTTTTACATCATCAGTAAGACTTTCTGCAAGTCTTGGTCTCACTTGAACTAGTCTACATCCTGTAGGTATTTTATCACCTAGTGCAATCGCACCTTGTATCTCAGTTAATCCTGGTTGAATACCGTTGCCTGAAACAGCAACTACTTTTGTCCATTTATACAAACTACTACCTACATGATCAGGAGTACCAGCCATTAAACTTCCATCACTCATAAAATGATATCCTTCAGGTGCTTGGAATTTAACTGATGTTCCTGCTTCAATATATTTTAAACTGTTAGTAGTAAAAGTTCCTACGTTGTATGCTTCACCGGTGCTCGATTCAAACTGTCCTGTAAATGTATTTGTGTCTTCACTTACTACTTTCCAAAATACATTCAAATCAAACGTATTAATTTTAGGAAACTTGTCTAGATAAAAATGCTTGACACGCTTGTTATCAAGAATAGGCTCAATTTGATTTATAATAATGCCTTCGATGTCTGTTTGTGTGTCAAAGTTAAAACTTGTTTTATCAATCGTGTATTCTTTATAAACTACACCATCATTGCCATATAAATTTGTATTACTATATTTTCCAGTTGCGTCAACTATATCAAAATATCTAGATATACCACTAGATGTTCTGTTAACACTTTTAACTTTTACAATTTCTTGACTTACTCCTAAAGGAGCAACGTTGTAATCTTCTCCTGTAATCATTCTATTTTGTGTATAGTATGTTGCAGGCGCATTTTGTTTAATGCTTAAATTTGTTTCTGTTCTGCTACCGTTAGCTACTGTAGTTTGCAGGCTTAGTGTAATTGTTAAAGTTTGTACTCTACCTTTTTTGCTAAGATAAGGAATACTAACAGTAATGTTACTAATTGCTGCTGGTGTTATCACCATATTCCTATTTTCGCTAACTCTATAATAGGCTTTAAAGTTACCTTTTGGTAGGTTTCCAAACACACCGTCTGAGAAAATTAAGTTAATGCGATCATCGACTCTAGTTAAAACACTGTAAATGTTTCTAATTTTTTTGTTTATACTATTATAGATTACATTGTTGCCTTCTACAGCATCTAATTTTGACCACAACTCTGACTCGTTGTTGTTACCGTCTAATTTAAATAACCACACATCAGAATCATTAATATTTTCAGCATCGATACCTACAGTCTGATTCGGTGAAGGTTGTGTAACACTAAATTGTCCGCTTTCTAATCTACCTTGTCTAAAGTGTGCAAAAAATCCTGTATTACTACTTCCTGGACCTTGTGTATCATTCCTATAAGTAAATGCAAAGTTATTTCCAGGTACAGGTGGCTCTTCAACTAGACTGCCATCTTCTATATCCATTGACACAACTTCAAATGGTGTGCTTTTTCCTTCTACAGGTTTTTCAAAACTAAAGACAGGAACATCTGTGTTAACACCGTTTACTCTATATTGATCAGTTTGAATTCCGCCTACTACTTCGCTTTTATTTGGTTTGCCAAATACGCCATTTACTGGTAATGAAGCATTAAGTACTTTAATAAACTGTTCATACCAGTTAGAGTTAGTACTGTCATTCCATTGAATTGTTTGTCCTGCTAGGTTTGTACCGTTAGAATCTATAATATCTTCTGTAGTTTTAATACCTGTAAATTTAAGTAGACCATTCGCTGATTGATTTCTACGAGGATTGTAGTTTAATAGCCTAGCTAATCTTAAAACAGATTCACGTCTTTCTGCAAGTTCTAAGAAGTTTTCTCTAGCGTTTAAGTCTATTCTAAATGATAAGTTTTGCCCGAGGAAAGCAATTAAGTCAATTAGTGCAAGATATTCACTAGATTCAATGTAATCGTTAAAATCTTCAGGATAATTAGTCCTGAGATATTCTATCATTGTTCTTCTTAAGTTATCAAAATCGTAACTTTGAAAATCGGCATTACGGAAAGATTGGTAGACTTTCTTCCAATCTTCTGCAACTAATAATCTGTTTTGTCTATCGGTAGCTGACATCTATTTTCCTCGTATAACGTATTTATTATAATGTGTTAAGTACGTGTTTAATTCTTTACGCAAGAAGCCCTGCTTCTCTATCAAACTGTAGTCTCATAGATTCAGCTATACTGTAGTTCAAGTATATTAATGTACACTCAATTTGTATTCCACTTTCATAAGTATCAACTACTACATTGTCTACTAGAACTCTAGGATCATAGTTTATGATCTGTTCAACATTTTCTACAATAGCAGATTTTAATGCTTCTGTAAGAGGATCAAAAAGAACATCCCATATTATTGTACCGAATTCAGGATTTTCTAGTTTTTCGCCTTGACGTATATGAAAATGATTTATTACGTCTTGCTTAATAACCGCAAGATCGTATAATCTAAAACCATCATTAGCAGGGTTTACTGTGCTAATGGACCTATAAGCCGCACTACTTGCAGGTTTCTTTTGTACTTTTTGACTTGATACATTTACTCTTTTGTAAATATTTTTTTCTAACGTGCTCATATCTATATTTACCCCCTATGCAAGTCCTGATTCTCGTGCATTTCTGACCGCTGCAACTAACTCTGTAGTGCTTATTAATGACCTGTTTAATCCATCACCTGCATAATAACTTTCTCCAGGATTTACAATACGTGATGCACCTTGTGTTCTTTGTGTAACTGGTAAACTTGCCCATTCTTGTGCAATAGCTTTTAAAAATGCTGACTCTGAAAGAGATCCTGCAACGTATCTGTCAAGTCCTCTGCCTTGTAGCAATCGTCTAGCCATAGCATCTTGTGTAGTAGGATCAAATTTATCTGTTCTAGATGCAACACCTAACTGATCTACTAGGTAGACTAAGGTTCTTTTAATAATTTGATACCTACCTGCAGCAGAGCTCGCAGAGCCTGCATCTACTGATGCTGTCTGCCAGTCGATAACTTCTTGTATAGTAAGCTGTGTTAGACTTTTTCCATAAAGTGTTTCAGGAGTAATCCTGCTTCCGCCAAATACAGTATTGTAACCTGCGCCTTCTGCTCTACTAATCATATCTAATAAATTACCGTCTGGGCCAACTGTTGAGAATGATTGTGGTGGTGTTAGAGTATCTCCGCCGGATCCTCCTTGTTCTGTAACTGGATTAACTCCACTAGTGTTAGGATCTAAGTTTGGATTAGTGCCGCCACGTGTTCCGTCTCCTGCGGCTCCTGCTGCTGTTGCTCCTGATCCTCCAGAAAAACTCTTTCTAAACGTATCTGCTGAACTTCTATATTGTGCAACACTAAGAACAACAGGATTAGTAATATCTGTTCTTTCGCTTTTTACCATTATTGGATCTAAATTTTCATGTTGATAATATGGCTCGTGTGTCGGCATTCTTTTTACGAAAGTAGAAATATCTGAGGATATGTCTGTTCCGGGTGATGTTTTTGGAACTGTCCAATTTTTAAGATAGATAAAATCTACAGCATCTTCTGCGTCAGTTGCCGCTGTTCCGTTTGTTGCTATATCACTATTAAGATATACATTTGCACCATCTACGTTAACATCTGCTGATGCATTTAAATCTATTAAACCATCTGTTGCTGTTAATTTTCCTACTTTACCAACTAGGTGTAAAGTTTCATCTGTGTTAACGTGTAAATCTTCTACTGTGCGGACATGACCTTGGGCATCTGCTAACACATATAAATTTGCATTTGTGTGATGATGTATATCTCCTTCTACAAGTGTTTTTTGATATCCAGTAACTTTAGTTTCTTGATATCCTTTTACATTTACAAGCATATTTTGTTCTGAAAGCATTTTTGTATCAAACTTACTTTCAATTTGTACGTTACCGCTACCTCCGTTACTTTGAAAGCCAGTATACCTAGCACTTGCTCTTACATTAACATTTCTGCCGCCTTCAATATTAACATCTCTATCTGCTGTTAAATTTATATCCGAGTCACTATGAATAGAAATACTGTCTAATCCGTAAACATCAATTTTACCATCACTAGTTAATTCAACCCATGCTGTTCCCCTACTGTTAGCAATATAGATAAAGTCTTCTGCATTATGCATTAATATCTGATGACCGGTTCGAGTTCTAAATCTCATTACCTCATTATGGGGTATAGTTTTATCCCCAAATAATTCACCGCCTTCTACGTTTGCATATATAGGAGGTCCTGCTGATGCATGAGATACTCTTAGTAATTTGTCATCACCGTCGTCCATAACAAAACTAGAGCCGCCTAAGCGATTAACAAATGCCGAGTATTTTAGTCCTGCTTCACCTTGTAATCCTCTTGGTGCGCCTGAACGCTTGTCAATTGGTCCTGGGGTGCTAATACCAAAAACAGAACTCGGAGCTTCTCTTCTAGCACTAGAAGTTGTTGTTCCTCTGTTTTCATCTCTAATTAAACCTTGTATTTCTAAAGTTTGTGAAAAATCTTTATTATATGGTTTAGGATATCTTGTTGGGTCTCTGCCAGAGCCTCGTTCAACTTTTTTATTATATTCGCCTACAGGTAATTTTAATCCTTGTAGATTGTCGGGTGTTGCTGCGGTAGTTATTTCAGTTGATGCTCTTCCATCAGGAACCATGAAATTCATAAACTTATCTTGAACACATCCTATCCAAAATCCGTTTGATATATCACCTTCTGCAAAAATAACTAGAACACGTGATCCAATATCAGGAGGAACAAACCACATACCATAACTTTTTTGAGTACTTGCATAACCGTCATTTGCCGTTGCTGTATCTAATGATGTTACTCCGTAAAACGGAGACAGATACCTAACCTCAATAGACGTTCCAATTTTTTCAGGTAAACTACCCGAAGTATTATTTTTCAAAACATCTACTTTAAGACTACCCATATAGGTAGGGTCAAGGTTACTTACAACTATAGCCTCGTAAGGACCAGTTCCTATATCATCTAAGTTTCTATAATTTGTACGTCTACTTTGTGGCAATTTTTAACCTCTAGATTTCAATTTCGTCACCAAATTCATCATATGTTGAAACAGGTGTGCTACTACTTACAGCTACTTCGTCGCCGAATTCATTATACGTTACACCACTACTAGTAGTTGTAACAGGTGTACTTACTTCTACACCCTGATTAGTATAAAAATTTGCTATAGCTCTAATTTTATTTCCTGCTTTTACATCATATAAGTTATCTAGTGCATCTGTAGGGAAATAAGGACGCAATGTGGATTCACCAAATTGTCCTGATTGGAATTGTTGCTCTCTTAATGCAAAATCGTTAGCAACCGAATTTACTCCGCTAACTCTAGAACCAGATGCTGCTACAAAACTTGCTTTAGGAGTTCCATCTGGGTTATGAGTTGCGGCATATCTACGATCCCAAGTTTCTTGTGCATTTTGTCCTGATGCAGGTCTTCTTCTTACTGTTTCAGATGATGGTTGAGGTTGTCTTTGTTCTGGCTCAGAAGGTGCTGTCTCTGGAGCATCTTCCGGTACACGTTGACCACTTTCCGGTGTGCCTGGTATTAAACCATTTCTAGGCCAATCTAATTGACCGCCTTCTCGTTTTGCCGCACTAAAATGCATCGCATCAATCGAGCTTCGCCAGTCTCCTCCCCAACCTAATCCGTATTTTTCAGCAAGTGCTTTCATTTGCGACCCTGTGCCGCCTTCTGGCATATCTGTGTATGGTTCAGGAGCATCTTCAGGTCTAGGTCTAATCATAGGGTTTTGTGTAGCGTTTATATCAATGGCCAAGCCACTTGCATGGTAACTAGGACTTGTACTTCCTCTAGCGTTTCTTTGAACATAACCGCCGAGTGATCTAATTTCGTATCCGTAGTCATTTTCTAGTTCGTCAATAAGTCCTTGAAAATTTTCTGCATAGATTGCCGCAACCTGTGTTGTTTTACCTGTAGAAGATCTTATAGTTGCAAGGGCTCCGTTTGAACCACTTGGTGGAACAATTTCGCTGTCTCTTACCGTTGTATTTTCTTGCGGATCAGTACCTACTTCTTCAGTTGGTTCGCCGTCTGCTGTATTAACACCCTCGCATGCAGGTAACTCTACAAGAGCTTGATCGTTACTTATACCTTCTGTACTTTGATTTCGTCTTCTTACCAATTCAAGGGTTTGAGTAAACTTATTTCCACTTATTCTACTATTAACAGTTATGACCTGGTATACTCCGCTAAAACTATCTACAGCAATAGTTTGTCCTGGAAAAAACATAGTACCATTATTGTTATAGTCTATAGGAGTTCTAAAGTTTATAATAACATCTATTTCATTTCTTTGATGATCTATAGAGCCGGTTGCTGTAATATTTTTTGAGCCTCCTCTCGGTGCTGTCCAGTTACCTACTCCGCTATCAGGTATAAAATACGGATCACCCCAAATTTCTAATTCTGCTGTTATAAGATCTGCTTTACTATTCAACAATGCATTATGAAACATCTTAGCAACAGCTTCGCCGTATTGTTTATTGTAACTACCGCCATTAAAATTACCGGCCCTCATTACACTCCTTGTTCTACCTTCAGGCACAGTTTGTCCTGGTGTAGGTCTACCTAGTGCAGGATCTCTTGGAGTAACAGTAATACTTTCTCTATCATTAACAACATCAGATGCTTGTAATTGGCCCATATCCATGCGTATTGCTTGGAAGAATGCTGCATTAAATTTTATTTCAAATCCTAACACATCTTCATTTTGTCCGCTGTAAATGTAATTGTATGTTTTTACACAATGCCTTGCTTTTTGTATCAATCCAGAATTTGCTTGGCTAGGAGCACTAAATCTACTTGCATCAACTTTGTAAGGTACTACATCAAATACATATATTTTTGGTGATTCACCTGTTTCTGTCTCGTGTGCTGAATCTGGTACTACATAACATTTAGCTTCAATTTTAAACCAATCTATTTCGCCCTTGTTGTCTACTCGTTGTAATGCAGATCTACCGTATTCACTAACAAGCACCATTTCTTCTATGACTTTAGTAATTGGTGTTCCTTGTGTAAATTTAAACGTTCTGTTAGTATCGCTAATTGTCATTTCTACACCGTTACGTTTGTAGACATTAGCTTCCTCGTCATATGTATATAATCCTAAGCCAAAAGGACTATCTCCGCCTGCGGTAAATTCTGATATCATAGAACTAGCACCAATAGCATTAAGATTAGTTATACTATCTCCTTTAAGTGACTGTAGCAAAGAATTGCTGCTTGTATCTATACCAATATTTCTAAAAAATGTTGTAAGGCCGTCTTCTTCAACTTCGGCAGCTTGCTCTCCTCGTCTAGAAGATAATGCTTCAGCATCACTAATAGTAGCTCTGTTTTCTGTTGCTGTTGGACTTATATTTCCAATATCTCCTGCTCTTGTAGTTGGAAATCTAATCAAATAATAATCTGAAGCCGGTGAACAAGTGTCTTCGGCAATTTGTTTTAATTTGTCATTTATAATTGTAGACAGTCCTTGCTCTCCTGTAGACAAACATTCTACAAGATCATTTCCTGTAATACTAACAGTATCTTGAAGTGTCATTACATCATCTTGAAATGTTTGTTCATTCCATGGAATGCAATTTACTTGATATGTACTACCGCCCGACTCTACATCAAATTCAACAGTTGTTAGTTTAAAAGGCAATTTTCTATTACTGTACGATACTGGTTTGCCGCCGTCGTCGTCCCAGCCTACAAAATCTAATTCTAACAAATACGGTGCTTGTAAATAGTTTTGAAATCCTGCATCAAAAGCCGCACTTTGTAAAGATTGTAAAAATAACCCCATAGAGTATGGCTCTTTTACACTAAAACTAAAATTAATAGCCTGTGAAGTACCTGTTCTGTTATTAGGAGATATTATAGATGTCATTTCAAAATCATCTATAAAATATTCTAAGTTACCTGCTTCCTCTCCTATAGAATCATAATAAGTTTGTATACGTTTATTATCTATACCGCCGCCACCGGATCTTAGTATAGTAAAATCTGCACCACGCTTAATATACGTCTCTGATGGATTATTTGCACTGTCTGCTGTTAATACACCTAAACTAAAAATACAGTTGTAACTTTGAAATTGTCTTAGCGGATTTTTTATTGTAACACCTGGTGCAGAAGGCTCTCTTTCTGGAGCACTTAGACTTCCTCTAGCAGACTCTGTAAATTTTTCTACAAATTGTTCAACTTCTTGTTCTACAGACTGTAGTGTTAGACTATTGATTTGACTTTCTAGATCTGCAACAGCCGAGTCTATTCCATTTGCTAAACTTCCTGTTAACGGAACTACTTGATCTACTAAATTCTGTGCTTTGCTTGCTAATGAATTGCCAAAGCCGTTTGCAAACTGATTTAAACTAGGAGGAAAAATAGCACTAGGATCGTCAATATTTGCCAAAGACGGTATGCTGTTTCCAAGACTTGCTATTCTATTTTGTAACCCAGCTGTGTCAAGACCAATGCTATCTGGAAGTTGTATGTTAATCTTAGACGATGCATCAAACACATTGCGTGAAACTAAATCAAATTGTTCAGTTAACGCTGCGGTATCGACGCTTTCAACAGCTTCGCCTAGACTACTTGCTAATGTCTGAGCTTTGTTTGAAATAATTGCACTAGGATTAATCATTTATATTCCTAACACTCTTTTTAAACTATCTGGTTTTGGCAGGTATATAGTTGTTCCTGCAACCATATCAAATACAGGATCTTTTAAAATATTCATATTGCGCTGTGCAAATACCCACCATAGTTTAGGACTACCATAATAGTCATATGCAAGTAAATCTGGTCTGTAAGTATACTGTGTTTCTATTGTATATTGTACATCATCTGAAGATGACGGAATTGGACGTATTCGTAATACATCTAATGCACCTGTTCTTGTATAGCCTGTTTTATGCCAAGGACTAGAACTTTTATAATTAGCCATTAAATAAAGCCCTCCCCGCCGTTAACATATCCACCGTTAACAAACTTTTGTAAATTAAATTCACTAACACGTCTTCTTGAAAATGTAGGTTTGAGTGTTATACTTATTTGTGAGTTTGATGGCGCCCAAGTTGTTGCACCATTTTCTGCTCCTTGCAAATCAACAGCAATATAATCAACATCTGCTGGTAAGTCTACTGTAAAGTTTGAAATAACTACAGGAACATTGTTAAAAACATAATCTCCGTATCCGTTTAATCTAACAACAGGAGGAGGTGCTCCTGCGTTTTCAGAACTTTCACCATAAAACATTTTTGTAACTGTTCTTAGATAATGTATAACAGCTACCCAATATCTTCCTTCGTCTGCATTTTCTACAGGAAATTCGCCTGTAATAATAATATCGTCTGCTTGACTGTTTTCGTAAACCTGGAATGGATAGTTTGTATGCACAGGCTGTAAAGTATTGTAATTTGCACTGTGGCTTATAATAATAGTAGGCGTTAAAGGAAAACATAGCCCGCCTGTTGCAGCTAAAGGAGACAGTAGTTTAGCATCTTTTACATTTGGAGAAGTTGGCATTGATAGTTTTACACGCCAATCAGCATCTTTTGCTGTAGCAGAAAAACTTTTACTAACATTTGATTCTACACGACCTGTCTCAGCTGACGGTAAATTTATACTTCTTATAAGTTTGTTAAATCCAGTAGCGCCAAAGGCAAACGATGCTGCATCTTTAATTGCATTATCAATGAATCCTACACCTGTGTTGAGTTTATCTCCAATAAAGTTTTGTACTGACGCTTCTGCATCATTTTGTAGTTGAGTCAGGGCTCTATTAGCCTGTGTCCTGACCGCTCTGCCTATACTGTCAAAGGGATTAGTTGCCATTCAGTTCTCCTATATGTATTATTTAGTTGACATAATTAAGTATGTAGTTTATAATATGACTATTAAACTTGGAGAAACATGTGCGATCTAGAAATTATTTAAACAACAAGGATATCTTATCAGAAATCCACAAATCAAAGAATACGTTTAATAGCTATATAGACCCAGAATACCATCAGTACGATATTATTCTTACAGATATAGAAAAGGTAAACAGATTAACTATTGCAGAAGCAAAAAGAAACAAAGCAAAGCGTCTAAGCAATGCAGACTACGAAACCCGCAAAATGGCCGGTGAAAAGGTAAAACAAGCAGATTGCGAAGTTGACTGGAAAAAGATTACAAAAGAAGAACTAATCTTCCGTATTATGACATTTGATCATATTCCAGATGAACCTGGAAGAAAGAAAAATCCTAAAACTATAGCAGATCACAAGGTAAAATTAAATTTTCCTCCATTTCAACACTATAAATTTAACGAAAATGATGAACTAGTGTGTGTAGGCAAAAGTCATTGGCAAGGCGGCATGGAAAACGGACATTTTGATCATAAACACGGTAAAGCAACTAACAAACTAGCAACTATGTGGTTAAAATTAGTTGATAGGTATGCAACTAGAGGTAACGTTAGAGGTTATACTTACAACGACGAAATGAAGGGGCAAGCAATACTACAACTAGCACAGATAGGACTACAGTTCGATGAATCTAAAAGTAATAATCCTTTTGCTTACTATACCGCTGCTGTTACTAATTCATTTGTTCGTGTCATTAATATAGAAAAACGTAATCAAAATATTAGAGACGATATTTTAGAGATGAACGACTTAAACCCATCATACACACGACAAGCACAAGGTGAATGGGAAGCCGCTGTAAAAAGAAATGAAGAACTAAAAACTTCAATTTTCCAAGAAAGAAAAGTGGTTGACAAAGATTAACTTTTGTTATATTATAAACTAAAAGCCTTACGGAGGACTCAGTTTGTTTAAAAAAGCCGCTGTGTTTACTGATATACACTTTGGTCTAAAAAGTAACAGTCGCGTTCACAATGACGATTGCGAAGAATTTATAGATTGGTATATCAAAACAGCAAAAGAAAACGGATGTGAAACTGGTATTTTCTGTGGAGATTGGCATCACAATCGAAACAGTCTTAACCTCACGACCATGGATGCTACTATTAGAAGTATGGAAAAACTTGGTAAAGCATTTGACAAGTTTATATTCTTCGATGGCAACCATGATTTGTACTACAAAGATAAAAGAGATGTAAACTCTACAGCGTTTGCAAAACACATACCAGGAATTACATTTATCGATGAATTAACTGTAGAAGACGATGTTGCTATTGTCCCATGGCTTGTAGCAGACGAATGGAAAAAAATACAAAAATGTAAGGCAAAATACATGTTTGGACATTTTGAACTTCCAAGTTTTTACATGAATGCTATGGTTAAAATGCCTGATCACGGTGGTGACTTAAACAAAGAACACTTTGCTAATCAAGACTATGTCTTTAGTGGACATTTTCATAAGCGTCAAAATCAAGGCAAAATACATTATATCGGTAATGCTTTCCCTCACAACTATGCAGATGCATGGGATGACGAACGTGGTATGATGATTCTTGACAAAGAAAACAACAAAGAACCAGAGTACATCAATTGGCCGGATTGTCCTAAGTATAGAACTGTTAAACTTTCTAAACTAATCGACGAACAAGACACACTTATAAAAAGCAAAATGTACCTGCGAGTAGAACTTGACATTGATATCAGTTATGAAGAAGCAAGTTTTATAAAAGAAACATTTATCAATCAGTATAACTGTAGAGAAATTACACTTATACCTAAATCACATATTGAAGAAATTAGCACAGACTTAGACATTAGTTCATTTGTTAGTGTTGATCAAATCGTTGCAAGTGAGATATCTGAACTAGACACAGACTCATTTGATAAGAAAAAACTTTTGGAGATATACAACGGATTAACGCATGATTAAAATTAAGGACCTAACCGTTAAAAATTTTATGAGTGTTGGCAACCAAACACAAGCGGTTGACTTTGATAAACAACAACTCACACTAGTACTAGGCGAAAACTTAGATCAAGGAGGTGACGATTCTGGCTCCCGTAATGGTACTGGTAAAACAACTATAATTAATGCGTTAAGTTATGCTCTTTACGGCAACGCTCTTACGAACATAAGAAAAAACAATTTAATTAACAAGACTAATTCTAAAGGAATGTTAGTTACACTTGCTTTTGAAAAAGACAGTGTTCAGTACCGAATTGAGAGAGGTAGATCGCCAAATGTTTTAAAGTTCTATGTCAACAACGAAGAGCAAGTTGACATAGACGAATCTCAAGGTGATAGTCGTAAAACACAGGAATCGATTGATTCTTTATTAGGTATGAGTCACGACATGTTCAAACATGTTGTAGCACTTAACACTTATACAGAACCGTTCTTAAGCATGCGAACAAACGATCAACGTGCTATTATAGAACAGTTACTCGGAATAACTATACTTTCTGAAAAAGCAGATCTTTTAAAAGAAGAAGTACGAAAATCTAAAGACGAACTTACGCAAGAAACTATGCGTATTGATGCAATACAATCTGCTAATTCTAAAATTGACGAAACTATAGAAGGTCTTAAAAGCAAGCAAAAAGCATGGCTTTCAAAACGCACTACAGATGTTGTAAAGCTAAAGGAATCTATCGAAGAACTTGAACACCTTGATATTGATGCAGAACTCGAATCGCACGAAAAACTAGCAAACTGGACTGAGCTAAACAATGCTATTTTGGCTCTTAATAAAGAAAAAAGCACACTCGAGACAGCACAGTTACGTGCCAGTAAGTCTGTTAAAAAAGTCGAAAAAGACATCTTAGAACTAGATAGTGCTACTTGTTATACATGCGGACAGTCTTTACATGCAGACAAAAAAGCAGAAATTTTAGATAAAAAATCTAAAGAATTAGTTGATGCAGACGCATATCTTACAGAAATTACAGACAAACTAAACAGTGTTGAAAAAGAGCTCGGCGATATAGGTGATATCAACGGACGTCCGAACACGTACTACGAAACGTCTAAAGAAGCATATGATCATAGAAACAATGTAGACACTTTAAAAAATGCTTACGAAAACAGAAAAGATGAAGTTGACCCGTATCAGGAACAGATTGACGATCTTGAAGCTAGTGCAAAACAAGATATTGATTGGTCAACAGTTAACGATATAACATCTACAAAAGAGCACCAAGAATTCTTGTTAAAACTTCTAACAAACAAAGACAGTTTTATACGTAAAAAAATTATCGATCAAAATCTAGCATATCTAAACAATAGATTAACATACTATCTAGATAAACTAGGTTTGCCGCACACCGTAACATTCTTAAATGACCTTTCTGTTGAAATTACACAGTTAGGTCAAGACTTAGACTTTGATAATCTATCACGTGGTGAACGTAATAGACTTATACTAGGACTAAGTTTTGCCTTCCGTGACGTTTGGGAAAGTTTATATCAAAATGTTAACTTACTATTCATTGACGAACTTATAGACAGCGGTATGGATTCCAACGGTGTTGAAAACAGTCTTGCTGTACTTAAGAAAATGGGCAGAGAAAGAGAAAAAAATATCTACTTAATCAGTCATAAAGATGAACTTATTGGCAGAGTTAACAACGTTCTTAAAGTTGTAAAAGAAAATGGATTTACCAGTTACGAAAACGATATTGATGTAGTTGAATAATGGATGATACTCACGATAAACTTGTAAAAGCATATTTAGAATATTTTGAAGAGAACGAAAAATTTGAATCTCGTAATTCTGTGCGAACACACGGAAGTGCAAGACGTGCATTACGTAACATACGTACACTTGCAAAATTACGCATGGATGAAATACACGAAAAACACTTAAACAAGGAAAAAAGTCAAAACGAACCTAGCGACGATTAAATGCTAGGTAAGTACCTACATGGAGTGGACTTATAAAGGCAAAAAAATTGAAACCATACCAGAAGAATTTGAAGGCTTCGTATATCTAATAACGAATAAAAAAACAGGGCAAAAATATATAGGCAAAAAACTAGCAAAGTTTAAAACTACAAAGCCACCTCTTAAAGGCAAAAAGAATAAACGTAGAGGCTATAAAGAAAGCGACTGGAAAACCTATTGGGGTAGTTCTGATAGATTAAATGCAGACGTTAAAGCACTAGGCGAAAAAAACTTTACAAGAGAAATATTATACCTATGCAGAGGCAGGGGCGAAATGTCCTACATTGAGGCAAGAGAGCAATTTGACCGCCGTGTATTAGAGAGCGACGAGTATTACAATGGAATTATTAATGTTAGAGTTGGCGGTTCCGATAAATTGCGCAAGGCTTTGCTAGAACACACCATCAAGGCAAAACAATCCAACACCTAAGGTTGGCGGGCCAGTTTGAAAATACCGCTGTGGAAAAAGCATCCTTGATCGGAGCACACGTAACATACTGATTGACACACCAGAGTGTGGAAGCCATCAAACAAATTGGGCTCACTAGTTGGTATAGATAGATTGTTGGCTGTCGAAAAACTGTACATTACACATAAAAACCCCTTAGCACTAGGAACGAAGCGGGGGATAATGTACTGTATAGAAAGCATAAAAGCGTTTTACGCACTCTATATAGTACATGATGTCGACGTAGGTTGGGAAAGGTCAGAGCCCATTGTGTAGCAGATA